>ERZ1106952.916-NODE-916-length-10715-cov-3.195591_pt1 | contig 10715 bp, 8 predicted proteins | sample MGYA00403677_ERZ1106952 | MGnify/ENA primary metagenome ERZ1106952 (study PRJEB35170, sample SAMEA104062415) | human gut metagenome | biome: human gut; feature: human-associated habitat; material: faeces | place: Denmark | collected 2012-05-14 ...
GAGCCGATGGCCTGCACGCCCGCGACGATGCCGATAAGCCGACGCATTTCGTAGATGGCGCCATGCCGGTATTCGTCGCCATGCGTGCAGGAGGCCATCAGATAGCCGAGCACGTGGCCAATCACCGAAGTGACAAGCAGGCAGTAGTCGCTCACCTCGCCTCGGTAGAGGAACATGATGAGCACGACCGCATAGCCGATCACGCGGATACGGCGGCGCCACAGCATGGTTGTGAACGCGCTGGCGCACATAAGGGTGCCGGCGACGAGAATCAGCGGACCAAGGATGGCGCCATCATGCGAGATCGCATGCCATTGGGGGCTGCGCCCGTCGGATAGGGAGCACAGTCCCATGCCCAAGGCCACGCCACCCAGTGTGGTGATGACGGACACCCATGCGGTTTTGATTTTGCCGATCACCGATTCGGCCAGGCCGAACGCAACCAGCATGAGCGGAACGTCGATGAGCAGACGGCCCAGATTCGGCACGTACAGCATGGATATCGGCGCGGTGTACCAGCGGCCGCGTGCGAGCGCTTCGAAACTTACTTTGGCCAGGCTCGGCGGGAACGGCTGACGTATGAGCGCGCACACGATCTGCGTGCCCACGTTGATGAGGATGACGAACAGCACGAGGCAGACGGTGAGCAGGTGTCGTCTGATCCATCCGGCCAGATCGGCGAGCAGCGCGCGGAAGCCGAACAGTGGTTTCGCGGGTGATGCCTCGGCTGGTTTAGCAGGTGCGGTTTGCGTTTGAGTCATTTCTTTCCTTTTCTGGGATTCTCAGGCTTGCGGGTTTGTGTTCAGGATCGTCATATCGTGATGCGTTTGAGATTCGGATAGTCGGATAGGTTCGGGTTCGCACCATCCAGTCCGGTGTCGTGGCCGAATACGGCGAGCCCGTAACGCAGCACGTCCTGCACGGCGTGCCAGTCGTGTGCGTTGCCGGACGATTCGACGGCGGCGACGCGCATGCCGGCTTTCGCCGCGACCGGCGCGATTGTTTTGACGTTGCGTATTGAGGTGGTGTCCTTCTCCCCCGCGCCTATGATGAGCATCTGATGGGTGGGCGCGTGGTTGCGGATGGCGTTGACCGGCACTTGGTTCTCATAGGCTGTGGTGTCGCCGTCGAAGAACCGGTCGATCATTTCCTGTCGGCTGCCGTTGGTCGGTTTGATTTCGCTGTCGGGGGGAATCATGGTGCCAAACAGGTCGGGATGGTTCACGCCGATCTGCAGCGAACATGTGGCGCCTTGCGAGAATCCGGCGATGGCCCAATCCTTGGCATCCTGTGCGGCGGGCAGGTTGGTTTTCACCCAGTCGACCACGTCCTGCGTCAGGTAGGTCAGCGCATTGCCGTACACCTTCGAATCCACGCATAGCGTGTTGTGCGAATCGGCGCCAAGCTGATCGGCTGCGATGACGATTGGGGCGAGTCCGTCGTGGGTTTTCGCATATCCGTCCATCATGGTTTGGATGCCGCCGGCTTGGAAGACGCGTCCCGGACTGCCCGGCTGCCCGCTCAGCATGAGGACGACCGGCAGGGCCGGCTTGCGTTTCGAGTCGGCCAATGCCGCCGGAGGCAGGTAGACGAGGGCTTTGCGTGCTTCAAACTGCGATTTCGTGGCCGGAATGTCGATTTTGTTGACGGTTCCGTTCGCCGGAATATTGCGGATTGTGCCGTTGGCGGCCTGTTTGCGCCACTGTGCGACGGTGATGAGGTCCTTGCGTTTGGCCAGTCCGGTCAGATCGGCTTGGCTGTAGGAATCCTCGCCGAACAGCGAGCCGATGGTGGCGTATTCGCCGTACGATTGGTCGATGCCGATCGCCGCGGCCAGTATCGCGAATACGGTCAAGATGGCCGCGGCCACGCGCATCATGCCCCTGCTCAACACGATATGCACGATGGCGAAACCAGCGATGGCGAAACCAGCCGCCACCCAAGACATCACACGGGATCCCAATCCGACGCCGAACACCACGAACACGTCGGACAGCAGCCAAGCTACCACATAGCCGACCATTCCGGACACGGCCGCAACGCCGATCGGCAGCACGGTAGCCAGTATGCGTCCGTCCCGTTTCGAAACGGCCGCGCTAACCAGCAGGGTTACGGACAGCACTGCGATGACGGCGAACGCCGCCGCCGGAAACCAGCCTCCGACCAGGCTTATGTTCATAAGCCACTGACGCATATTTCCCATCCCCAACATATAGGTTTTCCTTCAACTTGACAGTTGTAGTACGCAAAATAACGGGCACGCGTCATCCTTATGGCTGATTTCGCCTCAAAACTCAGGGAAAACCCTGAAACCGCCGTGAACCGTTCGCTATTGGCGTATGGTTTTGGCTATGACATACGTATTCGAAGCATCGAACGTGCGCTGTTCGATTATGGTCGACGGCGAGCGCCGCACCATATTCTCCGGATTGTCCTTCGCCATCGAGCCTGGCGAAATCGTGGACTTGGTCGGACCGTCCGGCGCAGGCAAGAGCTCGCTGCTGACCGCTTTCGCACGGCTCAATCCGCGCGCGTCAGGCGATTTACGGTTGGATGGCCGTTCCGCCGACGATTTCACCCCGCAGCAGTGGCGCGCGCAGGTCGCGTACCTGCCGCAGAAGCCGGTGCTGTTGGGCGAGACGGTGGCGCAGGCGATTCGTCTGCCGTTCACGCTTGCCATACGCCAGTCGGCGAGAACGAAGCAGGGGCCGCGCAGAATCTCCCCCACCGATGCGTTGCCGGACGGCAGAATCCGTGAAACCTTGGACAATATGGGTTGCGCCGACATCGATCTGAACCGTCCGCCACACGACTTGTCCGGCGGTCAGGCGGCGCGCGTGAGCCTTGCACGTACGTTGCTGACCCGTCCGAAGGTGCTGCTCGCCGACGAAGTGGACGCCGGATTGGATGACGACAACGCCGAGAAAGTGGCGCGCATCCTCGCCAAAGCGGCGGCGGACGGCATGGCGATCGTTCGTATCCGGCACCGGCCGCCGGATGGCCGTGCCACACGTGTCATGCGTCTTGCCGATGGCACGCTCACGCAGTCCGGCAACGCCGAAGCGGACGGTACTGCGACGGGTAGTACTTCGACGGGTAACACGGTAGAAGGGAGCGTCGCATGAACGGCAACTACTATGCGATCGACATCTGGGGTCTCATCGCCGCACTGGTGATGGTGGCCATTGCCGCCGGCATCTCCGAAACCATGCGTATGGGCGTGGGGCGCACGCTTCTGTGGTCGGCTTGCCGTGCGCTGCTGCAATTGTGCGCGATGGGCTTCATCATGGAGTACGTCATCCGTTCGAACAATCCGTGGCTGGTGCTGCTGCTTGTGGTGTTCATGCTCATCGCGGCCGTGCAGATCACTCTTTCGCGTGCGAAAGGTGTGCCGAAGGGCTTGGCTGGAACGGTGTTCCTGAGTCTGGTCGTGACCATGCTCATCATGATCTCGTTGGTCACCGAGCTCATCATCCGTCCGCAACCGTGGTATGCGCCGCAATTGGTGGTGCCGTTGACCGGCATGCTGCTGGGCAACACCGTTTCGGCGTTGGCGGTGGGGTTGAGCCGGTTCTTTGAAAGCATGAAGGAACGTCGTGACGAAGTGGACACGCTGCTCGCGTTGGGTGCCACCACATGGGAGGCGGCACGGCCAAGCATCGTCTCGTCGATCCGTCTGGGATTGCTGCCCACCACCGCGTCGCTCGCCTCCGCCGGCATCGTGACGGTGCCGGGCATGATGGCCGGTCAGATCATCGCCGGCGGCAACCCCATCGACGCGGCGAAATACCAGTTCATGATTCTCGCCACCATCGCGGCGCTTACGCTGCTGGCGGACAGCATCATCATGCTGATGGTCTATAAACGTTGCTTCACCGCGCTCGACCAGTATCAGCCGGTCAACGGCTGATACTGCGATATCCCGTATAGAAAAAGCCGTTCATTCCTTGCGATTGCTGGAATGAACGGCTTTTTGCTTGACCGTTGACGTACGTCAGCGGGAGCGGAACGGCGCCTTGCGGATCTTCGCATGCTTGCGGAACGGCTTGCCCTGCCTTTCGCCCGCATGCTTGTCGTGGCGTTCTCCGTGACCGCCACGACGACCGGAATCGCCATACTTGGCTTCCATGCGACGGTCATAACGCTTCGCGTCCTCGCCTCGCTCGTCATGAATCACGCGGATTTCCTTGCGATGGATGCGTTTGCCGCCCTGACGGCGGTCGTCGCGTTCGTCGCGGTTCCTGCGGTATTGGCGATCGTCCTCGTAACGGCGTTCGGCACGGGCTTCGGCCTTGCGCTGCTTCTTGGTCGGCGCGCCCTGCTTTTTCGCATACTGCTTTTTGCCGGGCTTCCTATCGGATTGGCCACGCTGATCGGAACGCTCGTCGGAGCGCCGCTTGCGATTGTCGGTTCCACGCTGTTCGCCGGCTTCGGCACGCTGCTGCTCATGCAGCCGCGCGTACTTTTCGCGACGCTTGTTGTTGCGCTTCTCCTCGTGCTTCTCGCGCTTCTCCTCTTGGATTTCAGGATGTTCCCAACGATGCTCGCGTGCCTCGTATTCGCGGTTGTCGCGGCCTTCGAACTTGGCGGCGCGACGTTCGGCGCGATTCTGTTTCGGTTCGAAACGCTGCTCGCGTTCGGCGACTTCGGCGCGCTCTTCACGTCCCTTGCGATTCGCGCGGTCCTTGCGTTCGGACTTGAACGGCTTGCCGCCCTTGTCCTTGCCCCGGTCCTTGTTGCGTCCGGAGCGCCCGCCGTTTTCCGCGGAACCGTCGCCGCCCTTGCCATGCTTCCTGCGACGCGGATTGCCCGCCGGCTGGGACTGCTCAAGCGTCCAACCGAAACGCGGTTCGGCCGACTCGCCCACCAATTCCAACACTTCCGGGGAATCGTGGGTCACTTCGATCGGCTTGACCTTCAGTCCGGCCTCATGCAGCATGCGGCGGGTGCGGCGGCGCTGGTTCGGCAGCACGATGGTCACCACATCACCGGAATGGCCGGCTCGCGCGGTACGTCCGGAGCGGTGAAGGAACGATTTCGGGTCCTCCGGAGGCTCCACCTGCACCACGAGCTCCACGCCGGACACGTCGATGCCGCGGGCGGCCACATCGGTGGCGACCATGACGTTCACGTCGCCGGATTCGAAGGCTGCGAGATTGCGGTCACGCTGGTTCTGGCTCAGGTTGCCGTGCAGCTCGGCCGCCGGAATGCCGTTCTTCGTCAGGTCCTTGGCGAGCTTCTGGGTCTGGAATTTGGTGCGGGTGAACAGGATGCGGCGTCCCTTGCCGGAAGCGAGGGTGCGGACCAGCTCATGACGGTCGCCCTGCGTGGTTTCGAACACGTGGTGTGTCATTTCGTCGACGGCCGCGGTGGCGGAGTCGACGCTGTGGATCTTCGGATCGGTGAGGAACGTGTTCACCACCTCGTCGACGCCATGGTCGAGGGTGGCGGAGAACAGCATGATCTGCGCGTCGAACGACACTTGGCCGAGCAGGCGCTTGACCGGCGGCAGGAAGCCCATGTCGGCCATTTCGTCGGCTTCGTCGATCACGGCCACTTCGACCTTCTCCAAGGTCAGCGCATGCTGTTCGAGCAGGTCCTCAAGACGGCCCGGGCATGCGACGACGATATCGGCGCCGGCCCTTAGATCGCGGATCTGGCGGGCGTAGCGCACACCGCCATACACGGTGGTGGTGGTCATGCCGTACATCTGCGCGAGCGGCATCAGCACGTCGTTGATCTGGTTGGCCAGCTCACGGGTCGGAGCGAGCACCAGACCGCGCGGGTGCGGCAGGAAATCGTCGGCGCGCCGTTCCTCGGCATGCCCCTTGCGCACCTGTTCCACCTCATGGCGGAACTGGCTCATGTTCTCGTACTCGTCGGCGTCGACCTCACCTAGGCGTGCGACCAGCGGAATCGAGAACGCCAGGGTCTTGCCGGAGCCGGTACGGCCTCGGCCGAGAATGTCACGACCGGCCAGGGAATCGGGAAGGGTGTCGGCCTGGATCGGGAAAGCGGTTTTCTTGCCATCGGCCGCGAGCACGCGTACCAACGGGCCGGGAACGCCGAGTTCGGCGAACGTCTGGGGGCGTTCCTCCTCCTCGCCCGCCTCATCGAAATCGGCGGCGAGGGCATCTTCATTTTCAATCACAGCGGTATCGGGCACAATGGCCTTTCATGTCAAACATTGCGCACGTTGCGCAAACCTGTTAACAATAGCCCATGCCCGATACTTTTGCCTTGGCTGTGACTGGTGGCCGACGCTACCGGTAGTTGCGTTCGATGAGGATGTCGGAAACCGTCAGATTCGCGTCGTTGACGAGGTTGAACAGCACCACTTCGGCCAGTTCCGCGGCGCTCATGAAGGAATGCTGCTTGTCCAACGACACGTAATCGTGGCTGTCATGGTAGAAGTCGGTGTCGATGCCGCCCGGATACACACCCACAACCTTCACACTGGTTCCCTTGTAGGCCGCCTTGAGGCTCGTCGTATACCCCTTCTCACCCCACTTGGTGGCGCAGTAAACGGATTCGTTGGCGTTGCCGCGTGTGGCGGCGGTGGACATGACATTGGCGATTTTGAGGTCCTGCTCGCCGTCGGCCTTCAATGTTTCGACGCTCCACAGAATCATGCCTTTGAGCCCCTTAAGGCACTTGTCCACGTCGGCGGCCTCGTAGTCGACCGGCTTTTTGAACGACGGCTGTCCCGCGTTGTTGATGAGCAGGTCGATGTGGCCGATCTCCTTGATGGCCGCGACGGAGTCCTTCACGAACGCCTCGTCGCTGATGTCGCCGACGAAGGCGCGGTATTCGTCCGCGCCGAACGTGCGGGACAGTTCCTCCTGACGGGCCGTGTTGAAATCGATGCCGGCCACGAACCAGCCTTTGCCGATCAGCTGACGTGCCAGCTCATATCCCAAGCCAAGCGCGGAACCGGTCACAATCGCGATTTTCTTTCCTGCCGCAGTGCTCATGTTGTCTCCTTTGCCACATTGCGCAATCGCTTATAGATACCATCATAAAACGTATGCGACGCAACACGTCAATCGATTGACGAAAACGGCAATGAAAAACGCCCGCCGACCTTTTTGGCCGACGGGCGTTGAACTAGCCAGCGTGAGATGCGATCCGTTACAGGATGTCCGGATCGTCCTTGGCGATGGTGCCGGTCGCCTTGCCGATGGCCTTCAGGCCGTGGTAGGCGACGAGGATGACGACGGTGCCGATGGCGATGCCGTTGAAGGAGATGCCGTTGAAGGCGAACTCGAACTGGCCGACGGCGATGATCATGGTGATGGCGGCCACCATGACGTTGACCGGCTTGTCGAAGTTGACCTTGTTCTCAACCCAGATGCGGATGCCGACCATGCCGATCATGCCGTACAGCAGGGTGGTCACGCCGCCGAGCACGCCGGCGGGGATGGTGTTGATGATGGCGCCGAACTTCGGGCACAGGCTCAGGATCAGCGCGAACGCGGCGGCGCACCAGTATGCGGCGGTCGAGTAGACCTTGGTGGCGGCCATCACGCCGATGTTCTCGCCGTAGGTGGTGGTGCCGGAGCCGCCGCCGAAACCGGCGATGGTGGTGCCGAGACCGTCGGCGAACAGCGCGGTGCCGATCTGGTCGTCATAGTCGCGGCCGGTCATCTGGGAGACGGACTTGACGTGGCCGACGTTTTCGGCAACGAGTACGAGCACGACCGGGATGAACATCGGCAGGATGGTGAAGTCGACCTGCGGCAGACGGAATTCCGGCAGACCGACCCATGCGGCCTTGCCGATGGCTGAGAAGTCGACCTGGCCACGGAAGCAGGCGTACGCGTAGCCGATGATCACGCCGATGAGGATGTTGAGTCGGCCGAGCAGACCCTTGAACAGCACCGCGACGAGCAGCACCGCGACGAGGGTGACGATGGCGGTGTCGGGAGCGACTTTGAAGTTGTTCCACACGCTCGGAGCCAGGTTGAAGCCGATGATGGCCACGATGGCGCCGTTGACGACCGGCGGCATGATGATGTCGATCCACTTGGCGCCCGCGTAATGGACGAGCACACCGATCAGGGCCAGCAGGATGCCGGTGACCATGATGCCGAAGGATGCGACGGCGAGGCCCTTGTGGGCGCTGGCGACGGCCGCGATCGGGGCGATGAAGCCGAAGGACGAGCCCAGGTAGCTCGGCAGCATGTTCTTGTTGATCAGCAGGAACAGCGCGGTCGACATGGCCGTGAAGAACAGGGTGGTGGATGGGTCGAAACCGGTCAGAATCGGCACCAGGAACGTGGCGCCGAACATGGCGATGACGTGCTGCGCGCCGATTTCCGCGGTGCGCGGCCAGGTCAGCCTCTCGTCAGGTTCGACGACCTCGCCGGGCTTCAGCGTTTTGCCGTCGCCGTGGAGCTTCCACGTGAACAGGCCCGCGATTGGATTGGACATGCGATTGTCTCCTAACTCTCTTTACGACGCGCAACAAGAACGCGCGCCGCGCAATCACACGCCATTGTAGCGGAAGCGCCGATACGTGACGCCCCACAGAACGATAGGGGGCTAAATCGCAGTCACAAAACGTATACCGGCAGCCGTCACAGGTGACGGTCGACGGCGTGCACCACGTCCACCAAATCGCCGTTCGACAGCACGGGACGCTTGAATTCACGCCAATCATCCACTTTCACCACCCAGCGACCATCCGTCTCGTCGAGTACGGGACGCGCCGTCTGCTCCCAACGGAACCGCTTGTGCGTTCGTCCGGTGGCGGGGTCGCGGCGCGAATAGTGGAAGCACGTGCAGTTGGTGATCTTCCATTCGTCGGAGGCCGCACGGTGCATGAATTCCTCGTCGGACAGGTCTTCCAAGGTGAGCATGAGCGCCAGCATGAGGTCGCCGTGGCTGACCATCACCACGGATTCCGCATCGGATTTGCGGTTCAGGGACGTGAGCAGGTTGTGCACGCGGTTCTCGGCCACGTCGGCGATGGACTCGCCCGCCGGCGGACGCCAGTACAGCGGATCGGTGTTCTTGAACATCCAGTTGCGCGCGTAGTTGGTTTTGAAATCGTCCTTCGTGATGGTGTTGATCTCACCCCAGGAACGTTCGCGCAGCACGCGAGTCTCCTCCCATTTCGCTTTCGGCAGGGCCATCGTGGCCGCCGTCTCACGCGTACGCACGTACGGCGAAACGAGGTAGCGGTCGAACAGCGGCTGCTGCGCGACGAGCCAACGGCCGATGCAGTCGGCCTGCTTGCGTCCGGTGGCGGTGAGCCTCCACGAACGGTCCGGCACGGTGACATTGTCCTGCGTATACAGCGAGTTGTCACCCTGTTCGCCGGCGCTGATGATGACGTTCGCCTCCGACTCGCCATGTCGGATCACATACAGATCAAGGGGCATTCCCATATTCGTTTATTCCTTCGCTTTCATCCACATCCTGCGCGCACGTTCCTTGTTCCGCCGTTCATTCGGCCGGTGGCGCGCATCATCATTGAATGCTTCCACCGTAGCTGATTCGCGCGTGTTTCGCACGCGCGGACACGTCGATTTCACGATTGGCACACCCGAATTTCGCGGTGCCGTCACCGGCGGTTCACCGCAACCGGCGTGGTAGACGCCGTGATCGCAATCACTCCGGCCAGATGCCGTTCTGCGCGTACTTGGTGCGGTACTCCCCCGGCGTCATGCCGGAATGTTTTTTGAACACCTTCGAGAAGTGGCTTTGCGACCGGTATGCGAGGATCTGGGCGATCTCGTCGAAGCTGTATTCCGAGTATTTGAGCATGTTCTCGGCCGCTTCCATACGCTTGTCGGTGATGTATTGCGATATGGCCGTGCCCGTTTCGCGTTTGAACAGCTCCGACAGATACGTGGGATTCAGATGCACATGCTCGGCGAGGATGGGCACGGTGATTTTCTCATGCAGATGGTAGTGGATGTAGTCCAGGCATTCGTTGACGGCTTTGGAATGTGTTTCCGCCTTCTGCATGTCGGCCATGGCCCATGTGAAGAATGTCATCATGTCGGTGTGCAGGCGGCGCACGTCGTCGGGCGTTTTGCAGTTTTCCAGGTTCTGGATGTACAGGTCGGAGGCGTTGTAGGCGTCCTCCTCGTCCATACCGCCTTCGATGGCGAAACGTGTGGCGAGCGTGATGGTGGTGACGAACCGGTATTTCGCGTTTTTGAGCGGATCGTCCGACAGGTAGCCGTACAGTCCGGAGTCCCACAGACGTGTGCTTTCGGCGATGGCGTTGATGTCGCCGGAACGCATCATGTCGTATTGCTTCATTTCCTCGACGTACCGGTGGTGCCGAACACGATCCTCGCGGGAGAGGAAGTCCAAGTATCTCAGCTTCGCTTCGTCAACAACAGCCATGATTCTCCCCGCTATTTCCGATCGTCCAAATCGAATCCTCCCTCAAGGATAAAGCTCTTCAGCAGCTTCGTGGCGAGAAGATTCGCCGTGAATTGGGAGACCGGACTATCCGGCTTATCGAAAAACGCCTTTGCCAAAGACCTGTTAACCGACGCTTTCAACCGGTCGAATCGTCCGAATTCGTTCAGGGTTGTCTCTGTAAGGTCAAGCCGCATCATCTCGTTGAGCAACGCCCCATCCACGTCAAACGCCTTGGTGATTTGCTCCACTTGGCTGTTTTTGGCGCTGTTCGCGTAATATGTGATGTAGTCGCGTAGCGTCTTGCCTTCCTCCAACTCGATTTCGCCACGTTC
>ERZ1106952.917-NODE-917-length-10709-cov-5.299794_pt1 | contig 10709 bp, 8 predicted proteins | sample MGYA00403677_ERZ1106952 | MGnify/ENA primary metagenome ERZ1106952 (study PRJEB35170, sample SAMEA104062415) | human gut metagenome | biome: human gut; feature: human-associated habitat; material: faeces | place: Denmark | collected 2012-05-14 ...
GGATATTTTTGACGACTCCCAGAAGCTTTGCGGTTTCGCCTACGGGATAGACCATGATGCACTTCTGATGCTTCGCTGACGATCAAAACAAAAAGTTAATTCTCGGAAGAAATATCCTGACCGAAATACTTCTCGCCCAGCTCTTTCAGGGTGCCGTCGGCACGCAGCTCATCGATGGCGTTGTTGACGGCTTCCAGCAGGGTGGCGCTGTTGTCGCCCTTGCGCAGGGGGATGGCAACGTGGGAAGCATCCTCAGTCTGGGCCACGATCTTGAAGTCGGCATCCGGATGGACGTTCAGGTAATCGTAGAAGGAGACATCCGCATTCAGGGTGGCATCAATGCGTCCGGCAGCCAGCAGCTGGATGGTTTCCTCCAGGGTGTCGATGCCCTGCACGGTGGCACCGTAGCTCTCAGCCAGCTCCATGTAGGTGGAAGCCAGGCTGTTGGCAGTGGTCTTGCCCTTCAGGTCCTCAAAGGTTTTGATCTCGTCGTTGTCCTTGCGGACGGCCAGAGCGGTGTGGATGTAACCGTAGGGAGTGGTGAAATCATAAGTCAGGGCGCGCTCGTCGGTGACCTCCACGCCATTGCAGACCATGTCAAAGCGTCCAGCGTCCAGACCGGCGAACAGGCTGTCCCAATCGCTCTCCACATACTCCGGCTCCACGCCCAGCTTTTCGGCAATGGCGCGGGAGACCTCCACATCGTAGCCCACCAGCGTGTCGGAAGCATCGTGGTAACTCCACGGCTGCCATGCGCCCTCCAGCGCCACCACCAGCTTGCCGCTCTTCTGGATGCTGTCCAGCTTGTTCAGCGGTGCGGAGCTGGCAGTACTGGCGGCGGTGTCCTTGGAAGAGCAGCCGGTCAGACTGAGCACACCGGCTGCGGCCATAACACCCATCAGAGAAATAAAGGTTCTGCGTTTCATAAGTAAAAATTCCTTTCTGTCGTGAAAAAATGCAAAAAGAGAAGTGGTTTTATTCCGTATGGGCGATCCTGCGCAGGAAGGCCCGGGTGCGCTCCTCCTTGGGGGATGCAAAGAACTGCTGAGAGGGTGCCTGCTCCACCACCACGCCGTTCTCCATGAACACGGTCTTGGAGGAAACGTTGCGGGCAAAGCCCATCTCGTGGGTGACCACCAGCATCGTCATACCCTCCTCGGCCAGCTGCCGCATCACGCTGAGCACCTCGCCGGTCAGTTCCGGGTCAAGGGCGCTGGTGGGCTCGTCAAAGTAAATAATTTCCGGGTCGGCGGCAAGGGCACGGGCAATGGCCACCCGCTGCTGCTGCCCGCCGGAAAGCTGGCGGGGGTAGTAGTCGGCGCGGTCGGCAAGGCCTACCTTGGCAAGCATCTTCATGCCGATCTCATCCGCCTGCTCTTTGGGCAGCTTACGCGCTACGATCAGCCCTTCGGTCACATTCTGCAGGGCGGTCTTGTTGCGGAACAGGTTGTAGTTCTGGAACACAAAGGCCGTCTTTTTGCGCAGCCGGGCAATGTCGGCGCGGCTGGCATGGGCAAGGTCAAAGCTTTCGCCGTCAAACACCAGCTGCCCGGCATCGGCAGTCTCCAGAAAATTCAGGCACCGCAGCAGGGTGGTCTTGCCGGAGCCGGACGGCCCCAGAATGGCCACCACATCGCCCTTTTCCACGGTCAGGTCTACGCCGCGCAGCACGGGCAGATCACTGATGACCTTCCGTGCACCGGGGCGGTGGAAAAGGCCGGGCTTTGCGTAGGTGCGAAAGGTTTTTTGCACATTGCGGATCTCTAACATAGCCATAGGTGCGCACCTCCCTTTTTACTGGAAGCCGCGGGCGTTGAGCTGACGTTCCAGCAGCGCCTGCAGCTTGGTGATGACGGTACAGAACAGCAGATACACCACAGCCACCTCACAGTAGATGGGCAGAAAGATGTAGGTGCGGGCGGCTACCCGCTGCCCGGCCATGAACAGCTCTGCCACCGTGATATTGGACGCCAGCGAGGTGTCCTTGATCATACCGATAAGGGAGTTGGACAGCGCAGGCACAGCGGTGCGCAGTGCCTGCGGCAGCACGATGCGGCGCATGATCTGCCACCAGCTCATGCCCACACAGTACCCGGCCTCCAGCTGCCCCTGCGGTACGCTTTCCAGCGCACCGCGCATGGTCTCGGCGCAGTAGGCACCCTCGTTGAAGGCAAAGGCAATGACTGCCGCCGGAAAGGCGTTCAGCATGATGCCCACGCTGGGCAGGCCGTAAAAGATGATGAACAGCTGTACCAGCAGCGGCGTGCCCCGGATGACCCAGATATAGAACCGGGCGATCTGCCGCAGCACCGGCACATTGGCGTACTGCACCAGCGCCACCGCCACTGCGATGATCATGGCAAAAAAGAAGGAGAGAAGGGTCAGCGGAATGGTCATGGTCAGGCCTGCCGTCAGGATGCGGGGCAGCGCCTCCATCAGCACGCTGACCGTGCGGTTGGATAAAAGTGCTTCAAACATCGTTTTTTCCTCAAAATAAAATGCGCAGACCGGCAAGGCTTTTGCCGGCTAAAGCAGTATATACCTTAAAGTAGGGTCAAAGTCAAGAGACTGAATCACAAATCCCTACAAAACCTACCAGAATACTATAATAGCATGAAATGCCCCGCAGCGCAAACAGTTTGCACAAAACGTGTGATGTGCCCGAAAAATTGCATAAACTTGTTAAATATTTGTGCAATGCGGCAGATGCTTGACGCTGTGGGCGCTTTCGTGTACAATGAACATAACAGTGCGCGGGTGCGGGGCAACGGCCCGGCGCGGCGCAAATCCACCGGCAGGGGCTTGCCCCTTGCCCGGTGCAGACACGGAGGATACGAACGTGAAAAAGTTTAGTATTGGTGTTCTGGGTGCAGGCACCTGGGGCATGGCTCTGGCACGGATGCTGACCGTCAGCGGCAACGATGTGCAGGTGTGGTCGGCCATTGAGGCCGAGGTGGACAACCTTTCCACCACCCGGGTGCACCCCAATCTGCCGGGAATGGTCATCCCGCAGGAGCTGCGTTTTACCAAAAGCATAGAGGAAGTGTGCACCGGCAAGGACGTGCTGCTGTTTGCGGTGCCGTCGGTGTTCGTGCGCGCCACGGCGGCCAAGGCGCGGCCCTATATCCGCTCCGGCCAGATCATCGTGGATGTGGCAAAGGGCATTGAGCCCGATACCTTATATACCATGACCGAGATCCTTGCCGACGAGCTGAGCCACGAGAACGGCCCCCGGGCGGTGCGTCTGGTGGCGCTCAGCGGCCCCACCCACGCCGAGGAGGTGGCGCTGGATCTGCCCACCACCATCGTTTCCGCCAGCCCGGATCTGGAGGCTGCCGAGGTAGTGCAGGAGGTGTTCAGCAACACCTGTATGCGCGTGTACACCAACACTGATATCAAGGGCGTGGAACTGAGCGGTGCTATGAAGAACGTCATCGCGCTGGGTGTCGGCATCTCCACCGGCCTTGGCTACGGCGATAACGCCCGCGCCGCTCTGATCACCCGCGGCATTGCCGAGATCGCCCGGCTGGGCGTGGCCATGGGCTGCAATGTCCAGACCTTTGCGGGTCTGGCCGGTATCGGCGATCTGATCGTCACCGCCACCAGTATGCACAGTCGCAACAACCGCGCCGGTATCCTGATCGGCAAGGGCGAAAGCCCGGAGCAGGCTGTGAAGGAGGTCGGCATGGTGGTGGAGGGCATCAACGCCCTGCCCGCCGCCATGGAGCTGGCCGAGAAGTACCATGTGGAAATGCCCATTGCCCAGACGGTGAACGCCATCGTCAAGGAGGGCATGAGCGCCAGCGATGCGCTGCGCAACCTGATGTCCCGCGACCGCAAGAGCGAGATGCCGCAGGGCTATGAGAGCGTGTGAACCTGAAATAATCGAAAAGAGGCTTCCGGAATGTCTGCGGGCATTCCGGAAGCCTCTTTTATTTGGCGGGAGGTACAGCAAAATTATTAAAACTTTTTACAGAAAACAGACACAAAAGGGTAGAAGGTCGGCAAACTTTCTGCTATACTGGAAACGATAGAATTTTTGGTCAGTGCAGCCGGAACAGAGCGGCGGGCGCTGGCACTGCAAGAAGGAGGAATGAGAAATGCCCTCTACCTACGCACACCGCCGCTTTGGCGCAAATGTGCTGGACCATCTGCCCGCGCCGCTGCGGGAAAAGCTGGAGGCGCACCGGGAGCTGTACGATATCGGCCTGCACGGGCCGGATGTGCTGTTCTATTACCATGCGGAAAAGTCCACCCCGGTCGCCGCGCTGGGCAACGCCATGCACGACGAGCCGGGCAGAACGTTCTTTGACCGGGCACGGCGGGTGGTGCACGAGGAAGCCGACCGCGAGGCTGCGCTGGCCTACGCGCTGGGCTTTGTGTGCCATTTTGCGCTGGACAGCACCTGCCACCCCTTTGTGGAACAGTTTACCCGAGAGAGCGGTGTGACTCACTGTGAGATCGAGACCGAGTTCGACAATATGCTGCTGCGCCGGGACGGCTATGACCCGCTGACCTTCTTTACCGCCAGCCATATCCACCCCAGCGCAGAGAACGCCCGGGTTATTGCGCCATTCTACAAGGATATTTCGGAGCAGACCGCACTGGAATCCCTGAAGGGGATGATCCTGGTGCATAAGGTGCTGCAGGCTTCGAACCCGGTCAAGCGCTGGGTGGTGTTGACGGCCCTGAAAGCGGCAGGTACCTATGATTTCATGCACGGGCTGGTGGCGAACCTCCAGCCCAATCCCCGGTGCGAGGCCAGCGACAAAGAGCTGGAAGCGCTGTATCAGCAGGCTCTCCCGCTGGCAGTGCGGCTCATCACGGAATATGTGGAAGGGCTCTCCAACGGCGCACCGCTGGACAAGGCCTATGACCACACCTTCGGAGAATTTTGAGAGGAATACAAATGGACGAAGCAAAGCAAAAATTTTGCCTGACCAGCCTGGAACGGGCGTGGATCTTATACGATGTGGGCAACTCGGCGTTTGTGCTGCTGGTGGCAACGCTGATCCCCATCTTCTTCAACGCACTGGCTGAGGAGGGCGGCCTGAGCTCGGTGGAGTATCTGGCCTACTGGGGCTATGCAGCCTCGGCGGTCACGGTCATCACGGCGGTGCTCAGCCCGATCCTTGGCACACTGGCCGATACCCGCAACTTCAAAAAGCCCATCTTCACCTTCTGCGTGGCAGTGGGCGTGATCGGCTGCTGCGCCATGGGGATGGCAAGCACCTGGCTGCCGTTCCTGCTCATCTTCATCTTTGCCAAGGTGGGCTTTTCGGGCAGTCTGGTGTTCTATGACTCCATGCTCAGCGATGTGACTGTGCCGGACCGGATGGATGAGGTCTCCTCCAAAGGCTATGCCTGGGGTTACATTGGCAGCTGTGTGCCCTTTGTGGTCTGTCTGGCGCTGGTGCTGGGGGCCGGGAGCATCGGCATCTCCCAGATGACAGCGCTGAACCTTACTCTCTTTATCACCGCCGTCTGGTGGCTGGTGACCACCCTGCCCCTGCTGCGCCAGTATAAGCAGGTGCACTTTGTGGAGGTGCAGGAACATGCCATCCGGCAGAGCTTTGCCCGCATCGGCCACACCCTCCGCCACCTGAAAGAGGACAGGCAGGTATTCTGGTTCCTGCTGGCCTTTTTCTGCTACATCGATGGCGTATACACCATCATCGATATGGCCACGGCCTACGGCACGGCCCTGGGGCTGGACACCACCGGCCTGCTGCTGGCGCTGCTGGTCACCCAGATCGTGGCCTTCCCCTCGGCACTGGTGTTCGGGCGGCTGAGCGGGCAATACCCCTCGGGCACCCTCATCCCGGTCTGCATCGCAGCCTACGCGGGTATTGCGCTGTTTGCCTTTTTCCTGAAGCACCAGTGGCAGTTCTGGGTGCTGGCCGTTGTGGTGGGCATGTTCCAGGGCGGCATCCAGGCGCTGAGCCGGAGCCATTTTGCCAAGATCATCCCGCCGGAAAAATCGGGCGAGTACTTCGGCCTGTTCGATATCTGCGGCAAGGGCGCATCCTTTCTGGGCACCATGATCGTCAGTGTGGGCAGTCAGCTGACCGGCAGCGCCAATGTGGGCGTGGGCAGCCTGATCGTGCTGTTCATTGTGGGATTCGTGCTGTTCCGGGTGTCGGATCAAAAGTGAATTGAACCCCCCAGTCACCTGCGGTGACAGCCCCCCTAGTAGTGGGGCCCTTGGCATAACGTAAAGCATCATCTCTTTGCCAAGGCCGCCCCTACCAGGGGCGGTGGCATCCCGCAGGGATGACGGTGGGGTTTAACCGCAAGAGCCTTCCCTTTGGGAGGGCTTTTTTGTTCGTTGCGTCTTACCGGAAGGCGTGGTACAATAGGGCCAAACACTTTGAAAAAATATGACCCAAAGGAGAAACAACATGAACTATCCCGGTTATACACTGGTGCGCCGCGAGGACTGCCCGGAGCAGCACGGTGTGCTGACGGTTCTGAACCACGATGTGAGCGGGGCCACTGTCCTGCTGGTGGAGAATGAGGACACCAACAAGGCGTTCGGCATCGGCTTCGGCACCTTCCCCTCCGACGACACCGGTGTGTTCCACATTCTGGAGCACTCGGTGCTGGCGGGCAGCGAGAAGTACCCCGTGACCTCGCCTTTTTTGCAGCTGCTCAAGAGCAGTATGGCCTCCTTCCTGAACGCCATGACCTTCCAGGACAAGACCGTGTATCCCTTTGCCACCCCCAACGAGACCGACTTCAGGAACCTGATGGACGTGTACCTGAACGCCGTGTTCTGCCCGCTGGCCATGGTGGACAAGGCCGTGTTCGAGCAGGAGGGCTGGCACCGGGACGCGGACGGCACGGTGAGCGGTGTGGTCTACAATGAGATGCAGGGTGCGCTGGCCTCCCCGGACGCGCAGCTGCAGAACGCGCTGGAGCGGGCCATGTTCCCGGATACGGCCTACGGCTTTGTGTCCGGCGGCGACCCGGCCTCCATCCCGGCCCTGACCTATGAAAAATACCAGCGGGTGTACCGCCGTCATTACAGTGCCGACAACTGCTGCATCACCCTGTACGGCAAGATGGATATGGCCGAGAAGCTGGCGTTTCTGGATGAGCACTATCTGAGCAGGATGCCCAAGGGCACCAGCCGCCCCCGACTGACGGTGCAGGACCAGCAGAACGGTGTGCGTGTGCACATCCCGTACTACACCGAAAAACCCGAGCCGGATCAGGTGCAGTGTGCGCTGGCCTGGTACACCGGCGCGTTTGCTGACCGGGAGCGTCAGCTGGGCGTGGAGATCCTGCTGGATGCCCTGCTGGGCACCAACCAGTCCCCGCTGAAGGCAGCTCTGCTGGAGCAGAAGCTGGGCGCGGATATTGACATTGGCTTTGACGACAGCACCCTGCAGCCCACGCTGGAGCTGGTGCTGCGGGGGGCCACCGCAGAGACTGCCCCCAAATTTGCAGCTGGCGTGAAACAGGCTGTGACCGACCTGCTGGCAGGGGGCATCCCCGAGGAACTGCTGCTGGCCAGCCTGAATGCCATGGAGTTTGCCTCCCTGGAGCGCCCGGGCAGCCTGCCCGACGGTGTGCTGGATGCCATCTATGCCGCCACCGGCTGGCTCCACACCGGCGACCCGGCTCTGCTGCTCCACACCGACAAACTGTTTGCTTCCCTGCGGGAGAAGCTCTCCACCGGCTGGTTCAACGACCTGCTGAAGGATCTGCTGCTGGCAGAGCCGGTGCAGGTGATCCAGACCCCGGCCCTGCCCAAAAAGGACGAAGAGGATGCTGCCCCTGCCCGCAACGACGGCAAGCTGGTGCTGGACCATCCGCTGACCGTGGCCGACCTGGGCGATGGTGACAGGAGCGCTGCCGGTACGGTGGAACCGCTGGCCGGTGCGGAGCTGCTGCACCACCCCTCCAAGGGCAGCCTGTATCTGAATTTCTACTACGACCTGGGCGAGTGCACCCCGGAAGAGGTGCAGTATCTTGACCTGCTGACCGATATTCTGGACGAGCTGGATACCCCGGAGCACACTGCCCGGGAGCTGCAGACCCAGCGCGCCACCTGGCTGGGCAACAGCATGGCCTGCATCAGCTTCTGGACCGGGCGGCAGGAGGGCAGCCCCTGCCACGCAAAGCTCACCTGGAACATGAGCCTGTTGGAGCGGAATCTGGACAAGGCCATTGCGCTGGGCAGTGAGTACCTCTACAAGACCTGCCTGACCGGCCCCAAGGCCGAGGAAGCCTTTGCCCGGGTGCTGAACCAGCAGAAGCTGAGTATGGAACAGCAGTTCATCCAGCAGGGCAACCAGTACGCTGCCGTGCGTGCCGCCGCCCACTACTCAGTGGAGTATGCCCTGAGTGAGCGGTGTAGCGGCGTGACCGGGTACCACTTCCTGTGCGGCCTGTTGGAACAGGCCGACTGGGCCGCCATGGGCAAAAAGCTGGAAGCGGTGCGGGAAAAGGTGCTGAACCATGCAGCCCTGACCGTCAGCCTGCATGGCAGCGAGGAAGCGCTGGCAAAGCTGCGTGCCCTGCTGCCCGGCAGTGCCTTTGCTGCCCAGGGCCGCACCGCTGCCAAGCCCTACACAGAGGTGCTGACTGCCCCCGTGAACGAGGCATTTATCATTGACGGCGGCGTGAACTATGATATCCTGACTTGGCCCATGGAGCGGCAGGCCGACCGCCGGGTGCTGGCCCGTATTATGAGCTACGAATACCTGTGGCACAACATCCGTGAGGTGGGCGGCGCTTACGGCACCGGAATGCTGACCCGTGCCCAGACCGAGGGAATGTACACCTATCGTGACCCCCACCTGACCGAGAGCTACGAGACCTTTGCCAAGGCCCCCGAGGTGCTGGCAGGCCGGGAGTACACCGAAAAAGACCTGACCGAGTTCATCGTGGGTGCGGTGTCCGAGATGGATTCGCCCAAAAAGCCCAACGCTGAGGCCAAGGAGCTGGACCGCCGGTACTTCTGCGGCATCACCGATGCCATGCTGGCCGCGGACCGCAAGGCCATGTGCAGCGTGACAGCGGAAACGATCCGGGCACAGGCCGCAGATCTTGCAGACCGGATGGCAAACGCCACCCGTGTGGCCTTTGGCAGCAAGGACGCTGTGGAGGCAGGCAAGCAGCTGTTTGACCGCATCGAGACCCTGTAAGCAGAACCGAAACTGAATCTGTAACGAAAGCAGGCACTCTGCCTTTGCCCTGGACGGGGCGGGCGGAGTGCCTGCTTTTTTGCGCAAAAGGCGCTTCACGCACCTGATGTGTCTGCGCGTGAAAAATCCGGGAGAAAAACGGAGATTTCTGCACGGTGCGATACAGCGATGAAAAATGAAAGCTTGCTTTATACAAATGGGATTCTATGACGCTAAAAGTACAAAACGGCCCTGCGAAAGTACGCGCTGTTGCAGGGGACGAAAAGCTGGTATCCTTGTGCCAAGCCAAACAGAAAGGATGTGAGAACACAGGATGGCGCAAGCAAAACAGCCGGGCAGGGACAAGAGCCTTGCCAGCCTGCACAAGGCCACCGACACCCTGAGCACCATGCTGGCGCAGGAGGTCAAGGAACTGAACGCCCGGCAGAAGTCCCAGCGTGGCGATGGCTCTGACCCTGCCCTGATGAAGGGGCTCAAGGAGGCTACGGCGGTGCTGAAGGATCTGGCCGCGGTGGCCAAGACCCTGAACGATCAGGGCGCGGATGCCGAGGCCCGGGCGTGCGGCGTGGTGCTTCTGCCAGCCGTGGAGGACGTATGAATGCAGAGATCGTATGGCGGCCCCAGCCCCGGCAGGCGGAGTTCATGCGCCGCCCGGAACCAGAAGCCCTGTACGGGGGCGCGGCAGGCGGCGGCAAGAGTGACGCGCTGGTGATCGAGGCCCTGCGGCAGGTGCACATCCCCCACTATCGGGGGCTCATCCTGCGCAAGACCTACCCCCAGCTCAGTGATCTGGTGGACAAGAGCATGGCCTACTACAAGCGGGCTTTTCCCACGGCGCAGTACAACGCCACCAGCCATGTGTGGGTGTTCCCCAGCGGGGCAAAGATCTACTTTGGTTCCATGCAGTACACCAAGGACCGCACAAATTATCAGGGCAAGGCCTTCGACTTCATCGGGTTCGATGAGCTGACCCATTTCGAGTGGGAAGAGTACAGCTATATGATGAGCCGCAACCGTCCTACCGGCCCGGGCACCCGGGTCTACCTGCGGGCCACCACCAATCCCGGCGGTGTGGGGCACGGCTGGGTGAAAGCCAGGTTCATCACGCCTGCCCCGCCCGGCACCCCCATTGTGGAACAGTTCCCGGTGCGGATGCCGGACGGAACCGAGAAGGTGCTGGAACGGGCAAGGGTGTTTATCCCGTCCAGCGTGTTCGACAACCCCGCCCTGCTGGAAAATGACCCGGACTACCTTGCCAGTCTGGCAAGCCTGCCCGAGGCAGAAAAGCAGGCCCTGCTCTATGGCAGCTGGGACAGCTTTTCGGGGCAGGTGTTCACCGAGTGGAGGAACGACCCGGGGCATTATCAGGACCAGCGCTGGACCCATGTCATTGCGCCCTTTGCCATCCCCAGACACTGGAAGATCTACCGGGGGTACGATTTCGGTTTCTCGAAGCCGTTCTCGGTGGGGTGGTACGCGGCGGACGAGGAAGGGCGGCTCTACCGCATCAAGGAGCTGTACGGCTGCACCGGACGCCCCAACGAGGGTCTGCGC
>ERZ1106952.919-NODE-919-length-10708-cov-2.565756_pt1 | contig 10708 bp, 10 predicted proteins | sample MGYA00403677_ERZ1106952 | MGnify/ENA primary metagenome ERZ1106952 (study PRJEB35170, sample SAMEA104062415) | human gut metagenome | biome: human gut; feature: human-associated habitat; material: faeces | place: Denmark | collected 2012-05-14 ...
ATCGGAGCCATTGCCCGATCAAATGCGGCGTTGAAAATCTCCTCTTTGCTCTTAAAGTGATGATAGACAGCGCCCTTGGTCATGCCATCGAGGCGGTCGACGATATCTTGAATGCTCGTCCCCTCATAACCCTGTGCGCAGAATAGCTCCAGCGCCGCGTCGAGAATCTTCGCGACAGTCTCCTCGGGATATTTATTACGACCCATAATCCGTCCATCCGCAACGCAAGTCTTGTGCCTCATTGCAGTATTTTAACGTTGCGGATGGCAGGCGGTCGATTCTACACCGCGGCGGGGCCGTGTTCGCCGGTGCGGATGCGGATAACTTCCTCGACCGGCTCGACCCAGATCTTGCCGTCGCCGACAGCGCCGGTGCGGGCGGCGTTGCAGATGATGTCGACAATTCCGTCGACATGCTCATCGGCGCAGATAAGGGTGAACTGTACCTTAGGGATCGTGTTGACAAGCAACTCGTTGCCGCGCACGTATTCCTTCCAGCCATGCTGTGCACCGCAGCCCTGCACCTGGTTGATAGTCATACCGCGAACATCAGCAGCAAACAGCGCATCTTTAAGAACCTCAAGCTTTTCCTGGCGCACGATAGCCGTGATCTTTTTCATAATGAATTCCTCTCTTTAATAAAGAAATGAATTGCCATTCAATGACGCGGGTTTCCCAGGTGCCGCAGATTGGGTTGAAAGAGGAGCGCCGCGTACTTTTGTACGCAAGCGACGGTTTGAAACCCAAGGTGCGGTGCCTGGGGAAGCCGCGCGACGGTTTGAAGGGCAAGGTGCGGAGCCTGGGGAAGCTGCTAATCGAGTCCCGAGAACGAAGGATACGCACTTTCGCCGTGCTGGCTTGCATCCAGGCCCAGCGCCTCGTCGGCCTCGTCCACACGCAGGCTGCCGTGGAACAGCGCCTTGACCACCGCGGCGATCACCAAGTCGAGCACCAGCACAATAACGACCGTCACCACAATGCCCAAAATTTGCGAGATGAGCAGCGATACGTCGCCCGTGTAGAACAGGCCGCCCTTATCGGTCCACGAAAGCTCCGGCACACAGAACAGACCCGTGAGCACGCCGCCCAAGATGCCGCCAATGCCGTGGCAACCGAACGCGTCGAGCGCATCGTCGTAGCCAAACTTGGTCTTGAGATGACTGATAGCCAGGTAGCAAACGGGCGAGACGATCAGGCCCATGACCAGCGCCGCCCACGGCTCAACAAAGCCCGCGCCGGGCGTGACCACCACAAGGCCCGCAACCAGACCGGTGCTGGCGCCCACCAGCGTGGGGCGACCGGTGTGCACGCGCTCGACGGCAAGCCACGAGACCATACCAGCCGCGCTGGCCGTCACGGTGTTGAGGATGGCGAGCGCCGCCACGGCGTCGGCCTTAAACTCGCTGCCGCCGTTAAAGCCAAACCAGCCAAACCAAAGCAGACCGGCGCCCAGCGCCACAAACGGCACGTTATGCGGACGGTAGCTCACCATGCCAAAGCCACGACGACGGCCGAGCATTAAGCAGAGAATCAGGCCCGTGAGACCGGACGAAATGTGCACCACGTCGCCGCCGGCAAAGTCGAGCGCGCCGATCATGTCACCGATAAAGGAGCCCTCGCCGCCCCAGACCATGTGGGCGAGCGGCGCATAGACCACGAGCAGCCAAATGCCCAGGAAGGCCGTCATAGCACCAAACTTAACGCGGCCGGCCAGGCTGCCCGTGACGATAGCAGCAGTGATCATGGCAAACGCCATCTGGAAGGCGATGTTGATAATCTCCGGGTAGACGGCGCCGTCCGACGCGGTGCCCTCGGCCGCCTGCAGCACCTGATTGAGCACCGGCAGGCACAGCAGCTGGTCAAAGCCGCCAATAAACGGGCTCGAGCCGTCGCCGCCGCAGGCCAGCGACCAGCCGGCAGCAATCCACAGCACACCGACCAGGCCAATGGCGCCAAAGCACATGAGCATGGTGTTGATGACATTTTTGCGCCTGGACAGGCCGCCATAGAAAAACGCCAGACCCGGTGTCATTAAAAAAACGAGCATGGTGCAGATGAGCATAAACGTTGTCGAACCCGTATCGTACATTCGCTCTCCCTTGGTCGTATGAACGTTGTTGTCGCCCATGATGCGGCCGAGGGGCAACTGGTGTAGACCAGATACGGCGTTGTTAAACGCGGCGTTGTCGAATGGAAACGGCGCCGCAATCTTGGAAACGGCGCGGCAACGGGTGCGAAACGAACGGGAAATACGCGAGCAAGGGAGCCGTGAGCGCGCACGTCCCGGCTAGCGACGAAACAGCTCGTGGGCGCGGTCGCGGAGATTAGTTGCTCGAATAACACCTTCGTAGCGATTGATGCGCAGACGCGGGAAGGCATTGAAGAAGCGCAGGTCGCGACGACTGAGTGACACACTCGGCACCGGACGGTTCGCGCGCCTGCCGGCACGGAGACGGGCAAGCGACGGACGCGGCATACTCGGCGCGGCATCGGCCACGCGGCGGGCAGCGAGCGCCAGACCGCGAGCACCATCCGAGATAAACGTCGGCATCGAAGCCTTCTCACGAAGGGCATCGAGCGTGGCGTCACCCAACTCGGCCAGCCACGCGTTAACGGCACGACTGCGGATATGCGTTTGTGTCACCGAGTCGATTGCCGAATCGGGAATACGTTCGAGCATGGAGTCAGACGCATCGGCAAGCGACTCATTGATGCGGTCGGCAAGGTCGGCACGCACACGCTCCAGCTGATCGGACAGGCGGCGCCAACTGGCCAAAGAGCATGCAGCGTCGACCATCATCGCGACCGCGACGATAAAGGCGGACAGCCGCACAATCAGCACCGGCAGATGGGCAAGCAGACCCAACACCGCCGGCTCCACCACGCGACAAATGCACAACGCACCCAGGCCAAACGCGCAGGCCCAGTACAGGCAGATGCGCCCGTGCAGGTTAAACGGCAGGTGCGAATAGTCCCAAAAGCGAGCGCCCGTTGTTTTTTCCAGCAGCACGCCTACGCTGTACTCAATCACGCTGCATACGAGCGCTGCAGCGACAAACTGGCTCGAGGCATCCGGAATTCCGCGCAACAGCAGCCAGCAGGCAATGCCGCCCGCGCCATAGATGGGGCAACACGGTCCCAGCAAAAAGCCGCTGTTGGCAAAGCGTCCGTGGTTGAGCATGGCGCATACTGTCGACTCCCATGCCCAACCGCAAAAACCGTAGAAGGCAAACGAGAGCACCAGCGCCGAGAGCGGACAGGCGGCAAGCGTCGCGCCGTCAAATGCCATGTCGATCGCGGTCCCCACCGTCTACCCTCTCCTCTTTTCACTCGATTCGCTGCTCACGCCATCGTCCGCCTCGTCCTTGCGCCGCAGACGACCGGCGACCGTCTCGCGCAGAGCGCACCACTTATCAGCCAGACACACAATCCAAGCCTCACGACACGTCGGCGGCACCGGCACCAGCGGAAACATATGGCGCGCGATGATATTCCGCTCGCGCGGCGTCAGCTCAAAATCCTCTTCGGCACGCGCCAGGGCAAAAAACGGGTGGCGAAAGCCATGCAGCCGATGGCTTGGGTCGGGATCGTGCCAATCATAGAGAAAGTAATCGTGCAGCAGGGCCCCGCGCAGCAACGAGGCGCGGTCGACCGAGACACCGACGCGGCCCAGGCGCTCGGCAAAGGACAGACTTGCCCGCGCCACCGAGGTCGCATGCGCATACACCGTCACATCGCCATGCTGAATAAACTCGCGCGTCAGGTCCAGACGGCCCGCCTGTGCCAGTTGACGGGCAGCATGGTCTACTTCGCACGCGATTTTCTCGGCACGAACGACATCGGACATGCTGCCTCCTTCCAGCGACTCACGGCGACAAGCCACGACCTGTGCACAATCGATAAAAACATCATGGAACACATCAGTATGGCATCGGACAAAACGTTTTGCCCCGCCAGTTGGCGAATTACCGCGCCGCCGTCACATATCAAACGCCAAAATGTGCGAGACTGTCTTGTGCAATTGTGCCGGCCAAGGGAGTGCCGGCGCACGATTCGCATGGAGTAACCCACAACGATGCTGCTTACGCAAACGACAACGCCCGAGGACGTCAAGGCTCTCGACCGCGCCGAGCTTCCGCTGCTCTGCGGCGAGATCCGTCAGGCAATCCTCGAAAGCTCCGCCGCCGTCGGCGGGCACGTTGCCCCCAACTTGGGCGTCGTTGAGCTTACGGTTGCGCTTCATCGCGTGTTTAACTCCCCCACCGACAAAATTGTCTTTGACGTTTCGCACCAGACCTACGCCCACAAGGCGCTGACGGGGCGCGCGTACACTTATATCGATCCGGAGCGTTATGGTGAGGCTTCTGGCTTTGCCAATCCCGACGAGTCCGAGCATGACCTGTTTGCCATGGGGCACACCTCGACCTCGGTGAGCTTGGGCTGTGGCCTTGCCCACGCACGCGACCTGGCGGGTGACACGTATAACGTCATTACTGTTATTGGCGACGGCTCGCTTTCGGGCGGCCTGGCGTTTGAGGGCTTTAACAATGCCGCCGAGCTCGACAGCAACCTGATCATCATCGTCAACGATAACGACCAGTCCATCGCCGAAAACCACGGTGGCCTCTATCGCAACCTGGCCGAGCTGCGCGCCAGCAACGGCACCTGCGAGCGCAACGTTTTCCGCGCGATGGGGCTCGACTACCGCTATCTGGACGCCGGTAACGATGCGTTGGCCCTCGTCGACACGCTGCAGGAGCTGCGCGACATCGACCACCCCATCGTGCTCCACGTCTCGACCGCCAAGGGCAAGGGCTTTGAGCCAGCCCAAAACGACCCCGAGCGCTGGCACCACGTAGGCCCCTTTGACATGGCGACTGGGCGCAAGCTCTGCCCGGGCCATCCGAGCGAGCCCGCACCGCGCACCTATGCCGATATTACGGGCGAGGCGCTCAGCGCCGCCATCGAGCGCGATCCGCAGGTCGTGGGCATCACGGCCGCCACGCCCTACATCATGGGCTTTACACCCGAACTTCGCGCTGCCGCCGGCAAACAGTTCGTCGATGTGGGCATTGCCGAGGAGCACGCCGTGACCTTTGCCACCGCGCTTGCGCGCTCGGGCGCCAAGCCAGTCTTTGGTGTGTACGGCACGTTTTTGCAGCGCGCCTACGACGAGCTGTGGCACGACCTGTGCCTCAACGACGCCCCCGCAACCATCCTGGTGTTTGGTGCGTCAATCTTTGGCACCACGTCCGAGACGCACCTTTCGTTCTTTGATATTTCCATGCTGGGCGCTCTTCCCAACATGTGCTACCTAGCGCCGGCCTGCATGGAGGAATATCTGTCCATGCTGAGCTGGTCGCTCGACCATCGCGAGCATCCTGTGGCGGTCCGTGTACCTGGTATTGGCCTGGTGAGCCGTCCCGATCTGGCGCCCGCCGAAGACACCGAGTACAGTGCCGTTCGCTACAACGTGGTGCGTCAGGGCCGCGACGTTGCCGTGCTCGCACTCGGCGATTTCTTTGAGCTGGGCGAGCGCGTGGCAAACCGCTTGGCCGCCGAGTACGGCATCGAGGCCACGCTCGTCAACCCTCGCTTTGCAACCGAGCTTGACCGCGAGTTCCTCGATAGCCTTGCTGCCGAGCATCGCGTTCTCGTCACCCTCGAGGACGGCATCTTGGACGGCGGCTGGGGCGAGCGCGTGGCATGTTATCTGGCATGCACGCCGTTGCGCACGCGCACCTTCGGCATCGCCAAGGGCTTCCCCGACCGCTACGACCCCAACGAACTGCTCGCGCAGAACGGCATGACGGTCGAGAACATGGCCGCCGAAGCCGTAAGGCTACTCAACGAGTAAGAAAACCTCCGCAAGGGAAGCACCCCTGCGGAGGTTTTTGTTTTCACAGCTCAATTATCTCAATCTGTAACATCTAGAGCCCGAATTCCCGTCTAACTGTTACAGATCTAGATAAGACGTCTTAGTCCCAGACCTTTGTCTCAATCTGTAACAGATAGAGACCTTTTGGCCCTCCAGATGTTACAGATTGAGACAAAACAGCGAGGCGGGCCGCCACATCTGCAAGAACCACCACAAAGGTGCCTGTCCCCTTTGTGGTGGTTTTAAGTCATGGTCGGTGCGAAAAACGAATAACCGTTCATACGCGATCTCCTTACTTATATATGCGTCGCGTTGCCGCCATTATAGCGACCGCTGTGAGCGATCATGCCGTCTACAAAACGCTATTTCAGCTGCAATAACTAACGTTTCCCCAGATAAAACCTGCCAAAATAAACCTGTCCCTTTTTAGTAGGTACAATAACCCATAAGGCAAGTATGTTTCTGAGTTATTTCGTGTTGACCCATTTGAGCGCGATGGGGTATAACTCTACTCAACCGCTAGGGATTTTATTGAGAAAGGTGTTCTACCATGAGCAAGAACCTCTCCCAGCAGGTCGTTCTCGACCGCCGCGGCTTTGTCGCCGCCACCTTCGCAACCGTCGCCGGCCTTGGTCTTGCCGGCTGCTCCGACACCAGCGCCGAGGCCGACAAGGGTTCCGCCGCCGGCTCCTCCAAGGGCTCCGAGGATACCGAAGCTTCCACCACGCTCGACGCTAAGGCATTCGACAAGCTCGTCGACAACGGCCCCAAGGCCGATGACGACGCCATCGCCGCCAGCACCTGGGCGACGGCCGTCAAGGACGCGGGCGTCTTTAAGATCGGTGGCGTTCAGACCTCCACGCTCTTCTCCCTCCTCAACGAGAAAGACGGTCAGACCCGCGGCTTCGATGCCGGCATCGCGCAGCTTCTGTCCAACTACATCCTGGGCGAGAACAAGGTCGAGATCACCCAGGTGACCTCGGACACGCGCGAGTCCGTCCTGCAGAACGGTCAGGTCGACGCTGTCTTTGCCACCTACACCATTACCGATGAGCGCAAGAAGCTCGTCTCCTTCGCCGGCCCCTACTACTACACCCAGCAGGCCATCCTGGTGCTCGCCGATAACGACGACATCAAGAGCGTCGACGACCTGGCCGACAAGAACGTCGCCGTCCAGTCCGGCTCCAACGGCCCTGCCATCCTGGAGGAGTTCGCTCCCAAGGCCAGCCAGCAGGAGTTCAAGACCGACGAGGAGGCCCGCCAGGCACTCCAGCAGGGCCGGGTCGATGCCTACGTCATCGATAACAACATGCAGCAGAGCGCCCTGGTCCGCGAGCCCGGTAAGTATAAGATCGCCGGCAAGCCCTTCGGCAGCAAGGAGCCCTATGGTATCGGCCTGCCGCTCGATTCCGACGGCGTCGCCTTTGTCAACGACTTCCTTAAGAAGATCGAGGACGATGGCACCTGGACCGAGCTGTGGCAGATCTGCATCGGCGACCGTACGGGCGACACCAATGTTCCCGAGCTGCCCGAGATCGGCGCCTAGGCAGCGAGCCTGGTAACGACCGCAACGAAACCATATGGAAACGCATGGTGCGCTTTATTGCGGTAAACTGTTTCCTCACTGAGTTGTCGGGGCTTCCGTACACACGGGAGCCCCTTTCCTTATCGGCGGGAGGTCCGCATGAGTCTCTCCGAGCTCTGGTCGCTCTATGGCCAGAACTATATCGACGCGCTGCTAGCAACCTGGGGCATGACGCTTGAGTCGTTTGCCATCGCCATGGTACTGGCCGTCGCCGTCACCGTGATGCGCGTGTCGCCGCTCAAGCCACTGCGCGTCTTTGGCGACCTGTATGTCCAGGTCTTCCGTAACATCCCCGGCATCGCGCTGCTCATCATCGTCGTCTATGCGCTGCCGCCGCTCAAGGTCGTTCTGCCCTACCGCACCTGCGTTATCGTCGCCACGGTACTTTTGGGCTCGGCCTTTGGTTCCGAGAACTTTATGAGCGGCATCAACACCGTTGGCGTCGGTCAGGTCGAAGCCGCACGTTCGCTCGGCATGAGCTTTAACCGCATCCTCGCCAAGATCGTGATTCCGCAGGCGCTGCGCTCGAGCGTGCTGCCCATGACCAACCTCTTTATCGCCGTCATGCTCACCACCGCGCTCGGCAGTCAGGTGCCGCTGCAACCGCAGGAGCTCACCGGCGTGGTGAGCTATATCAACACGCGCTCGCTCGGCGGCGTCGCCGCGTTCTTTATCTCGGCGCTCGGCTACCTGGGCACGGCCTTTGTGGTGAGCCACATTGGCAACTACATCGATAAGAAGGTGAGGATCCTCCGATGAGCAAGCATTCCTCCCCCGCACTTACCATGCGCGATGCGCTCTACGAGGCTCCCGGCCCCAAGATGCGCGCCAAGATTCGCATCGGCACCGCCATCTCGCTTGTTGCCGTCGCCGCGCTCGTCGCCCTGGTGCTGCAGCGCTTTTATGTGACCGGCCAGCTTTCGGTCCACTATTGGTATTTCTTTACGCACCTCACCACCTGGAAGTTCTTGCTTGCCGGCTTTGAGGGCACCGTTAAAGTCGCACTCACCGCTGGCGCCATCGCGCTGGTGCTGGGCTTAGCCCTTATGCTCGGCCGCACCAGCGACATTAAGCCGCTGCAGCTGGTCTGCCGCGTGCTCACCGATTTCTTCCGCGGCGTACCGAGCCTTCTGTTCATTTACTTCTTCTTTTTGGTGCTGCCCCAGTACAAGATTGCGCTGCCGTCGTTTTGGATGCTCACGCTCCCCGTCGCACTCGCTGCAGCCGGCGTACTCGCCGAGATCTTCCGCGCCGGCGTCAACGCCGTGCCGCGCGGGCAGGTCGAGGCGGCCCAGGCGCTCGGTCTCTCCAAGGCTAAAATCACCTTTAAAATCGTGTTGCCGCAGGCTATTCGGTTTATCATTCCGTCGTTGATTTCGCAGCTCGTGGTCGTAGTCAAAGACACCACCGTCGCCTACGTGGTGAGCTACCCCGACCTCATGCAAAATGCCCGCGTGCTCATTACCAACTACGACGCCCTCGTGTCGGTCTACCTTGTAATCGCGGTCATCTACATCCTCATCAACGTCGCAATTAACAAGGCCGCTGTCTACGTTTCGCACAAGACCGGCGCGACCATCATCCGCTAACGCTTTACCATTTCGAATCATAAGGAGCCGAGCACCATGGCACAGAGCACCTCATCCACCGGCAATCAGCCGCTGATCGAGCTCAGACACGTCGATAAGCACTATGGCGAGCTGCACGTTCTCAACGACATCAATCTGTCGGTCGACCGCGGCGAGGTCGTCGTGGTGATCGGACCCTCGGGCTCGGGCAAGTCGACCATGTGCCGCACCATCAACCGCCTGGAAACCATCGACTCGGGCGAGATTCTCATCGAGGGCGAGCCCCTGCCGCAAGAAGGCAAGGATCTTGCCCGCATGCGCGCCGAGCTGGGCATGGTTTTCCAACAGTTCAACCTCTTCCCGAATATGACGGTTAAAGAAAACATCACTTTGTCACCGATTAAAACTAAGGGTGTTTCTAAAGCTGATGCTGAAGCTAAGGCTATGGAGCTTTTAGAAAAGGTTGGGTTGAAAGATAAGGCAGATGCCTACCCAACGAGTCTATCAGGTGGTCAGCAACAACGTATTGCGATTGCTCGTGGTTTGGCTATGGATCCAGACGTTCTCTTGTTTGACGAACCCACATCAGCCCTTGACCCAGAAATGGTTGGTGAAGTTCTTGCAGTTATGAAAGACCTCGCTAAATCAGGGATGACAATGGCAATCGTTACCCACGAAATGGGCTTTGCCTATGAGGTAGCTGACCGTGTCATCTTTATGGATGGCGGTGTTATTGTCGAAGAAGGCACGCCACGAGAAATTTTCGACAATACCAAGGAAGAGCGTACTAAGGATTTCTTGAGTAAGGTTTTGTAAGATATCTATTAAGCATATAAACATTGTCTGTGAAGACTGGAAGCTTTCCAGTCTTTTTCTGTTTGTATTTTTTCTTTTCTAGAATAATTCTTGTTTAGGATAATATTACGGAAAAGATGGATAAATATGCTATAATGATGTCATATCAAAACTAATTAAGTAGGTAAAGAAAGATGTTCATATATGATGCGGCCTTAAAAACACCTTACCGAATTCTTGGCATTAACCTCCCTAAGGATAGTCTTTTGCATTTATCTAACCTAGGGCTGGCTGCCGGTGAAACTATTGAGGTGGTAACTAAGACCAAGAACAGCGCTATTATTATTGTTAAAGGTAGTCGCTTAGCCTTTGATGCTTCGATTCTGGATAAAATTGATTTGGCTCCTGCAGAGGAGGACCAGAAAAAAATCCCTCTTTCTGAACTACCAGTCGGACATTCTGCCATAGTTACGGATATCTTCTCAGCAAATGAAACCAAACGACGTCTTATGGATATGGGAATTACAAAGCGTACACGTGTTTTGTTGCGTAAAGTAGCACCTTTGGGAGACCCCCTAGAGATTAGTTTGAGAGGATATGAATTAACCTTACGCAAGTCAGAAGCGCAAATGATTAGTGTGGTCATGTTGGACGAGGAAGAGGAAAAATGACAGAAATTGCATTAATAGGTAATCCTAATAGTGGTAAAACCAGTTTATTCAACCTAATAACAGGACATAATCAGCGTGTTGGGAACTGGCCAGGGGTTACTGTTGAGCGAAAGAGTGGTCTGGTCAAAAAGAATAAGGATTTAGAAATCCAAGATTTGCCAGGAATTTACTCAATGTCACCCTACAGTCCTGAAGAAAAGGTGGCGCGTGAT
>ERZ1106952.921-NODE-921-length-10697-cov-3.554407_pt1 | contig 10697 bp, 5 predicted proteins | sample MGYA00403677_ERZ1106952 | MGnify/ENA primary metagenome ERZ1106952 (study PRJEB35170, sample SAMEA104062415) | human gut metagenome | biome: human gut; feature: human-associated habitat; material: faeces | place: Denmark | collected 2012-05-14 ...
CCTTTCGGCGACCACGGAGAAAGCGGATTAGATCGCAACTGTCAAGGATAAGGGAAAGTAGATCATTTTACGGTCAATCCCCTTACGCGCGGAAAATATCGCATGGAAGTAAAAAAGAAAAGCCGTCTCTCAATCCGAGTAATCGGAAAGGGGACGGCTTAATTGTTTTCTGCGATATTTTCCTGTCCTTGACAGGGGAGAGATAATCCGCAACAACCAAATGCCGAAAGGCGAAACAATTGACGGGATAAAACTAACGAATATTATAAGAAAACGGAATTATTAAAATTGGAATAAGGAGTTTTTCCGGCAAAAGATTACTTTATAATTGGAAAAGTAGTATAATAAAGACGCTCTCTAATTGAATTAGTCCAATCTCTGTTAATTTTCATTATCTTTAAAAGCATTGCTCTATGTTGTGGCTCAAAGACTTCGGCTGCGTAAATCTCAAATAATTGAAATAGAAATAAATGTTTCTGTTTCTAAACAAGTGTAGTGAAACATTATCATGGGGGAAAATACAAAGAAGGTAGTGGGAAACATATGAAATTTATTACGTCAAAATGTGTAGAGCATGTGTAGGTTTCAAAGAAAGATCTTACAGAGAAAAAGAACAATCAAAAGCCTTGGAAAGGAGTCCTGTTGAGAGATCGTATTCAAGTAATCTTTCCAGGATGTGATTACTTCATGTATTAAGTCCTTTTAGGGGGGGCGGGCCACCCATTTTCGGGTGGCTTAAATTTTTATTTAAATCTGAAAGGATCCATTGCCATGAGAAATCAACGGATCAAGGGAAATAAAAAACTATTTTTGAGGGATATTTCTCTGCCCCTGTCTGGGTGAGTGCCCGATCTTTTTTTTGTAAAATGCGGAAAACTGGCTAATATCCTTATAGCCGACGCGGGAGGCTATTTCTGTTATACTCATATTTGTGTGCGTGAGGAGATCACTGGCTTTTTTTAGCCGTATTTCGCTGATATACGCCTTGGGTGTGATTCCAAATTCCCTCGTGAAAAGGTTGATAAAGTGATTTTCTGAGAAGGATGCCATTGCTGCGAGGCGGGCAGTGGTAATATTGGTCATGTAATAGTTGTCGATAAAATTTTTTACATAGAGAAGGGTGTTGGCAGACTGTATAGGTTTTTTATGGCGTGAAAGCTCTATGCAGAGCAAACCAAGGAGATTGTCAAGGGCAATCTGCCAGTTGGATTTTTTTTCTTTAAATTCTGTCAGGATATCGGAGAGAAATGCGTGGAGTTGTGCGGAAGAGTCTGCTGCAAAATTTTCGGGAAGGCTAACGCGCGGATCGGGTAAAAATCCGAAAGCGAGGATCTTTCCCTTCTTTTTGTGTTTTTCGCTGTGTACTGTGTAGGGCGGCGTTAGGATGATCGTCCTGTCCTTGAATTCGATACAGTCTGGATGTGTAAATCCTGGACCGGAATAGGATTTCAGAAAATAATCTTCCTCGGAGCGCAAATCGTCGATCTTCTGGCTGAAATATTCGCCTGAACAGTCGTAGTAATAGACGAGTTCATAATAGTCGTGGTAGTGCGGCGGTACGAAAAAGTTGGCTTCCCGATCCTCGTAAATAATAAATTTAAAATTTTCCATATTTTAGAAACCTTTATAAATCTTGGTAAAAATTCGTTAAATCAGCATTTTTTATAGTATATAAACAAATCCAGCAAAAGTCAAGCGGTAAAGATATAGTGATTTTTCACAAATTTTCAGTGATTTATTATATAGACATTTTTGTGACCTACTGGTATAATGGTTGCATATTAAACTAGGGGTTGCGGAAAAAATGGACAAGATCATTCTGGATACAGATATAGGGGATGACATTGACGATGCGTATGCGTTGAGTCTGCTCATGGCGGAGGGCGCACCGATATCGGGGGTGACGACGGTTTATCGGAATGCGGAGCAGAGGGCGAAGATCGCGGCGAAAATGATAGAGCTATGGGGAAAAAACATTCCCGTGTATGCAGGCGAAAGTTACCCCGAGAAACAGCCCCTCTTCCGCTTTGAGAAGGCGGACGAGGGAGACAGACCGAACATTCCCCACTATATTCCCTCCGTGATGCAGGATGAACGGATCGGTACGAACGGCGTGGATGCGCTGCTCAGGATGATAGAAGAAGCTTCGGGCGAGATAACGCTGATATCCATCGGCCCGATGACCAATCTCGCGCGGGCGCTGAAAAAATCGCCCGAAACATTCGGCAAGATCAAACAGATCCTGCTCATGGGCGGGGACTATACCGGAAAACTTGCAGAATGGAATGTTTTGTGCGATCCGGAAGCCGCGGCGGCAGTTTTTAAAAGCAGTGTAAACATCCGCGCGGTGGGGGTGGATATCACCTGCAAATGCACACTGGACGGCGAGATGCTCTCTTTTTTGAGTTCGCTTCACTCAAAAAAGAACAAATTGCTTGCCAAGATGACAGACATATGGATCGAGCACAATCAAAAGACGGGTGGGATCCCGACCATGCACGATCCTCTGACGGTGAGTGTGTTGTTCAATGAGTCGATGGTGCGCTTTGCAAGAGGACGCTTTCGGGTCGTGTTGGAAGGAGCGGACAGAGGAAAGACATTGCCCGATGAGAACGGGAAGGAAATCGAGTATGCCGTATCGGCAGATTATCCCGCTTTTATGCAAAAATTGCGGGAAGACCTCGCGAATTCGGAACGGGACAGCTGATTTGCCTGAAGGAGCATGTTTGCGCGGGTGAAGGGACAAAGACGAAAAGCGTCGGGTGTGCGCAAAAGCTGATCGGTCAGGCGCCTGCGCGCTTCTGACGTTGCGTACAAAGCCGCATGAATCAGGCTTAATACATGAAAATGCAGAAACGTAACACGTTTCTTTGTGAAATAAAATGTTCAGTAGGAGGGGAAAGATGAATAAGAAAAGACTATGGTTCGTTTCTTTTCTTCTGTTGTTGTGTCTGAGTGCATTCTTTGCTGCATGCGCAAAGGACAATACGGACGAAAAAGATCAGACAGTAGCCGCAGAGTCGATTGCAATCTCAAACGAAAGCGATCTTCTGGCTGAATGGATATTGGGCGAAGCAGACCGTACGGTCCATGTGAATTTTACACCCGATACCTTTACCGAAGAGAACACTCAGTTTACGGTGGAATCGAGCAATACGAACGTGATCACCGTATATGGCAAGTCGATCAAAGCGGTAGGTGCGGGTACTTCCACTGTCACGGTGCGTGCGGGAGAAGTGAGTGATTCTGTCGAGATCACCGTTACGATCGGGATCCCGACGGTGACGGTCGAAGGCGCGGCACAGGCTGTTGCGGGCTCTGATCTGGATGTGCGTGATCTCGTACTTGCTGAAGCTTGCGACGGAACGGATATTTCCGAGCGGGTGCAGGTTTCGTTTGACGACGATAAGATTACATATGACCAAGAGGCTGGTACCGTTCGGTTCGCCGAAAAGGGTACTTACGAGCTGACCGTTTGGGTCTCCGATCCCCGCGATGAATCCAAGACCGCTTCTGGAACACTGACCGTGAACGTTGCGCGCAATCCTTTCTCAGCGATGAACCAAAATTTCAGATTAACCAATTTGTACGGTAAAGAATCGGAGCAGACGGCAACGGTGAGTTCGGACGAATATGCTTTTGCAGTGTATGATGCCGAACCGAGCAAGCTTTACTATGCAGAAGCGACTTTTACGGTACAGTATCCGCATGCGGGGGTACAGGTCGGGCTCGGCAGCTTCATTGAAGGGAATATGACGCGCATGATCGTGGCCGGTGTAGACCGTGGCGATCTGAATTTCAAGATAAAAGACATCGATCTGGTAAAAACTCCTGATGTGTCCTTCAACGAATGGCAGGCAGGAACGTATAATGACGTGCATCAGCCGATGTATATTTACAGGCTCGCGCAGTACCGCGGACTACAGTTAACAAATAACCAGCCCGTAAAATTTGCGGTTGCGCGTGAGGGGGATTTCTTTTACTTCTTTGTGGATGATATGTATGTGGCGGGCATAGTCTTTAATTATTACAGAAACATCGATACGATCCCGGGCATTGCCGGGATGATGCTTTCGTCTACGTCCGTTTCGGGCATGAACTGGCTGGGCGGCGCCAATGCGCAGGAAAAGATCGATACTTTGATCGGAAACGGTCAGCAGATCAGCCCGTACGTGCCTGACGGCAGTTGGGCAAGCGGTTCGCTGACCAATTTCAAAGACGTCACGGATATCAAGGAAGACGAAAGCGGGATCAGCTTCGAGTACACGAGCACGGCAAACAACATGAACTCCTCGATGATCAGTCCCTATCTGTATTTCGAAGGCGACTTCCAGGTGGAATGGGTATACAAGTGCACGGAGACGGCGGCGGGCGCGGGGCGCATGTATCTCGAACTGAGAGATTGGAGATACGGGTCTCCCGTTCTGAATCTGGGCGAGCGGCACAGCGACAATAAATTCCTGCTCGATATTCTCCCGGAATCAAAAACGGATGCGGATCTATATCGGCCGGAGTTCGGCGATTTCGATTTCTCGCAGGGCGCGCGTTATACCATGGTACGCACGCTGACGGAAGACCATGCCGTTTACGTTTTGACGGTGACGTCCGTCGCGAAATCCGAACAGACTTTCACGCGCACCGTCAATTATGCGGAAGAGCGTTGGAACGAGCCGGTTCTCTTCCATTGGAAGAACGAGGCGATTGCGGGTGAGTATTCCTGTATCAAATGGGAATCCTTCGACGCGGATGAAGTGACCGAGCCGATCTCCGTTTCGATCTCCAACAAGAGCGAACTGGTGCAGACATGGATCCTCGGCAATGCGGACCGTACGGTCAGCGTCTCTTTCATGCCCGATTCTTTTAACGAGCAGGATGTCGAATTTACCGTCACGTCAGACAATCCCGACGTGGTTTCTGTCAGCGGAAAAACCTTGCATGCGGCTGCGGCAGGGAAAGCGACGATCACGGTCACCGTTACGCTTGAAGAGGGCGGCACTTTGACCGATTCGGTAGAGATCATCGTGGCGACGGATGTGCCGACGGGGATCCAGATCTCCAATGAAAGCGAACTGACGGCGGCATGGGTCGCGGGGGATCCTGAGCGCAGGGTGCACGTCACCTTCACGCCCGATAAATTTACGGAAGAAAACGCTCAGTTTACCGTCACGTCCAGCAATCCTGAAGTAGTGGATGTAAACGGGAAAAATCTGATAGCGGTTGGTGCAGGCACGGCGACCATTACGGTCACGGCAGGGAACGCGACGGATACGATCGAGATCACGGTAGACCGTTCGGCGCCCGTCATCGAACTGACCGAAGACGGCACGCCGTTCACGGAAGGAGACGGATATTTTGTCATCGAAGTTTTGGAAGGGACGGCCGTCAAACAGCCGATCGCGACCGTGACGTCTTGCGAAAATAAGGACATCAGCGCCGACGCGGACATCGTCGTTTCCGATGAAGAATATGACGCGGAGACGGGCATCACTTCCTACACCATAACGTATACGGCGGCAGACCCCGTAGAGAGTACTTTGACGTCGAGCGTGCAGGTGAATGTCTATATTTACAGAAAGATCATCGATCTGGACGACGCGACCTACAGTGTGACGGATCCGTACGTCGCGAATGCGGACCAGGTCGTCAAGAGCACGAACAAGAGCTACACGGTAGCGCGCTTCAATATGGATCCGAGCACGCTGTACTATGCGGAAGTGACGTATACCGTAGAAAATCCGAGCGGCAGCATCCTCGTCGGTATGGGGCATTTTACAGACGAATCCAATCTTTCGCGCTGGCTGGCGACGGCTGTAGACAGAGGAGACCGTAACTTCAAATTCCGCGATTTCAATACGGCGGATGGCTGGTATATGGATGAAAGTCAGGGCGTCGTGCCGTGGTCGTGGCAGATCAAAAATTACCGCGGCATAGCGGACGACGATGCGGGCAAGGTGACTTTTGCCATCGCGCGCGAAGGAGATTTCTTCTATTCCTTCATAAACGGCGAGTATGTCAGCAGCATCACATATGAATATTACCGCGACAACGAGACCGTGCCCGGACTGTTCGGAAACAATCTGAGTACTTCCACGATGACGAATATTGTTTATATAAGCGGCGTTGAGGCGCAGGAAAAGATTGACTCTCTGATCGGAAAAGGTCAGATGATCGGCCCGTACGTACCAGACGGCAGTTGGGCAGGAGGATCCTTGACCAATTTCGGTGCGGTAGCCGACGTGGCTGAGGATGAGAACGGAATCAGATTCAAATATACCAGCACGGGAAACAACATGAACGCTTCAATGGTAAGTCCCTACGTGATTTTTGACGGCGACTTCAAAGTGGAATGGGTATATAAATCCACGGATACTGCTGCAGGAGCCGGGCGTATGTACCTCGATTTGAGAGATTGGAAATACGGTTCTCCTATTCTGAATCTGGGTGAACGGCACAGCGACAACAAATTCCTGCTCGATCGTCAGCCGGAAACGGCAGATGCGCAGGTGCCCGAAAACAAGTGGTATCAGCCCGCGTTCGGCGATTTCGATTTCTCGCAGGGTACGCGCTATACGCTGACCCGCACGTTGACGGAAAATCATGCTGTTTACGTCTTGACGTTGACGTCGGTCGCAAATCCAGAACAGACTTTCACTCGTACCATTAACTATAGGGAAGCACGTTGGAACGAACCTGTTCTCTTCCATTGGAAAAACGAGTTTATAGCCGGCGAATATTCTCAGATCAAGTGGGAGATATCCGACGCTGTAACAGCAGAATGATCTTAAAGGGAGGCGCGCCCGCCTTGCCGCGGGCGCGCACAAAGGGATAAGGCAAAAAAGAAAAAGGAGAGAGCAGTGAAGATTCGGTTCAGAAAAAGAATACTGTCTGTCATTGTCGGGCTGTTGCTCGCGCTGACAACGCTTGCGGCGTTTTCGGGCTGTAACGATGACAAAGGGCAGACATATACGGTGGTGTATCACCTCAATTATGCGGAAGCGGAACGGGCAGAGCGCGAGGCAATCGTTGTCTCCGGGGCGAAGGCGGTGGACTGGAAGCCGACCCGTGAAGGGTACGCGATCACAGGGTGGTTCACGGATGCGCAATGTAGTGCGGAAAACAAATTCGATTTTTCCAAAGGGATCAGATCGGATACGGACTTATATGCAGGCTGGAAAGTACAAAATACTTATACCGTTTCTTTTGATTATAATTTCGGAGGGCTTGCGCCCGTCGAGATCGCGGTCAAAGACGGGAACACGATCGATTCCAAACTCATTCCGTCGGTTACGCGGCTTGGAAAGAATTTTGAAGGCTGGTTTACCGACGAAGCGTGCACGAACGAATGGAATATCGAAACGGGGGTCGTGACGTCCGATACGACGCTCTATGCGGGGTACAGCGAAGACGGATCGGTCCGTCGTGATGCAGACGGGAACGTTATCTATGAGGACGCGGTCGTCAATGTCTGGGTGGGCGCCAATTTCGGTATGATCTCGGCTTTCCAGAAGATCGCGGAGGAATTCAACGCTCTGCATGAAGGGGAAATTACCGTCAATGTTACTACAAGCCTGATCAGTCAGGGTTCTTTTGCGCTCCGTTTTCAGCAAACGCCTGAAAAGAGCAAGAATGAAAACACATACTATTCTATTGCTCAGGTCTATGACCTTGCGGGACTCGAAATCGACGAGAGCGATTGGTTTGAAGGCGCCGCAAGGGACAGTTATGTCGAGGGGAACCTGACATCTGTTCCGATTGTTGCAGGTGTGCCGTATTTTGTGTATAATAAAGACCTGATGCAAAAACACAACGGGGGCACGCTCCCTGCAAACTTTACGCAACTGAGTGATCTGCTCAATGCAGCGTACGAGGTCGAATCTGTGCAAAACGAGGAGTTTAAGAGCATTCTGTGTGCGTACGATAACTGGGCGTGGAAGGAAGCACCGAGCTATACAGCATTTGTGCAGAACGGTGCGGACTATTTCGTCTTTGAAGATGGCGGGTATGTGAATAAATGGAGTGATACATCGGTGTTCGAGAAGGCTGTCACCGCCATGGAAAACACCTATGCTCTGTTCGGTTCGCAAGGGGAATGCGGCGGCGGAGAATATACCGCGTCCGATACCGATCAGGTAGCCAGAACCGCCAACGGCGAATCGATGATGACGATGGTCTGCTATCCCGGATTTACGGGCGGCGACGTGCTTTCCAACTCTTCGAAACTCGGCATTTTGCCGCTGAGCGGGCTGTTTACGGATACGGAAGGCGGACAGGCGGACCAGATCCCCGTACACACGGCAGGCCTGGCGTTTTATAACGGCGCTTCGAACGTTTCCATGACCGATCTTGCCGCGGCGGCGGTTTTTGCGGATTACGTCAGCAAGAATTCGTACGCCTTTGCGGAAGTCGGCTGGTATCCTGTGAGCAAATCCGTGGTAAATTCGGATGCGTTCAAGAATTCGGCCAATGCGACGGTCAGGATCCTCCGCAAGACGGGCGATCCCGAAAATTTCCGTTCCATGGACGGCAACAGGCGAGGCAAGAGCATCGTCAACGATTATGCGTCAAACGAAGTGCTGATCCCTGCACTGAATTCGGACGGGAAAAATCTGCGCGACTATGTGAGCATACTGATGAGCCAGATCAGCGGCAGTCTGTATTGAGGAGGGCGATATATGAATACAAAAAAAACGATGATTGCTCTTCTTCTTTCGGCGTCCTTTGTCTTCGCGGCCGCAGGATGCGAAGGCGGAGGCGGAAGCGAAGCTTCGCCCGATGCGCAGCAATGGACGGTCGCATCTCCGGACGGGAGTATTCAGACCTTGGTCGGTGTGGATACCGACGGACTATATTATTCGGTCGAAAAGGACGGAGAGCAAATACTTGACCGCTCTTCTCTCGGCTTTACGATCGAAGAGGATGATTTTAATTTTTTTAACGTTAAGAGTGCAGAAACGCGTCGGGTGACGGGTTCATATGAAAACATTTCGGGCAAAAGCGCCGAAGTCAGTTACGACTGTTACGAACTCGCTCTTACGCTGGAAGCGTGGGATTTTTATCTGGATGTGTTTGTGCGTTCTTACGATGACGGATATGCTTTCCGTTACGGAATCCGCGCCATCGATGGCGCGGAAGGTACGATCACGGTCATCGGCGAAAACACAGAATTTGCGGTGCCGCAGGGTTCTACGATGTGGGCGCAGGAATACGCATCCATCAACCCGAAAAAAGGAGACTTCTTCGCGTATGAAGGTTCGTTTACGCGCCGCCTTTCTACGAGCAACGCGGGTGTGACCATTTCGATGCCGGTGTTGTACAAGATCAGTGGAGATGAAGTGTATTCGATGATCACCGAATCCGATCTGATCGGCAGCGGCTATTACGGTTCTTTTCTCAAAGAATCGGACGAGAACGCGGGGACGGGCATTTTCCAAACCATCCACTCCCCCGCAAGCGCGGCGTATCCCGACAATGAGATCGCCTATCCGTTCGAATCTCCCTGGCGCGTGGGGATCGTAGGTTCTTTGAAGACGATCGCGGAGAGCGAATTGGTGGAAAAGGTGTATGACGATGCGCAGTACTGGAGACCGGACGATTACGAAAGCCTTTCTTCCGAAGAACAGGCAATTTATAACTACGATTGGGTGGAGCCTGGCGTCGCCGCATGGAACTGGCTCGTCTATACCAACGGATATGGAGAGAAAAAACAGCAAAACGATTACGTTTTGCAGCGCGAGTACGTTGATCTGGCAGCGGAAATGGGCTGGAAATACACCATTTTGGACGGCGGCTGGAATTCAGGGCTGGATGCGCAGGCGTTCACCGAATTCGTGGAGTATGCACACGGAAAAGGTGTTAAAGTAGTTGTTTGGTGTCATTCGTTGAATGATTTCGGGAACGGCAGAGTGGCGGATCTGCGCGCCAAGCTGGATTTATGGAAAAGTTATGGTGTTGACGGGATAAAGATCGACTTCTTTGACGGAGAGAACGCGATCGGACAGAGCTTTCAGGGCGAAGATATAGACATGATCAAGTGGTACGAGTCTATCTATCAGGAGACTGCAAAACGACAGATGGTGGTCTGTGTACACGGGTGCAATAAACCGACGGGAGAGCGGCGCATCTATCCAAACGTGATCAGCCGCGAAGCGATCCGCGGAAATGAAAATGTCAGCGTGGGCAGTTCATCGATCATCAATTCGCTCTTTATCCGTGCAGCGGTCGGACCGACCGATTTTACCCCCGTGGTGGAACCGCTCAGCAGCGGTATTACGATGGGGCAGCAGATGGCGCTCGCTATTCTCTTTGAATGCGGCCTGCCTTCGATGGCGGATTATTCGGCGACATACGGTCAAAGCAAGATCCATGAATTTTATAAATCGATTCCCGCCGCGCGTGACGAGACAGTGTATCTGTGCGGCGAGTTAGATGGGTATTACTGTGCGGCGGTGCGTTCCGGGGAGGAATGGTTCGTTGCGGGTGCCAACCTCATTTTGGAGAGTACCGTGAGCATCGATTTCTCCTTCCTGGGAGAAGGCACCTATCAGGTGGAATACTTTAACGACGACGGAAACGGCGATGTTATCCGCCGCCGCATGACGGTGACTGCCGATACGAAAGAGACGGTCACGATGATCGCAAACGGCGGATTTGCGATGCGCATTACGAAGGCGTAATTGTATGTAAGCTGCCGCGGCTTG
>ERZ1106952.924-NODE-924-length-10667-cov-7.374105_pt1 | contig 10667 bp, 4 predicted proteins | sample MGYA00403677_ERZ1106952 | MGnify/ENA primary metagenome ERZ1106952 (study PRJEB35170, sample SAMEA104062415) | human gut metagenome | biome: human gut; feature: human-associated habitat; material: faeces | place: Denmark | collected 2012-05-14 ...
CCGACGAGCCTACGGGCAACCTCGACGCGGAAAATACCATGAAGGTCATGGACATCTTAAAGGAGATCTCCAAGACCAAGCTCGTCGTAGTGGTCACGCACGAGATAACGCTCATCAAGAAATATGCCGACAGCTATATAAAGCTCGTTGACGGAAAACCGGACGAGAACACCGACCTCGGCGAAGTGTTCGAGTATGATACCGAACACAACAATATCTATGTGGACGGAACGCCCACAGGCGAAGTGAAAGAGGGCGCGCTGGACATCGAATTTTACGGCGGAAAGCCCGAAGAAAAGGATACCATTCAGGTATTCAACGACAACGGCAGCATCTACATAAAGGCGGGCAGGAACGTCACTGTTCTGGACGATAAGAGCGAGAAGAAGATCATCTTCCGCGGCGCCGAGAGGCAAAGCGAAGAAGAGCAGACCGCCCGTCGCGTTCCGAATTTTACAAAGAGCACGGCAAAAAGGAACGGCAGGCTGTTCACGGCGGGGAGTATTTTCAAACTGTTCCGCTCGGACGGTACGGAGCGCGCCTATTCCACGGCAAATATCTTCAAACAAGTGTTTATCTTCGTTATCGCCGCGGTGCTGTGCTTTCTTTCGCTCATGGCGTTCGAGGCGGCGAACACGCGGATCGAAAACAAGCAGCTTGACGGAAACAGCGTGTACGTCAACATGAACACCTATACAGACCTGCGCACGCTGGATAAGAGCTTATACGAGCACATCGACTTCTTTGAAACGCAGTATAAGCAGGGCAGTTTTTCGTATAACGAGATCGCCTCGCTTTCGGGAATATCGGCGGACTATGCGCCCAAAGCGATAGAGGCTGACGACACGGCGGAGAGCGTGGGACTTACCTACGGCGAAATGCCGCAGGAAGGTGAAGTGCTTATTTCTCGTTCTTTGGCAGAAACGCTCAAAACGCAGTTCCGCCTCTCGGAACTGGATATAGACCGCGCGATGCTCTTGGTAGTATTCGAAGGGGAATACCGCGTAAGCGGCATTACGGACGGAGAAACGTCCGCGGTGTACCTCAACAAAGTGGACTATGTAAACTTCCTCGGCGTGTACAACACGGTGCAGTTCAACGATTACAACAATCTGTTTTTCGCGCCCGATTTTACCGAAACGACGTATACGAGCGAGATCCTCTTGTCCGACAGTTCTACCCTCGGCGACAGCGAAGTGACGGTGGAGATCAACCGCAATTCACTCTATAAGATGATGACGGACACAACGCAGGCGGATTACCTCGTCAATGTGACGAACTCCCGCCTCGCCGCAACGTCCGGCACCTCTACGGCAATACAGATCGCAGGCAGCCGCCCGATGTACGTCCAAAGGTTTGAGATCACGCGCGACATCATGGATACGGATATCCGCATCTATGTCAACGCAAATACGCTTGCTGATATTTTTGTCGCACTGCAACCCGATATCGATGCGCTGGAAGGTACGACGTCTTCGGCGGGAATTGCCTCACAGTTTTATTTCGAGATAAAGACGGAGGGCGGGGAACAGCTAAAAAACCTTACGAGTACGCTCTCCGGGCTCGGCATTCGCAGCATAGACATAGGCGCGTTGTACGAGCGGGAGAACGCGGAGATCATGAGCGAGGCGACAAACAATCTTTCCGTCTTTTTCGTCGTGCTCGCGCTGCTGCTCATCGTGTGGTTCTTTATAGAGAAGTCTGGGAGCATACGAAACAGCAAGGAATACGGCATTTACCGCGCGATAGGCGTGAACAGGAGCAATCTTCTGTTCAAGGAGATGCTGACGGCGCTCGTCAGCAACATGATAGGGTACGTTGTGTTCTATCTCATCGTGTTTGCGCTGATGTGCGTGCGGTATGCGGTCATGAACACGGCGTTCGGACTGTTCGTAGGCATTGCGCTGGGCGTTATGGCAATAGGCGGGCTTTTCATGCTTGCAATATCGCTCATTCCGTATCTTTTCGTGCTGTGGCAGACGCCCGCTGAGATACTGTCCCGTTACGATATATGACGGGCGGAAGCAACATAAGGAAACAACCGCAAGACGGTTATTTCGCAAGAAAATATATTTTATAAAGGAGTAGTTTTTATGGCAAAGATCAAGAACAGAATTCTGATCGTTCTGGCGCTGGTGATGCTGTGCGCGGTAGGCGTATTCGCGCTTGCCGCCTGCAACAACACCGAAACGTACACCGTGACGTTCATGGTGCGCGAAAACGGCACCACGGGCGACTGGCAGCAGTACACGACCGTCGACACCAACGACGACGGCTCGGTAACGCTTCCCGCCGAACCCACCGTGGACGGCTATACCTTCCGCGACTGGTACATGGACGAGTCCTGCAGTGCGGATAATGTGTTTGACGAGAGCAATGTAACGGGCGACATTACCGTGTACGCACTCATGGCGGAGGCGAACATCACGCTCAACATTACGGACGGCAGCGGCACGGCTTCGCAGGTTGCGGGTACGCTCTCCGCGCTTTCCGAAACGACGGCGGAATATGAGGCGGACGCACTTTCCGAAAATCTGACGTTCGACGGCTGGTACACGGACGCCGCGTTCACGCAGAAGTATTCCGACGGCATGGACGCCACCGCGCTCTACGGCAGATATATGGCAAAAGTCACTTACGATAACGGTTACGAGGAACTGTATACTGAACTTGTAACGCCGCGCGGAAAGACCACTGCGCCCGATGCAAGGGTGGATGATTTCGTAAAGCGTTATATGGACAATGAAGATATTTCCTATAACGATTCGGAAGGCAACGCCATTGACTTTACGTTGGACACGTTTGACAAAAACGAAGTTGTGACCGTGCTTTGGAAAACGCCTGGCCTTGAATATGAGGTGATCGAAGGCAATAGTTACCGCGTGTCGCGTATTGCGCGCGAAGGAGATACTTCGTATCCTGCGGTATCCGTTCTTTCCAAGAATGTGACCATTGAAGGGAAGCCGGATTGCAAGGTTGTGGCTGTTGATGCCACTGTCGGTTTAGACAGATATGATCAGGCAGAAGTTTTCATTTTCAATGAAGGCATTGAATCTATAAGAGGATTTTATTCTGCTTCATTAGCTGGCAGGTCTGCGATGAAAGAGGTGCAGCTACCTACAACGTTAAAAGTACTTGAAGATTCGTTCAATATGCTGGGAAACAATCTTTCCGAATTAGTTTTGCCGGAAGGTCTTGAGGTAATCATAGATTGTTTTTGGAGCGATATGTTGGCAGCGACAGGAACTTATCGTGAAAACGGTTTAGATATTACTGTAACCATTCCTTCTACTGTAACCAATATGGTAGCTGTTCCTAAGAATCTCGATCTTTCCCAAAACGACAATTTCGAGTATGACGACGATAGCAGACTGTACTATGCGGACGGCGACAGCAAAATTCTCTGCTCGGAATATCAGTCGCACGTTACGGGCGACGGCAGACTTGTCGTTGAAGATGGCGTAACAGGCGTGCAGGTATATCTGCTTTCTACGATGGACTTTGATTATCTCGACCTGCCTTCTACTTTCTGTGAAGTAGGCTATAACAACGCGGCGGAAAATTATCCCGCATATACAAGCGATCTGCTTACGCCGCAGGCGGTGATCAACAATCCTGAAGCTAAGCCTGGTGAAGGCGCAAGCAGATATTCTTATGCGATCGTTTCCAATCTCGATGAGATTACCTATGTTACGATAGCGCGTACGGATATGCCAGTCAGCGATTATGCATTTGTTTCTAAATCGGGTGCTCCCCACAACGGCAGCGAATTTGAAGATGACGTCAAAGTCGTGCTCATTGGCGATGCAACGGCGGGCGAAGCGGTAGAAATTCGTCTGACGGTCTCCCATCCGCGCGATAATGTGGCAACGACCATCGTGCTTGACAGCTATAAGATCGGCGATACGCTTACCGTTGCAGCTATTCTTGAAGCGGCAAATGTTTCCGAAGAGGATTATACCGTGATCGTTCGCAATCTCGGCGAAGTGTATAAAGGCGGTACGATCACTTCCAATATGCATATTACCGTCGAATGTTATGCAAAGGCGGGCGGCTTTACCTATACAACCAATGAAGCCGATAAAACGGCGACCGTTACCGGGTTTGATTCAGCTACCGCAGAACAGCTTACCGACGGTACATACCGCATTATTATCGATGAGATAAACGGCTATACCGTAACGGCGATTGCGGACGAAGCCTTCAAGGATGTGGGCAGCGTTTCCGAAGTGTATATTTCGAATGCTGTTACAACAATAGGCGCCAAGGCGTTTATGAACATGGGCAATTTAAGACTTGTGGATATTGCACCCGGCGGTCTTTCCGTCATTGGTGAAAGCGCTTTTGAGAATATTGGCTGCATTTATAACGAATCTACGGGTGAATGGGAGGTCAATGAAACATTGCCTGAGAAAAGGGTAATGAATAAAAATATTCATTGTGCGACCATAATAGTTCCTTTGGGTAATCTTGAATCGGTGGGAGCATATGCATTCAAGTCGCGTGCAATCGCCACGTTCACGCCTGTTGAAGGAGAAGAAAGCAGATATATATGTTATGGTCTGGCAGGTGCTATGAGCGGCAGTTATATGGCAAGCGAACTTGATGAAGGCGGTTTCTATTGGTATATGAATAATGGAGCGAATAGATATATGGGTATTCTCCAGTATGTAAAACAGGGAACCGAAACAGCATCCGATGGAAGCGATGTCACAGTAATCGATGCAAGACTTATAGCGATTGCAGGAGGCGATACCACAACCGGTTATACATTGAATATGGGCATATCGCTGAGAGCTGCAAGTTTTGCGTCGTATGCTCCTATTCTGAAAACAGCTGTTGTTCGTTTTGAAGTGATGACCGGTTCAGTATATTTCATAGATTATCCTATCGAATTCGGTGTTGTTTCCAAAGTGCATAAAAATGCATTTACCGATATGCGGTATGCTGCTACTGGGGAGCAGAAAGATAATACGATTTATTGGTATGGCCCCGAAGGCGATACATGGCTTTCGCAGGAAGATTTGCAAAATCAAAATTCTTCAATTTTTGAAGATGGTTGGTGGGAAGGTGTTCCTAATTCCAAAAACACAATTACGAACAATGCTGAAATGGACAGAAATACTATTTTAGGGCAATAAATCAACAAGCAGTCCGCGCCCGTTTTAGGGCGGGCGCGGATAAATTTTTTTAGGCAAAACAAAGATGAAAAAGAAACCTATACTTGCAATACTCATCGCCGTACTTTGTCTGTCGTCCGTATGTTTTACGGCTTGTTCGAACTATGACGGACAGACGCCGCAGGACATTTTGGAAAATGCTTACGGTGATACAGAATATACCATTTCATTTGTAGCGGAGGACGCAGACGCGCCCGTCGCCGATATGACGTACACGGCGAAGAATATGCCGACGCTGCCCGTGCCTACAAGGGTGGGGTACGTCTTTTCGGGCTGGTATTTCGATTCTGCCTATACAAAGCCGTATTCCGACGGGATATTGTATCTCTATATGCGCGATGTGGTACTGTACGCAAAGTGGGAGCAGGAAGCGCTCTCAGCAAACGGCACTTACGATATAGATTATACTGCGGCAATCGTGGACGATACTCTCAGTCTCGGCGAACTTGCGGAGGAGTACGGCTACAAAAATTGGGCGGACGATATTGTAGCAAGCGAAACATATATCGAAAAGACGGACGACGGGCTTCTTCTGAAAATTCAATACGACTGCCGTGCGCTCGAACCGCTTTCGCTTTCCGATTATAAATCGTATGAGGTGGCGCTTGCCTCTGCGCTCAACGATTCGGATATTTACATTGCAGACACCGTCGATTCGTACACAGATACGTTAAAGACGCTTTATATAGATATTACGGATATGGATCTTTCCACGCCCATATACTTCAACATTTCGACTATAAATTGGGAGACGGAAGGGCTTACGGACGAACAGCGCCTTGCCACGCAGACGACTTATACCGTAGAATTTTCCATTGAAAGACTGATAGGCTTTTCCCGCCCGTTCGAAGATACGTCCGTGCCCCTCGAAGACGGGTACTATCTCGTCCGTACCTATATGTCGCAACTCGATATGTCGGAAACGATGATGGACAGTTTCAACCCCGTCTATTCGTATATCATTGCCGAAGGCGGGAACTACACGCTCGTAAAACCGCTGTATCCCTATTTCGGCATTACGGAATATTATCTGGGAGAACTTCTCGAACCTCTTGCGGCGAACTATTACGACAGAATGGCTACCTTTATGCCGTGGCAGGTGTGCTACGAGGTCGATATTTCCGATTATGAAGGGCAGACGGGCGTCGAGTCCGATTACTACCCCGAAACATACAGTGCCGGAAGGTATAAAGAGTATTCCGTGGAATTTCATGCCGAAACGGGCAACTGTTACAGCATCATCGACCTCGGCGATAATTTGCAGACTGCGCTCGTGCTTTCCGGTTCTCCGACCGGGTTTATGGAAGTGGCAGTCGATCTGGGTGAAATGCATACTTTGATGACGATAGATTACGAGCATATCGTAAAGCTGACTTCCATTGATTATGAGCCTTTGGAAGGTGACGCCTTTATCGCCGAGGAAGAGATACAGTATTATCCGGGAGATATAGACGATCTGAACGAACGCGGAAAGACATTCGACGCGACGGAAGAATACGGCCTTTCCACGCGCATGATCAACTACTTTTTCACGGCAACGGGGCTGAACAGTTCCTATCAGTCGCGGACGGCTTACGACAGCCGCATCACCGTTGCTCCCACCGCCTCGACCAACGCGCAGACGGTTGCCGACTCGCGCTACGACATTGCGTATTTCTCGGTTTCGAGTGAGATTTTCGGGTATGATCCGACAGTCGCTGCCGAAAGCGGAGAAAAACTTTATTACGACTCCATGACGCTTGGCACGTTTACATCCGCCAATATGCGCGAATTTGACGAGTACCGCCTCGGAAAATCGTATCGGGCGGGGCAATCGGTCGTGCTTTCCGAGCTGTATGCCGAAAAGGTGGACTCCGACGCCGATTTTAACACCGTAAGCTGGCAGGCGTACCGGATGGTGAACGGCGAACCCGATTTTTCGCAACCCGTATCGGTTGACGGTTCTTTCGTTATGGAAGAAAGCGTCGCCATACTGTTCTCATCGGGCAGTGCGGGGGACAGGCGCATTTCGCTTGTCGAAGCGGTGTTGTACGAGGAGCCGCAGATAACGGTGGAAGGGAATTGGAGCCTTTCTGCCGGAAATGAAAATACCTATGTTACGGACGAAGCGATCACTTTGGACAGCAGATACGCTTATCCCGTCGTGACTTACACATGGGGAGCAAAAAGCGGGAACTTTGTCGGCGATTATTATGACAGCGGAACGTCGGGACTGAACGATTTGAAAGTCGCGTATTACACGGAAGAAAACGGCGTCTATTATCTGCATGCCGTCTCGCGTGAAGTGTCGGATTTTACGATGGCGACGGATTACAGGTTGGTCGTCTATGAGCTCTCCAACATTTACGGAGAAAAGCAGTATATTTACTTCGAGTACACCGCAGACGGAGTAAACGACACGTTTTTCAGCGTGACGGACGATGAAGCCGGCAACGGCACCATGTACGATTCCGGGACGTTGGAAGAAGATACGAACGGCGCATTGCTCGGCGCGGCGGCAAGTGCGACGGGGTATCTCAACGCCGAGAATTATCTTGATGAATTGCTACGAAATTATTATCTGCACACTTCGAGCGGCGATTACAGGTTTGCTCTTTCGTCTTATCGGCTGTATCTTGACGGAACTTCGTCGGAATATTCTGCGGATGAGATGACGGAAGGGCTTGCAAAGCAGTTGTGGCAAAGCGTATCCCAAAGCAATTTCGCGGTTCTGACATTGAACTACACGCGCGGTGAACATTCCTTTACAATGCGGTATGTTGCCCGCATCACATTCAGCGGAAACAGGGATTTTCGTTCCGTTGACGAGGAAGATTACTTTACAGGATACGAGTACACGTTCATTCGGCCGTATGTATATGACATGGAGGGCAATTCTCTCGGAGCTCTTACGGTAAGCGCCGCAAAGTATGCCTCACTTGACAGCAATGAAGTGTTAAATAACTTGCAGTCAGCAAGGGCGGTGCGTTTGTTGCTGTCGGGGCAGCAATATTCGATGACCTTTTCGGAAACGGGAAAATACAGACTGACTTATATGTTTTCGATATCGCTTTCTTCGGCTGAAAGAGTTTCGTTTACGTTGACGCAGGATGTTTATGTGCTGGACGGTCAGGGCGAAGTGTCCATTACATATGTGACGGATGAAGAGCACCCGTTCTCCGATGAGATCATGCGCGATGCCGTGGATTATACGTTTGCCGGCGGCAGCAAAGGGTATGCATATACAAAGACGTATAGTCTGTTGCAGGTGATACGATCACTTTCGTCTACTGATTTTGCCAAGGGAAAAGATATCTTTTTCGGCTGGTCAATGGAAGAAAACGGTTCGGCGCGTGCGGCGTCCGTTATTTCGGCAGGGTATTCGATCATCGATTTTATCTCTCGTTTCGGCGACAGCGATCCGACGGTCTATGCAATATGGGACCCCGGTATTACGGTTACGGCAGTAGCGAACGGACAGACTCAGCAAAGGACGCTCTATATGAATTCGAGCGGCGTTTATGTCGTCGATTTCAGCAGTTTTCAGGCGTTGGCTCCGATCGGTTACAACTTTGTCGGCTGGACGGGAGGTTTTCTCGGTCAGTCAATCGTAACTGGCAGATATACGATTGAGGCAGTTGACTATGACGATCCCGACCTAACAGAATATCTGACGATCACTGCGGAGTTCAGAGAACGGTTGCTTGTGAGCTATTCCATTGACAGTCAGTATTCCAACAGTTTCTTCCTGCGGGAAGAAGTAAATGACGGATACTATGTTTCTGGCGTAAAAATACCCGTGGCAAAGGACGGTTATACCTTCGTCGGTTGGTATATTGCCGTCGTGGATGACGGAGCCGTTACGGGAATCGGAAACGCATTTGACCTTGCGAACGATACCGTGGAATCCGAACTTTGCAATACGACGGGCACGGCATTGGGAAGCACATTCAAGATGTTGCAACTTGTAGCCGTGTTCCAAGATGCGGAGGGCAATCTCGTATGGTAAAAAGAAGAAACCTTTTTGTTGCGGTCATAACTGCCTTATGTATGTTGATGAGTCTGTTTGCCGCTCTTATGGGTGGCGGGCTTACGGCATATGCGGAAAGCCCCGTACAAGGTTCGGACGGCGTATATTCCGTTCCCGTCAATTTAAGCGGCCTTGCGATGGGCGCGGACAACTTCTCGTCGACCGCAACCGTCGAAAAGAGCGGCGATAATTATTACATGACGTTCGGGCACAGTTCGAGTGTGGACGATCTCGTTCTGGAAAGCGGGAATATGCAGACGGGCTATACCGTGCGGACGGAAAGCGGCTGGACGTATTACACCTATACCATGTCCGAAGAGCGTTTGCAGGGCAGTCTTTCCTTCACGGCATATATCGTACCTATGAGCATGACGGTGGATTTTTCCATCACGCTTGATTTGTCTGCCGGAACGCGCACGGAAGATTACGTTGGTATAGGCGAACGCCCCGCGGAGTACGTTCCCGTCATTATGACGACGGCAGGCGATACTCAAATGGAAAAGGGTGCGACTTACGTTTTGCCTGCGGCAACGGCTGCTCTCGGCGACGAGGTGTGCGAAGTTACGACAAAAGTATTTTATGACGGAGAAGAAGTCGCTGTTGACGGAAATCGTTTTACTCTTGAAAACGCGGGAGAGTATACCGTAATATACCGCGCAGAGAGTTCGGCGTACAAAACAAATCTCGGCAATAACTCATATAGTGAATATGCTTTTAGTGTCGTCTCCAAAATCGGGGCAACGGTGCTTGCAAAATTTGAAGATGAAAGCGGCGCTCTCTCGTCGGGTACGGCAATTCAGGCAAGCAATATTACAGTCGGTACGTTATACGAACTGGCAGCGGAAAAGATGAAGACGATTGCGGATAACTTTTCAGTGATGAGCATTTCCTATTTTGCAGAGAGCGGCGAGGAGATAACTCCGGGCGGGAACGTCACGCTGTACCTGATGGCTGATATGACCTATGACCGTAATGAGATCGTCGTTTATCATTTAAGCGAGGACGGAGAACTGACGAAAATCGGTTGCTCGGGGTACGGCAGATACGTGAGGCTACAAACGGATAAAACGGGTACGTTTATCATCTGTATACCGGGAGTTGCGTTTGTAATGCCGATGTGGGGTTACGCGATCATCCTTGTTGTTTGCGTCCTCGTAGTGGCTGCGGCGATCACCGTTACGGTCGTTCTCGTCCGCAAAAGGAAGAAAGCAAAGGAAACGCAATGACAAGGCAGCAGTTTGTTTTTGTTCAGGATTTTGTAAAGCGAGAAAATGGCGAGTATTGCGGGGATATTATAGAGGAAACGACAGATTTTCTCGATGCGGCGGAACTGTTTGAGGGGCATGACGGGCAGGAGAATCGAGGAAGCAATCCCGGCAAGTTGTGTGCTACACAGCAAAGGTGAGGCGGAGATGTAAATAGCATAAACAATCAGCGCCCCGCAAAAAGCGAGGCGCTGTGGATACGCTAAATAAAAC
>ERZ1106952.925-NODE-925-length-10631-cov-33.441093_pt1 | contig 10631 bp, 7 predicted proteins | sample MGYA00403677_ERZ1106952 | MGnify/ENA primary metagenome ERZ1106952 (study PRJEB35170, sample SAMEA104062415) | human gut metagenome | biome: human gut; feature: human-associated habitat; material: faeces | place: Denmark | collected 2012-05-14 ...
TTTTTTATGCAACATAAAAATTTGTTGCATATTTTTTTAATTATTTGATATAATAATTTTGTCAAGAGACAAATTGACGTTACAAAATGGTAACATAAAACAAAATATGATTAATTACTTATTCATTGAGTAAATAAATAATCATTAATGATTTATATGATTATTTTGTAAATAATATAATTTTAATAATTAGATGTTTTTTTGTTTCTTGTTTAAGTTTACAAGGAGGAATATTTTTATGAAAAACTTAAACGACAATATTAAAGAAGTACAAAATCAAATTGGTTATCAATTTAAAAATGAAGATTTGCTTTATCAAGCATTCACAAGAAGTTCATACGCTAATGAAAATGGTGGAATGGATAATGAAGAATTAGAATTTTTAGGAGATAAAGCTTTAGACTTTATTGTCACTAAAACTCTAGCTTACCACTTCGGACATTTAAATAGCGAAGATGAAGATTTTGATAATGATGAAGAATATGATGAATTTTATTTTGATGGCCAAAATGAAGGATCATTAACTATTTTAAAATCTAAATTAGTAGATAAACAAATGTTAGCGAAAAGAATTGATATTTTAAATTTAAATCAATATTTATTTATGGGTGAAGGGGATAAAAAAGATCATAAAGAAAATGAACCTTCTATTAAAGAAGATTTATTTGAAGCAATAATAGGCGCAGTAGCGATAGATTCAAAATGGAATACAGATAAATTACAAGATGTAGTAGATTCTATGCTTAATATTGATTATTATTTAGAAAATGGATTTGATGATGATTTAGATTATATTTCTTTAATTCAAGAATGGAATCAAAAAGAAAATGGAGAAATACCAATGTATTCATATAATCAAAATTATGATGATTCATTTACTGCTTATTTAATACTTAAAACAAAAAGGGGAAATATAAAATATATAGGAACTGGGTATAATAAAAATAAAGCAAGAAATAAATGTGCTGAAAATGCTTATTTAGATATTAAAGAACATAATGAATTATGGTCAATTAATAATGAATTACCTAAAATAATAAATATGGATAATTCTATTAATTTATTACAAGAATTAGCTCAAAAAGGATATCAAAATATGCCTATTTATAATATTAGTGATACACCATCTTATGATGAAAATGGTAATCAATTATGGTCATGCACATGTATTCTTGAAGATAAAAATATTTCTTATACTGCTACTAGTACATCTAAAAAAGACGCTAAAAAATATGCAGCATATTTAGTACTTTGTGAAGAATTTAATTTGGTTAATATTTATGAATAGATAAAATATTTAGTTGTTAAAAAGATGTGAAATAAAAGTAACATCTTTTTTTATAAATTTTTAATAGTTAATAATAATTTATTTGATAATTATAATATTTTTTATGTGGTTAAAAATAATATAAATTATATTTAACTGCAAGTTTTTTGATTAAAAACTTGCAATTAGAATAAAAACATATAATAAAGTCATGAAATATTTAATGTGATAATAAATCATTTAATTTATAATCTTACAATTAATGAAACTCTTTATGTTATAAAATTTTTTTAATATTTTAAAAGAAATTAGATTTTAAATTTTTATAAAAACTACTTCTATTCATATTAAGAGCAGATAAAGCTTCGGCTAATGTTATCTCTTTATTTTTATATTTATTTGCTATATTTTTAAAATTATTTGGCAGAATTATTTTTGGCCTTCCAAGATGTTTTCCTTTTTCTTTAGCAATTCTAATACCTTCTGCTTGACGTAATTTAATATTATCTCTTTCATTTTCAGCTACAAAAGATAATATTTGAAGAACAATATCACTTATAAATTTTCCAATAAGATTTCTTCCTTCGGCTCTAGTATCAAGAAGTGGCATATCTAGTACTTGAATATCGACATTTAAAATATTAACAAGCGTTCTCCATTCTTCAATAATCATATCATAATTTCTTCCTAATCTATCAATACTTTTAATTATTAATAAATCACCTGATTTTAACATGTTTTTTAATTTTTGATATTCATTTCTATCAAAATTTTTTCCACTTTGTTTATCAATAAATATTGATTTATTATCTAATCCTTGTGCATACATGCAATTAAGCTGTCTATCAATATTTTGTTCTTTTGTACTTACTCTTATATATCCATATTTCATATAATCACCTCTAAATGATTATATCAAAATAATTTTTATCTACTTAATTCTAAAAATATAATTAAAATGCGTAATAATAACTAAATAGAAAATACATTAATAATTTAAATGTTTTCATTAAGTAAAAAATCTACTAGATGAACAATTTTAATTCCATTAATATTACCACATGCATAATCATCAAGTGTAACAACTAATTTAGGATAATTATCTTTTATTTCCATAAGATTCTCTATTTCTCTATCGGATTCTTTTGGTAATTCTTTACATACTTGAATATAAATTTTATCGTTACGAGAAGTTGCTACAAAGTCTATTTCTTTATCAGCATTCTTTCCTATATAAACATCAAAACCACGGCGCTTAAGTTCAAAGAAAACAATGTTTTCTATTGTTGAAGCAATACTTGTTGGATTAAATCCATATAAGGAATATTTTATAGATTGGTCAGCTAAATAAAATTTTTCTTGTGTTTTTAAGATACTTTTTCCTTGTAAATCATATCTTTTACAACGATAAATAACAAATGCTTTTTCTAACCATTCTAAATAATTATATATTGCTTCGACAGAAATTGTTCTTCTTTCTGATTTTAAAAAATTGACTATTGAATTTGCTGAAAAAGTTTTACCAACATTCTCAACAATAAATCTTACAACACGATTAAATAAGTCTATATTTGTAATTGAATGTCTATTAACTATATCTTTGATAACAACTGAATTATAAATATCTTCTACAATTGAATAAGTTGATTTTTCATCAAAATTACTACTTGCAACCAATGGGAAACCACCATAACGAATATAATCTTGTAAGAGTTCTTTGTTTGATTTATTAGTATTGTTTTTAAAAGCTAAATATTCTTTAAACGAAAGCGTATAAACAGGAATTGTTATATATCTTCCAGTTAAATAAGTTGATATTTCACTACTCATAAGTCGTGAATTTGAACCAGTTACATAAATATCAGTATTATAATTTTCAAGTAGAGTATTTATAACTTTTTCCCAACCATTTATTTCTTGTAATTCATCAAGCAAAAAATAATATTTATTGTTATCAATTATAAGAGATTTTAATTCTTCGTACATTTTTTTAGAAGTAAATGATTTATCATAATCTTCATTTGAATATTTTCTTATAATTATATGATTTTCATCAATTCCGTGAGAAAGAAGTTCTTGTTTTAACATTTCTAAAATTGTTGATTTTCCACATCTTCTAATTCCTGCAAGAATTTTGACTAATTTTACATCTATAAATGGTTTAATTTTTTCTAAATAGTTTGGTCTTATTATCATAATATTTGTTCCTTACAAATTTATTTTACCAAAAAACTTTTCGTTTTAAAATGTTTTTATGAAAATAGCATGAAAACTTTTTATTTTACTATACTTTTTTTGCTATTTCATTAATGTTTAATCATTCTTTAATAAAATGACAACAATAAAAAATATCTAATTAATAGTTAATAAAATAATTAAATTATTAGGATTGTTATCTATAAAGGTGTACCTTTTTAAACTCAAAAAAATTATAACAAAATTTCATAAAATTGTTAATAAAATATCATTTTTTTATTTTTTAAAGGCGTTTTTTAATTGTTTATAATCAATAATTTTTATTTAAATGTTTTAATTTAAATTTGCTAAGGTACACCTTTATGAACTGATACTTTTAATACTATAAAAGGAGATTTATGTTAGGGAAGGCAAATATTGATATACAGGAAAATTATAATAAATGTTTAGATACTGAACTATTAAATATATTACTTAAAGATAGAAGCTCTAACAAGAATATAATTTGGGCAACTGATATATACGCTAATAAAGGTACTCCTTATGATTCATGGGAACAGATAACTATTAATCTTATTACTGGTAGATTAGGAAAAACTATAAGGCCAAGAATAGATAAATCTGAAAAAGAACAGAAAATAAGAATTAAAGATAAAGCCGAAGTATTTACACCTTCATGGATATGCAATGAAATGAATAATTATCTTTGCGATGAATGGTTTGATGCTAAAAATGTTTTTAATATTCCTAATGATAAAATTTGGAAGATTAAGAAAAAGAAAATATTATTTAAAGATAAAACATGGCAAGATTTTGTTAAATTAAAAATTCTTGAAATATCTTGTGGGGAAGCTCCATTCCTAGTTAGTAGATATGACACTACAACTGGTGAACTAATAGAAATTAATAATAGAATTGGTGCTTTAGATAGAAAACTTAGAGTAGTTAATGAAAATTGTGATAATGAACAAGATTGGTTTCAATGGACATTAATTGCATTTAAATCAACATATGGATATGAATGGCAAGGAGATAATTTATTAATCGCTAGAGAAAATTTATTATTTACTTTTATAGATTATTACATAACAAAATTTAATGAATTTCCAAATAAAGAATATCTAATTGAAATAGCAACAATTCTATCTTGGAATTTATGGCAAATGGATGGACTTAAATATGTAATTCCAAATAGCTGTAATCAAAAAAGAAAAAGACAATTATCACTATTTGAAAATGATGAATTAACTCAATGTGAAGGTTGCTTAAAAAATGATAATAACAAACACATTGGTATTTATTCGAAAATAATGAACTGGGAAACACAAAAAACAATTAAATTTTTTAAAGGAGGGAAATATATGAAATTTGATTTTGTTATAGGAAATCCACCATATCAGGAAATGAACTCCAGCAATAAAATGTCAAGAAGTGTATATCCTGATTTTGTTAGGGAATCAAAAAATATTGGTAAAAAAGTATCACTAATTATGCCAGCAAGATGGACATCAGGAGAAAGTGGACCTTATAAAGAAACTAAAGGATTTATCAATGAAATGATTGATGGTAATCATATCAAATCATTTGTATTATATCCTAATTCAACTGATCTATTTAACAATGTAGATATTAAAGGTGGAGTTTGTTTTTACGTTTACGATAATGATTACTCAAAAGACGAAGTTAATTATACTTTAGTTGAAAATGGTATAAAGAAAAATGCAAAAGTTTCTTTTAGAATTGCTGACAATATTATTATTCGATTTCCTGAGTTAATATCGATTTTAAAAAATTCAAGGAATCAGTCAAGTGATTCCATGAAGACACAAGTGTCTTCAAGGAATCCGTTCGGTTTTGTTTCAGATTTGTTTGTAAAAAATAATGAAGGTGTTAGCCGTATTAGTGAAACAAAAATTTGTGAAGATGATTATATGGTTTATGGATTACTTAATTCAAAGAGAACTATTAGATATATTCCAAATAAAGATTTAAAGAAAAATTTGAATGGAGCAAAAAGTTGGAAAGTTTTAATTCCTCGAGCAAATGGCAGTGGTGCATTTGGAGAGGTATTTAGCACGCCAATCATTGGCACGCCAATGATGGTGTGTACAGATACATTTCTTCAAGTTGGACAATTTGATAATGAAATTGAAGCTGAAAATTTATTAAAGTATGTTAAGAGCAAATATTTTAGAGCGATGGTAGGCATTAAGAAAACAGCTGTTTTTAATTATAAAGATTGTTTTGAATTTGTTCCACTTCAAGATTTCACAAACAATTCAGACATAGATTGGACTAAATCTATCCACGAAATTGATTTACAATTATACAAAAAATATGGATTAAATCAAGAAGAAATTGATTTTATTGAATCTCACGTAAAGGAGATGAAATAATGGCAAAAATTAATATTAAAACAACTGAAGAAGTTATTCCTATGATTTATGCTTATACAACTCCTGATATATCTTATCATGATGGTTGGACTAAGATTGGCTATACTGAAAGAGATGTTGACTTAAGAATAAAAGAACAAACTCAAACTGCACATATTAGATTTCATAAAGAATGGCAAGATTTGGCTATTTTTTCTGATGGAAAGACTAGATTTACTGATAAAGAATTTCATACTTATTTAGCTAAAAATAATATTAAAAGAATGGATCCTGAACCTGATGCAGAAGGGTGTCCAGAATGGTTTTACATATCTGGAGATGAATCATATGCATTATTTGGTAAATTTAAAAGGGATATGGGTGTTTTACAAACACTTGGTGTTGTTCCTTATGTTTTAAGAAAAGAACAAAAAGATGCAGTAGAACAAACAAAAAATTATTTTTTAGGTAGTTCTCATAAAGCTGAATGTTTATGGAATGCTAAGCCTAGGTTTGGTAAGACTTTATCTACTTATGATTTGTGTAAAGAATTACCAAATATTGAAAAAGTTTTAATTGTTACTAATAGACCTGCTATTGCTAATTCTTGGTATGATGATTATGTAAAATTCATGGGAACTGAATCTGGATTTTATTTTGTTAGTAATGTTGGTGGATTAAAAGATAAAAAATATGTTTTATCAAGAGAAAAATATCTTGATTTAGTATCTGAAAATGAATCTAAAGGTTGCATTGAATTTATTTCATTACAAGATCTAAAAGGTTCTTTATATTTTGGTGGAACTTTTGATAAATTAAATGAAGTAGCAAATCTAGAATGGGATTTATTAGTTATTGATGAAGCGCATGAAGGTGTTGATACATATAAAACCGATGTTGCTTTTGATCAAATTAAAAGAAGATATACTTTGCATTTATCAGGTACTCCTTTTAAAGCTTTAGCAAATGATAAATTTCCTTATAATGCAATTTATAATTGGACTTATGCAGATGAACAAAAAGCTAAGCATGATTGGAATGAATCTAATGAAGAAGAAAATCCTTATGCTAATTTACCTCAACTTAATTTGTTTACATATAAAATGTCTGATATTATTCGTGATAAGGTTGCTCAAGGTGCTGATTTTGACGATGATGGGGAGAATGAAGCATTTTGTTGGGATTTAAATGAGTTTTTTGAAACAAATTCAAGTGGTGAATTTGTTCATGATGATTCTGTAAATAAATTTTTAGATGCTTTAACTATACAAGAAAAATTTCCTTTTTCTACTGATGAATTAAGACAAGAATTAAAGCATACTTTATGGCTTTTAAATTATGTTAGTAGTGCTAAAGCATTAGCTAAAAAATTACAAAATCATGAAGTATTTAAAAATTATAAAATAGTTTTAGCGGCTGGTGATGGTAAAATTGATAATGAAGGTAATTCGTTAGATGATAATTATGATAAAAATATTAAAAATTCTTATGATAAAGTTGTTGATGCAATAAAAAATAATGATAAAACTATTACAATATCTGTAGGTCAACTTACAACTGGTATTACAATTCCTGAATGGACTGCAGTAATGATGTTATCAAATGTTAAAAGTCCTTCACTTTATATGCAAGCTGCTTTTAGAGCCCAAAATCCTTGCTTATTTAAAAATGGTAAAAATAGTTATAGAAAACAAAATGCATATGTATTTGATTTTGATCCTGCTAGAACTTTAATTATTGTTGAAGAATTTGCTAATGACTTAATGGCTAATACTGTTAATGGTCGTGGTGATTCTGAAACTAGAAAAGAACATGTTAAAGAACTTCTTAATTTCTTTCCTGTATATGGTGAAGATCCTAATGGAGAAATGATTAAGCTTGATGCAGAAAAAGTATTATCTATTCCTAGAGCTATTCATGCTAAAGAAGTTGTTAGACATGGTTTTATGAGTAATTTCTTATTTCAAAATGTAGGTAATATATTTAACGCTCCAAAAGAAGTTATTGATATTATAAAAAAATTTGAACCAGTTAAAGAACCTATTGGTATTAAAGAAGATACCAAAGAAGATCTTAATGTTGATAATAATGGTAACGTAGTTATACCTGAAGAACAAATTATTGGTACTGCTAATGATATTTTTGGAAAAAAATTATATGGTGATATTAAAAATGAATTAATTGATAAAATTGATTTAATTCAAAATGAGACTACAAAGAAGAATGATGAATTAGATAATTTATTAGATAGTTTTCATTTATGTGTTACAGATCAATTAATAGAGACTGCAAAAGAAAATTATGGTAATGAATTATCAAAATCATCTCAACAAAATCTTGTTAGAAAAATTAATAATTTTACTGATATGGTTGTAAAAAAACATTATAGTAATTATCAAATTAATAATAATAAAATAGAAAATGAAAGAATAAAAGAAATCGAAAAAGCTAAACAAAATGGTGATGATAAAAAAATTGAAGAAATAAATATTCAATTTAATGAAAAGAAAAAAGAACTTAAAAATGAGTTTAAATCATCAATTCAAAACGAAGTAAATAATGTTATTGATAATGCGGGAAAAACTATAGTTGAAGCAGTTGAAACTAATAAAAAAGAAAAGAAAAGAGATCTATTAATTGATAATGTAAAAGATCATTTAAGAGGATTTTCAAGAACGATACCATCATTTTTAATGGCGTATGGCGATGAAAATACAACATTAGAAAATTTTGATCAAATAATACCTGATAATGTATTTAAAGAAGTAACAAGTATTTCTTTAGATGAATTTAAAAAATTAAGAGATGGATTTAATTATGTTGATGAAAATGGAAATAATCAAACATATAATGGATTCTTTGATTCAATTGTTTTTAATGATTCAATAAAAGAATTCTTAAAGAAAAAACAAGAATTATCCAATTATTTTGATGATGATTCTCAAGAAGATATTTTTGATTATATTCCACCTCAAAAAACAAACCAAATATTTACACCTAAAAATGTTGTAAAAGAAATGGTAGATAATTTAGAAATAGAAACTCCTCATTGTTTTGATAATCCAAATCATACCTTTATTGATTTATATATGAAATCAGGATTATATATAGCAGAAATTGTTAAAAGATTATATAGAAGTGAAAATATGAAAAAATTATATCCAAATGAAGCCGATAGATTAAATCATATCTTTGCTAAACAAGTATATGGACTTGCACCAACAGAAATTATTTATAGAATTGCATCTTCATTTATTTTAGGATTTAGTGATAATATTAAAATAGAAAAAAATAATTTAAAACAATTTGATTCTTTACCTTATGCTCAAGATGGAACATTAGAAGAAAAACTAGATGAAGTTTTTAAATAATATATATCATTTATAGATTTTAAAATATAAAATATAAATGGTGGTTTTATGGATAAATTTGAAGAATATTTGAATGAAAAAGAAAACAAGTATATTAAATTGGCGTTAACAGATACGACAGCTGTAACTTTAAATAAAAATGGAATTAATAAGAAAAATGAAAAATTTGAAGATGTTAATTCACAAGAAAGTAATAAGCAATTATCAACTTTAGGTGATAGTATTATTAAATTTTATTTATGTAGTTATTTTTATTGAAAAGCAGAAAATATAAGTGAAAAGAAAAAATATTATGAGACAGATGAATTTTTAGTTAGTGTTATAGCAAAACATTATAATTTATTAAATAAATTAGATTATGATTCTACTAAAAAACCTAATGACTATAATTATATTAAATGTGGTAAAACATCAACTGGTAAAAATAAAAAATCTCATAATGATCATAAATTTATTGCTACAGCAGTAGAAGCAATGATAGGAGCAATTTATTTGATTAATAAAGATGATGATTGGTTTAAAGAAATATCTATAATATTAAAAGGATGAATGACAATAAAATAATGTTATTAATAGATAATTATTTTTATATCATTTCTAATAAATCTTCTACATTACAATTTAATGTTTTGGCTAAAGCATAAACTGATGATGCAGATGCTTTATTTATATCTTTTGTACCAAGTTCATACTGTTGTAAAGTTCTTAAATTAACACCTGATTTTTCAGAAAGTTCTTTTTGTGATAAGCCACATATTTTTCTAATTTGTTGAAGTCTTGTTATTTTTATTTTATTTTTAATTCCTTCATTTATAATATCAACAAATTTATCTTCACTAGCTTCATGTAAAGTAGGATAGAGTAATAAAATATCTTGCATAGAAATTTGTGAATGAATATATTTAAATGATAAACATGTTTTCCATTGATAATAAGCAATTATCCAACCACACCAATATTCTGGAGAATAATCTAAATTATTTTGTGGTAATTTTATTTCTACTTTATATCCACACTGTTCAAAAACATTTAATACTAGTTCAGATCCTGATATACCAATTAATATTTTAGGATTACCATCTTCAAACATTTTAGAATATCCACTTGTAATAAACATATCCATGAATTTATCCATATCAAGATTATATCCATTTTTAGCGTAATCAAAAGCTTCACCAAGATTTTTCATGGTAATTTCTAAACAACTAGGATCGTAACTTTTTATCATCATTTTTATTCCTTCCTTAATTGCTTTAACATGCAAATTTTTTAATAAAATTTTAAGTGCATTTTTTTATAAGTATTCCTTGTTTTATTGTAATATATCGTATTATCTACTTCCATATTTTTATTTGTTATTTTTTCTTTAATGTTAATCTAAATTGAAAAAGCAACAGACAAAAGAGATAAATGTTGCAAATT
>ERZ1106952.926-NODE-926-length-10628-cov-4.852265_pt1 | contig 10628 bp, 10 predicted proteins | sample MGYA00403677_ERZ1106952 | MGnify/ENA primary metagenome ERZ1106952 (study PRJEB35170, sample SAMEA104062415) | human gut metagenome | biome: human gut; feature: human-associated habitat; material: faeces | place: Denmark | collected 2012-05-14 ...
TATAAAAATATAATAAAGTAGTTTAGTTAAAAACTTGTTTAAATGAGCTAGTTTATGATATTATAGTAAGAGAAAAAATTATTTTTGTAAAAAGTATGCAATTTACTAATATTTTAATTTAATTGCATATTAAAAATTTAAAATCATAAGATGATATATTGGGATGAAATACAATGATATCATTTAATATGATGACAAATTTTTTTAATGGAGGAACAAATATGGTAACAGCAGGTGATTTTAGAAAAGGTGTAACTTTTGAAAAAGATGGTCAGCCATGTTTAATAGTTGATTTCCAACACGTTAAACCAGGAAAAGGTGCAGCTTTCGTAAGAACAAAATACAAAAACTTAAAAACAGGAGCTATAAGAGAAGAAGCTTTCAATCCAAGTGATAAATTCCCTAAAGCATTAATAGAAACTAAACAAATGCAATACTTATATGATGATGGTGAATTATACTACTTCATGGATGAAGAAACTTATGATCAAATACCTCTAAACTACGAGCAAGTTGAAGATGCCATAAAATTCTTAAAAGAAAATGAAGTAGCAACTATAAGATTCTACCAAGGACAACCATTCCAAGTAGAAGCTCCAAACTTTGCTGAGTTAACAGTAACTGAAACTGAACCAGGAATAAAAGGAGATACTGCTTCAAACGTAACTAAATCAGCTACAGTTGAAACAGGTGCAGTAGTTCAAGTACCTTTATTCATAAACGAAGGTGACAAAATAAAAATAGACACTAGAACTGGTGAATATTTATCAAGAGTTTAATATTTTAATGAATAAAAAGCTTATATATCTTAATAATAATGATATATGAGCTTTTAGTTTATAAATAAAAATGAAAGAGAGGTACAAACATATGAAATATATAAGCGAAGAAGTAGCTTATCTAAGAGGTTTAGCAGAAGGTTTAGAAATTGAAAGCGAAACAAAAGAAGGCAAAATGATATGTAAGATAATAGATGTGTTAGAAAACATAGCTGATACATTAGATGATATGCAAGATGACTATGATGAATTAGCTGAATATGTAGAAAGCGTTGACGAAGATTTATCTGATATAGAAGATATAATATATGAAGAAGATGATGATGAAGACGAATACGATGACTATAACGATGAAGAAGATGATTTTGAAGACGATGAATTAAGTTACATAGAAATGGAATGCCCAAATTGCGGTGATTTAGTTGACATAGACGAAGAATTACTATTTGATGACTCAGTAGATGTTATCTGTCCAAACTGCCAAGCAATAATATTATCATCAGAAGAAGACGAAGAAGGATGCTCTGGGTGTGGATGTGGTTGTGAAGATCACGATGAAAAGTAGAACAGAAAATTATTAAGAAGTTTTGCCTATGAAGCTTTCTGCTCCATAGGTTTTTTTGCATTATTTTATTAAAAATAGTACACTAGAATAGAATATAATCATTTAAGGAGGAACAATGAATATTAACAGAAAAGCACTCTATAACATTAGTAAATTTGAAGAGACAATTAATTATACATTTAAAAATAAGAGTTATATATTAGAAGCATTAACTCATAGTTCATATTCAAATGAAAATAAAAATTATAAGTTTAATGAAAGATTAGAATTTCTTGGTGACTCAGTTTTAAGTATAATAATAAGTGATTATTTATTTAAAACAGAAAAAGAACTTCCAGAAGGTGAACTAACTAAATTAAGAGCAAATATAGTTTGTGAAGAATCTCTTAGTGAGGTTGCATCACAAATAAACTTAGGTAATTTTTTATTACTTGGAAAAGGGGAAGAAGCTACAGGAGGAAGAGAAAGAATTTCTATATTAGCCGATGCCCTAGAAGCAGTAATAGCAGCTGTATATTTAGATGGCGGAATTAAAGAAGCTAGAGATTTTATATTTAAATATATGCAAGAAATAATAGAAAATTCAATTAAAGGTAAAATTTTCAGAGATTATAAAACCTATCTTCAAGAAGTTTTACAAAGCAAGGGTGAACACAATATTTGGTATAAATTAATAGATGAAAAAGGGCCAGACCACAATAAAAGATTTGTTATGGAAGTTGGAATTAATGATACAGTATTAGGTGTTGGAGAAGGTAAAAGTAAAAAAGATGCAGAACAAGTTGCTGCAAAAGCTGCTCTTAAAACACAAAATTTATAATCATAAGAGGTTGATAAAATGAAAAAAAGAATAATACCTATTTTTGTACCACATAGAGGATGTCCTCATGACTGTATATTTTGTAATCAAAAGAAAATCACAGGTGTAAGTACAGATGTAACTAGTGAAGATGCTAGAAATATAATAGAAGAATATCTGCCAACTATACCTAAAGATGCTAGTGTAGAAATTGCATTTTTTGGTGGGAGTTTTACTGCTATAGATGAAAAAACTCAAAATGAACTATTATCGGTAGCGAAGGAATATGTTGATAAAGGTTTAGTAAGCGACATTAGAATGTCAACTAGACCAGATTGTATAAGTGTGGATATATTAAATAGATTAAAAGAGTACAAAGTGTCTATTATAGAACTTGGAGTTCAATCTATGGATGCCAAAGTACTTCATGATAGTGCAAGAGGTCATGATATAGAAAGTGTTATAAATAGTGCAAAACTTATAAAAGAATCAGGCATTAACTTAGGATTACAAATGATGGTTGGTCTACCTTCAGATACAGAAGAAAAATGTATTGAAACGGCAAAAAGATTTATTGAATTAGATCCGTTTTGTGTAAGAATTTATCCTACATTAGTAGTTAAAGATACAGGACTTGAAATGTTATTAGATAGAGGGGAATATAAACCTTTTACTTTAGAGGAAAGTATTTCTATAGTTAAAAAGCTTTTAGTTTTATTTTATGTCAACAACATAAATGTCATAAGAGTTGGGCTTCAAGCTACAGAGGATATACAACTTGGGAAAGGTATAGTAGATGGACCTTATCATCCAGCTTTTAGAGAATTAGTTGAAGGGGAAATGATTAAAGACTACTTACATTATCTTGTTATACAAAATAAGACTGTAAGCCAAATCGAAGTGAAAACAAATAATAAAAATATATCAAAAATAGTTGGAAACAAAAAAAGTAATAAGCTATTTTTCAAAAATCAATTTAATATTAACATGAAAACAAGTCCATATAATTTAGGAGAAGGTGAAATGATAATAATATTAGATGATGAAAAAGAGATAAATATTAAACTAGAAGAAATGTATAAAGAACTTTTAAAGATTTATAATCTTTAGTTTAAGCATAACACTTAGAGGAAGGGAGAGAGAGACATTGTATTTAAAGAGACTAGAGTTAAAAGGATTTAAATCCTTCCCAAATAAAACAGATATAATCTTTAAAGAAGGTGTAACAGCAATAGTTGGACCAAATGGAAGTGGCAAAAGTAATGTATCGGATGCTGTTAGATGGGTTCTTGGAGAGCAAAGTATAAAAAGTCTAAGAGGAGAAAAACTTGAAGATGTTATATTTGCAGGGGCTGACAAGCAAAAGCCTATGAATTTCTGTGAAGTCGCTCTTACTATAGATAATTCAGATAATAAATTAAATGTTGATTATAGTGAAGTTACTATAAAAAGAAGAGCATATAGAAATGGAGAAAGTCAATTTTATTTAAATAATAAAAGTTGCAGATTAAAAGATATAAAAGAAATATTACTAGATACTGGTATAGGTAAAGATGGATACTCTATTATAGAACAGGGGAAAGTTGATGAAATATTAAGTAATAACCCAGTAAATAGAAGAAAAGTTTTTGATGAAGCTTGTGGTATTTCTAAATATAGATACAAAAAAAATGAATCAGAAAGAAATTTAAAAAATACTAAGGAAAACTTAGCTAGAATTAATGATATTTATGTGGAAATAGAAAATCAAATTAAACCACTTTATAATCAACAAGTAAAAGCTAGAAAATACTTAGATTTAAGTGAACAACTTAAAAAAATAGAAGTTAATAATTATATAAGAGAAATACAAAAAATAGAAAATCAATTAAAAGAAATTAATTCACAATATGAAGCTTTAATTAAAGAACTAGACAATACAGATAAATCAAAAATTGATTTTGAAGAAAGTTCAAAAGAGATAAATACTCAAATTGAAGAAGTAGATAAATCTATAGAAAAAGCAAGTGAATATATAAACTCAATTAAATCAGTAATTGATAAAAAAGATTATGAGATAAATTTATTAAATCAAAGTAGGGAAAATAGTTCTAAGAAAATTCAAAGAAATATTGAAGAACTTGAAAAAATAAATAAATCTTCAAAAGAAAATAAAGAAAATCTTGGGAAATTATATAAAGAAAAAGAAAATAACGAAAAAAATATAAATGAATTAAAATCTCAACTTAATATTTTTATTGAAAAAAATGAGATAAATAAAAATAAAATAGAGACTTTAAATGAAAAAATAGAAACTTTAAAAGATGATATAATTGAATTACTTAATGAAAAGCAAGATGTAAGTAATAAATTAACCACTTTAAATGCTAACAAAGATAATATTGACCAAAGAAATGAAAGCATAGAGTCAGAAATCAAAGAAATAAACGACAAAGTAAAAGAAAAAGAAGTTCTTTTAGAAGATTTAAAAGAAAAAATAAATAATAAAAAAGAAAAACTAAATGACTTCAAAGAAAAAATTAATAATTATTATGAAAGACTTAATAGATTAAAAGAAGAAAATCATAATTTAAGTAACAAGATACAAAATAATAATTATTCATTAAAAGAATACACTTCAAAATTAAATGTTTATATTGATATGGAAAATCACTATGAAGGATTTAACAGGGGTGTAAAAGAAGTCTTAAAAAATAAAAATCTTAAAGGCATATATGGTGCTTTAGGACAAGTAGTTACAGTTGAAGGAAAATATGAAAAAGCTATTGAAGCAGCACTTGGTGCATATATGCAAAATATAATAACTGCTGATGAAAATAGTGCAAAAGCAGCTATAAACTATTTAAAACACAATAAAATAGGTAGAGTAACTTTTTTACCAATGAATATTATAAAATCTAAAAAGATAAATAATATTCAATCAAAAACTCCATTTATAGGAATTGCCAGTGATTTAATATCTTATGATGAAAAATACAGAGATATATTAGAAAATATACTTGGAAGAACTATAGTAATAGATAATATTGACCAAGGTATTAAATTTGCTAGAGAAACAGGACATAAATATAAAGTAGTTACACTAGATGGTGATATACTAAATCCAGGAGGATCTTTAACGGGTGGTTCACTAAAAACAAGTGGTAATATATTATCTAGAAAAAGACTTATAAATGAGTTTAATGAGAAAATAAACAACACTAAAGCAGAAAATATAGCTCTTGAAGAAAAAGTATTATCAATAGAAAAAGAATTAGTTGATTGTAAAGAAAATATTAAACAATATGAAGAAGAAGTAAAAGTTCTTGATAAAAAATTAATATTTAATAATTCTTCTTATTCAAGATATGAAGAAGAAGTAAATTCTTTAAAATCAAGTATGAAAAAATTAGAAACAGAAAAAGAAAATCTTGGCTCTAATTTAAATTATACAATGGAGAAAAAATCCATATTAGAAAATCAAATAAAAGATATTGATAATAATCATGCTGAAAATAAAGAAACTATAGAAAATCTAAACAAAGAGCTTAATAAAGAAAATGAGATTTATGAAAATGAAAAAAGTAAGTTTGACAGTATAAATCTTCAACTTACAAAAGATAAAGAAATACTTAAATCTCAAAATGCTGATATAGAAAGAATAAAAGCATACTTAAATGAACTTTCAAATAAAATATCTTTAATAGATAAAGAAAATAAAGATGAAGAAAGTGAAATAAAAGAAATTGATGAAAAAATTATCATAGAAAACAGAGAAAAAGAAAATTTAAAAACTCAGTTAAATGATAATAATAAAAATTTAGAAAATAAAAAAATAGCTAGAGAAAATCTAAAACAAAAACTTGATGAAAATAATGTTAAATTAAAAGATATTGATAAGCAATTTATGGAATTAAAGGAATCAATATTTAAAGTAGAATCTAGAATTGAAAAATTAGAATCAAATAAAGAAGCCAATAATTTCAAATTGTTTGAAGACTATAATTTAACTTATTTACAAGCCATAGAACTTAGAGATGATAAAATAGAAATCAATAAGAAAATTTTAGATACTCTTAAAAAAGATATAAAATCTTTAGGAAATGTCAATGTGGACTCCATAGAAGAGTACAAAGAAATTAAAGAAAGATATGATTTCTATAGTGAGCAAAAAGAAGATTTACAAAAATCTATAGATGCTATAGAAGAGATAATTAAAGATTTAGAAGAACATATGAAAATACAATTTAAAGAAGAATTTGCTAAAATAAATGAAAACTTTAAATATGTATATAATAGATTATTTGGTGGAGGAGAAGGTAATTTAACTATTTTAGATCAAGCAAATATTCTAGAAAGTGATATAGAAATTACAGCAAAACCACCAGGTAAGAAAATGAAAAACCTTAGCTTATTATCAGGAGGAGAAAAAGCACTTACAGCAATTAGTATACTATTTGCCATATTACTTGCAAAACCAACGCCGTTTTGTATATTAGATGAGATAGAAGCACCTCTAGATGATAGTAATATAGCTAGATTTGGTACATTCTTAAAAGAATTGACATCAAAGACTCAGTTTATAGCTGTAACTCATAGAAGAGGAACAATGGAAGCTGCTGATTATATTTATGGTGTTACAATGGAACAAAGAGCTATCTCAAAAGTAATTGCTTTAAGCTTAAATGAAGCAGAAGAAATAACAGATGTTATTTAAAAATAATTAGAAATATACTTAGGAGGAAATAGGGTGTTTAAAAAGTTTTTTAAAAGAAATAAAAAAGAAGAAGTAAAAGAAGAAATACCAGAAGTTGCAATAAGCCAAGAAGAAACAAATGAAGGCGAAGAAGAAATAGCAACCGAAGAAGTTGATAATGCAAAAGAAGAAACTGCGCTAGATGCATCTTTAGAAACAGAAGAAAAAGAAGAGGAAGAAGCTGTAGAAAGCGAAGTGGAAGAAGAAACAATAGAAGAAGAGTCAAATGAAGAAGTTAAAGAAGAACAATTAACTGAAGAGATAGTTGAAGAACCTAAAGAAGCAAAAGTTAGTTTATTTGAAAGATTAAAACAAGGTTTATCAAAAGCAAAACAAGGAATAACTGATAGAGTTGACCAAGTTTTAAAATCATATACAAAAGTAGATGACGAATTAATAGAAGAAATAGAAGAAATATTAATAACAGCAGATGTTGGTGTGGAAACTACTATGGATATCATAGATAAATTAACAGATGCTATAAAAACTAAAAAAATAACAGATCCTAAAGATGTAAAAGGAGAATTAAAGTTAATAATAGAAGAAATATTAACTAATGATAATTCTACATTAGATGTTAGCCACTCACCATCAATAATAGTAATGGTTGGTGTAAATGGTGTTGGTAAAACAACTACTATAGGTAAATTAGCAGCTAGATATAAAAAAGAAGGTAAAAAAGTTTTAATAGCAGCAGGAGATACATTTAGAGCAGCGGCCATAGATCAATTAGAAGTATGGGCTAATAGAAGTGGTGTAGATATAATAAAACATCAAGAAGGAGCAGATCCAGGTGCAGTTATATTTGACTCTATAAAAGCTGCAAAAGCTAGAAATACAGATTTATTAATTTGTGATACTGCAGGAAGACTTCACAACAAATCAAACTTAATGAATGAGCTTTCAAAAGTATTTAAAATAATAGATAGAGAATATCCAGAAGCTAAAAGAGAAGTATTATTAGTAGTAGATGCTACTACTGGACAAAATGCCGTATCACAAGCAAAAAGCTTTAAACAAGTTTGTGATATAACAGGAATTGTTTTAACTAAATTAGATGGAACTGCTAAAGGTGGAGTAGTACTTGCTGTTAAATCTGAAGTAGATGTACCTGTTAAATTAATAGGTGTTGGAGAAAAAATGGAAGATTTACAAGACTTTGATGCTAAAGCATTTTCAGAGGCATTATTTGGGTAAAATTTAGACGAAATATATATTGACAATAAATTAGTTTTAATATAAAATACAATGTGTAAAGTAAATAACCTTTACAGTATACACTGGGAAGTGAAAATATGAATATTGATAAAATGGTGGAAATTGGGTTATTGTTTGAACAATATAAAGAATTGTTAACTGACAAACAAAAAGAAATAGTTTCTTTGTATTATGAAGAAAATTATTCTTTGGGAGAAATCAGTGAAAATCTTAATGTATCCAGGCAAGGTGTCTACGATACACTAAAACGTTCAGAAAAGATATTAAGAGAATACGAAAGTAAACTTCACTTAGTATCAAAAAATAACAACCAAGAAAAAATCCTTAAATCATTAGAAGATAAAATTGTTGACATTAAACAAGATTTATTGCAAAATAGAGATTGTGCTAATTTAATCCCTAAGTTAGAAACAATAGAACAAATATGTAGGGAGTTGTTGAAATGATATTTGAAGGTTTATCAGATAAATTGCAAGGTGCACTTGGTAAGTTAAAATCAAAAGGAAAACTTACAGAAAAAGATGTAAAAGATGCAATGAGAGAAGTTAAGCTTGCTTTATTAGAAGCAGATGTAAACTTTAAAGTTGTTAAAGATTTTATAAAGAAAGTTCAAGAAAGATGTGTTGGTCAAGAAGTTATGGAAAGTTTAACTCCAGCTCAACATGTTATTAAAATAGTAAATGAAGAACTTACTTCTCTTATGGGAGATGTACAAAGTAAAGTTATGATATCTTCGAAACCACCTACAATTATTATGATGGTTGGTCTTCAAGGTGCTGGTAAAACAACTACTTCAGGTAAAATAGGCAATTACTTTAAAAAACAAGGTAAAAGACCTTTACTAGTAGCGTGTGATGTTTACAGACCTGCAGCTATAAAACAATTACAAGTTGTAGGAGAAAAATTAGATATACCAGTGTTCAATATGGGTGATAAAGAAAGCCCAGTAAACATAGCAAAAGCAGGATTAAGTCATGCTATTAAAAATAACAATGACTTAGTTATTATAGATACAGCAGGTAGACTTCATATAGATGAAACATTAATGGATGAATTAAAATCTATTAAAGCAGAAATAAAACCTCATGAGATTTTATTAGTAGTTGACTCTATGACTGGTCAAGATGCAGTAAATGTATCAGAAAGTTTTGACGAAGCACTAGGTTTAGATGGTGTAGTTTTAACAAAACTTGATGGTGATACAAGAGGTGGAGCAGCACTTTCTATTAGAGCTGTAACACAAAAACCAATTAAATTTATAGGTATGGGTGAAAAATTAGATGACTTAGAACCGTTCTATCCAGATAGAATGGCATCGAGAATACTTGGTATGGGAGATGTTTTAAGTTTAATCGAAAAAGCTCAAGACGCTATAGATATGGAAAAAGCCAAAGAGTTAGAAACTAAAATTAAAAAACAAGATTTTGATTTTGAAGATTTCTTAACTCAAATGGAACAAATTGAAAAAATGGGACCACTTGACAAAGTTCTTGGTATGATACCTGGTATGGGTAGCATAAAAAATCAACTTGGTGATGTGGACTTAAATGGAAAAGAGATGAAAAGAACTAAAGCCATAATACAAGCTATGACTTTAGAAGAAAGACGTAAACCAGAAATCCTAAATGCTTCTAGAAAAAGAAGAATAGCAAAAGGTAGTGGTACAAGCGTTCAAGACATAAACAGACTTATAAAACAAATGAATGAAATGAAAAAAATGATGAAGATGTTTATGGGCAATCAAAAAGGTATGAAGAAAAGAGGCGCCCTTGGTGGACTTCCTTTCTTTAAATAAATAATACACAAAAAATAGACAAAAAAATTCGGAGGTGACTGTAATGGCAGTTAAAATAAGATTAAAAAGAATGGGTGCAAATAAAAAACCTTTCTACAGAATAGTAGTAGCAGACTCTAGATCTCCTAGAGATGGTAAATTCATAGAAGAAATAGGATACTACAATCCAGTTTCAGCTAACAAAGAAACTAAAATAAACGATGAAAAAGCTTTAAAATGGTTATCAGTAGGAGCTCAACCAACTGATACTGTTAAAAAATTATTCAACAACAACGGAATAACTGAAAAATTCGAAGCTCAAAAACAATCTAAATAGTTTTAAGCTAAAAAGTGTTGATTATAATCCAAAATTGGATTAATTTTTAGGAGATGAATATATGAAAGAGCTAGTTATGTATATTGTTAAAGCTCTAGTAGATAATCCTGACGAAGTGACAGTAGAAGAAACTATGCAAAAAGATGAAATTATCTTGAAGCTAAAAGTTTCTCAAGATGATGTAGGCAAGGTTATCGGAAAACAGGGAAGAATAGCTAAGGCTATAAGAACTGTATTAAAATCTGCTGGAAATAAAGAAAATATCAAGGTTTCACTTGAAATTTTATAGAAGGGTTAGGTATATGCCTAATCCTTTTTATTTATGATGACAGAAATATTTTACTAAATAAGAGTAAATTATTTAGTATTTATAGATAGATTTATAAATAGTTATGATTTTAAAAATTAAAATTTAATTAAG
>ERZ1106952.927-NODE-927-length-10615-cov-4.492803_pt1 | contig 10615 bp, 8 predicted proteins | sample MGYA00403677_ERZ1106952 | MGnify/ENA primary metagenome ERZ1106952 (study PRJEB35170, sample SAMEA104062415) | human gut metagenome | biome: human gut; feature: human-associated habitat; material: faeces | place: Denmark | collected 2012-05-14 ...
CGAAGGCACGGGGCACGAGCTTTTAAACGACCCCGCGATTCAGGCGGCATATTTAGGGCAGCAGGCTTCGCCTGTTTCGTAACGGACTGTTGCTTGCACGTTTGAAATTTGCCGACTGCCTTGCAGGCTTAGCCTGTTTCGTAACGGACTGTTGCATTTGCGTTTGAAACTATCTCAGAGCCTTGGAAACTTTGCATCAGAAAAGCCTTCCCCCTTGGGGGGAAGGCTATATTTTTTTGCCTTATTCCCGGCTTCCCCTTGGGGGGAAGCTGTCAACAAAGTTGACTGATGAGGGGCAGTTGCAATATCGTTTAAACTCATTTTTGCAGAAAACAAGTTGCCCCCCTCATCACCTTGCTTCGCAAGGAGCTTCCCCCGCGGGGGAAGCTTATATTTTTGCCTTATTCCTTAGCTTTCCCTTGGGGGGAAGGCTATATTTTTGCCTTATTCCCGGCTTCCCCTTGGGGGGAAGCCTATATTTGCGGCGGAGAGAATCGCGGCTTATTTTTTATATCTTCCTCCCCCTATTTTCGCAAAGTTTTTAAAAACTCTTTGTCCTCCGCCGATACCCTGTACGAATCCCGGCATTTCGAAATCGCTTTATTCATCGTAAACTTATTCAAATGCGGCGCGCACGTCAGATACGCCAACGTTTTTTCCCGGAAGTGCGTGAAACACTCCGCTATCAGCCACGCGTTCGCCATATTCACGTAGTATTCCGTTTCGCTTTCAAGGCTGTCCGCCGCCCGCAGAATGCCGTCCGTGTATTCCGCGAACGAGCTCATTTTCAGCAGAATAATCAGCCCCAGCCGCCGCACAAACGTGTGCGTTATATCTTGCAGACATTCCGTCGCGAAGTCGAAAAACAGCGGCTTATTCTCTTCCGTGAACGTAAATTTCATGCAGTCCGTCGCCGCCCAGTTGTCCGCCCGCCGCGCATACGGCAAAACGTAACGTTTAAATTCGGAAAAATCTTTGATTTTGCCGATCAGCTTGCCGCGAATCAGCACTTCCGTGTGATTTTCCCACAGTTCCAGCGCCAGAAATTCCCGCGCGTTCCCCCTTCCTATCTCCCGCACGATTCTGTCCGTTTCCGTGCACGGCACGGCAATCGCGGGCAGCGCCGTGTTCACGATGCGCCGTTCCCACGCGCCTTTTTCTTCGCCTTTGGAAAGTGTTTTCAGATACCGCGAAAATTCTTCGCCGTCCTCTTTCGTCCAGTGTTCTCTCGCAAGTTGCATGTTTCCTCCCGCGGTTCACGGCGCCGCGAAAAAATCGAAAATTGCATCGAAGTACCCGAACGCAACGCCGTCCTCCGAGCCGTAAATTTCGTGTTTCGCGCCCGCAAAGACTTCGAATCTGCAATTTTTCAACCGTTTCGAAAGCGCGATCTGCGGCTTTTTCAATACCAGCGTATCGTTTTCCGCCGCGGCGATAAATACGGGCGTTTCCACCCGTTCCGGCGCGCCCTTTTTTAATATCTGCTTCCCGGCGATAAGCGAATTGTACACCCAACCGTACGTGGAAGAATAATTCTGATAATCTTCGTGCGTGCGCTTGAACTCGTTGTATTCGTCGAACCGCGCCCGCGAAGTGCGCGCAGAATCTTCGAATTTTTCGTCGCCGGGATACGGCGAAGAAATAAACGCGCGCTTTTCCGATTTCCCTGTTTTTACGGCGATTTTCATAAGCAGCCGCGCCAACCACAGAGGCACTTTCCCGGGATTCGGCACCACCATCGGCGAAGATAAGAACGCTTTTTTGAAAAATGCGGGCTGCCGCTCCATAAACAGCATACCTATCGCGCAGCCCATCGAATGCGCGTAAAGATATATCTCTCCCGTCGTTTCCGCGCGCACCGTATCGCAGAAAATTTCAAAATCGTCCGCATATTCCGAAAAACGGTCGATATGCGTCAGCGTTTTATCCGCCGTTTTGCGATACGAAAGTCCGTGCCCCCGATGTTCGGGAATGTACACGTTATACCCCTCTTGCAGAAAATAAAAGGCAAGTTCGCGCCACTTTTCCGCCGATTCCGTAAACCCGTGCGAAATAATCGCCGTTTTTTGCGCCGCTTCCGCCCCGCCGTCGCCGCCGCCCGCGGCGTATTTTACGTAATGCAGCAAATTGCCGTCGTAGCCCGCAAAATAGCCGTCGTAACGGCGCGCGTTCAGGTACGGCAGCACCGTTTCTTTCATCCGGCGCGCATAATCCGCTTCGGAAACGTATGTCCGCTTTTCGCTCATTCTCCGCTATCCTCCGCCGACGATTGCGCCGCATTTTCTTCCGCGGTTTCCGATTCCGCGCTCTCCTTATTTTTATTCGCCGCAACGATGGTATCCATTACCTGCTTTTCGTTATAAAAGAGGAACAGCACGGCGCCGATCAGGCAACACACCGTTGCCAAAATCGCCGTGATGCGATAGGAAAGCTCCGTCTGCGAAACGGTGATGGATGTAAACGCCAGCAACGCGATTGCCTGCCCCATCTTCATGGCAAACGTACGCGCCGCAAAGAACATGCCGTTGCGCTGTTCGCCCGTTTCCGCGGCGTCCGCTTCGGCGATATCCGCCACCACCGCCTGCGGCAAGATGCCTAAAATCGCCATGGGAACGCCCGCCATTACGGCGATCAGGTATCCCCAACCCATGCCTTCGCCGCAGAACACCGTTATAAGAAACACCGCGGCATACGCGAAAAATCCCGCCACGACGATTTTCTTTTTGCCGAATTTCGGCGCCAGTTTGTTCACCGCAGGATACAGGCAAAGGCTGACTACCGTCATCATCACCGTAAGCACAAACGAATTTCCCTCGTCCGCGTGCATCAGCCGCGTGATGTAAAACGCCAGCCCCGTCTGAAACAGCGTTACCGCAAAGAAATAGATGATGTCCGAATACACGAATCTGCGGAACTGTCTGTTTTTAAACGACTTGAACAGCGAGGAAAACGCCTTTGTTTTTACGGGCACCGACGCGATATATTCGCGTTCTTTGATGCAGAACGAGGGCACCAGCATCGCGATAGCCGCAATCGCCGCAAGAATCGCTATCGCCAGCCGTACCGCGTTCGCCTCGCTCATCGAAGTGAACATCCCCGCCAGATTCGGCAGCAGATACGCCACCGAAAAGCCCGCGATATAGGTGAAAGAAATATACGTGGAAACGTTGATTCTGTTTTTCTGCGTATTTCCCAGTTCCGCGATGAGCGCGTTATACGGCGTGCAGTACACCGTCATGAACAGATAGAACAAAATCAACGTGATGAACAAAATCACGTCGTTCAGCGCCGTGTTCGAAGTCTGCGGCAGCGCAAATACCCCCACCGTGATCGCCGCGAACGGCACCGCGACGGCTTTCATGAACGGGATGCGCCTGCCGCCTTTGAAATTGCTTGCGTCCGACCATCCCGCGATCAACGGATCGGTAACGGCGTCGAACACGCGCCCCACCGCCGTGATGATGCCGAACAGCGTTAAGCCGAGAAACAGCGGATTTGTAGTGATGTACGAGGAAAACACGGCGTTTTCGCCCGTATAATAATACACCATCCAGCTGCTGATGATGCCGGAAAGCAAGCTCCAGCCGAACTGCCCCACGGCAAAAATCCACAAGATTTTGTTCGTGATTTTTTTCATTTTTCACCCCGCGGAAATAAGTTTGCGCGTTTTGCGCGGATTACTTGCAAAACAGCGCCGTTCCGTTTTTCAGTATATCATTTTTTGCCGTGATTGTCAATGCGCGGCTACAATTTTTATTGTTTTTTGCCGTAATTTTACCGAAAAACGTTTGCAAAAAGAAAAAAACGTGCTAAAATATCTGCAAGTGCGTAGCTTAATCGGCGTAAGTCCAGCTTTTCCGGGACTTACGCCGAATTTTTTGTTTTTCGGAGGTATACAAAAACTCAATGCAACAAACACCGCAACACCAAACGCAAAACCGCATGGGCATGCAAAAGATCCCCGCGCTTCTCGTTTCGATGGGGCTGCCCATGATTTTATCGATGGTTTTGCAAGCCTTATACAACGTGGTAGACACCATGTTCGTCATCAATATGGGCGCAGACGGCGCGCTCGGCAACATTGCGCTTTCCGCCGCGTTTCCCGTACAGATTTTAATGATCGCCATCGGCGTAGGCACGGGCGTGGGGATCAACGCGATGCTTTCGCAAAATCTCGGCGCGGGCGAAAAGCTCACGGTAAACCGCACGGCGGGCAACGGCTTATTCTTAGCCGCCTTATTCTATGCCGTATTTCTCGCGTTCGGGTTATTTCTCGCCACGCCGTATATGCGCCTGATGTCCGCCGACGAAACCGTCGTGAAAATGGGCGCGAAGTACTTAAAAATCTGCTGCTGCTTATCCTTCGGTTCGATCGGCTTCGCCGTCGCCGAAAAATTTCTCATTTCCACGGGCAAAACGCTCTTTTCCATGCTCGCCCAGGTCTTTGGCGCGCTCACGAATATCGTTCTCGACTACGTGTTTATCTACCCTCTCGGCGGCGGCGTGGCGGGCGCGGCGTACGCCACCGTCATCGGGCAGATCGTTTCGCTCGTCCTCGCGCTTATTTTCCACTATACGCTCAATAAAGAAATCGACGGTAATTTAAAGTATGTAAAACCGAGCAAAAAGATCATAAAAAGCGTGTACTCGATCGGTTTTCCCGCGTTTTTGATGCAAGGCATGCTCGCCGCAATGATGTTCGGCGTGTTGCTCGTCATTAAAACGATCAAAAACGAATACACCGTCAACCTGCTCTCGGGCAGCTTCGGTATTTATTATAAACTTATGCAGACTGCCCTGTTCGCCGCATTCGGACTATCGAACACGCTGATTTCGGTAGTGTCGTTCAACTACGGCATGAAAAGCGACGCGCGCGTGCGCTCGGCAATCAGATTCGGCATATTATATTCCGTGATCGTCACGGGCATTATCGCCGTCCTGTTTCAGATTTTCGCCGCACCCGTGTCGAAACTATTCGCGCTCACGCTCGACGAATCTTCCGTCGTATCGAAGTCGGACGTAATTTCTTCCACGCAGACCGCGCTGCATATCGCCACGCTCGGCTATTTGTTTATGGGGGTGAGCGTAGCGATCCAGGGCGTGCTGCAAGGCTTCGGCGAAATCTACACGCCGCTGATTATTTCCGTTTTGAGGCTGATTTTTCCCACGCTGCCGCTCGTGTATCTGTTTACGCTATGCAAAAACGCCGCCGCAATGATATGGTGGGCGTTCCCGATTTCAGAAGTCGTCGCCGCCGCCGTATCGTGCGCGTTTCTGCTGCGCCGCATACACAAACAAACAAAAATGCAGCAAACGTCCCCGAACGACGCGCAAAATCATGCGCCCGATTTATAATATTTCCGCCGCTTCAAGTTTTTCAAGTTGTTCGGCAAAGCTTTCCAGACGGTTTTTATCCGTTTCAGAAAGCTTTTTATATATTTCCAGCACCCGTTTCGCCCCGCCTGCGGCGTTTTTCTTTTTCGCGCCATACGCGTTTTTTTCATTGTCCGAGACGTTCTCGCGAAGCCTGCCGCTTAAAAGATAATCAACAGAAACGTTGAAAAACGCCGATAAGCTTAAAAGCGTTTCGATCGACGGCTCGCGCGCGCCCGTTTCCCACGAAGCCACCGTCGATTGAGAAACGTTCAATTCCCGCGCAAATGCCTTCTGCGATATTTCGTAAGATTTGCGCAATTTTTTCAGATTTTCGGAAAAACTCATTTTGTTCCGCCTTTGCCTTCGTCCGAAATCCCCTTGCAAGGCATTTTCGGCAAATGCTTTTTCTTCTATAATATATTTGCGCAAAAAAATCTCAAATACAAATATTTAAAATCAAAAAAATATCACGAAAAGTGGTTGACAACCACATTTAGTAATGATATAATAATTACAGTTAGCGATATTTGCTATAATAAAGGAGGAACTGAAAATGCTTGACTTAAAGAAATACTACGGCGAAATGAAAAAGCTTACGATTGCGGAACTCGTCCTGAACGCCGTCACATTTTTCTGCGTTCTTTTTCTGTTTGTGCTGCCGTGTTTCACGGCAAGTATTGGATACAGCCCGGATATTTTAAATGCCGAATCCGAAAATGCCGTGCAGAAGATCTTCTATGATAAAGCTCGGGCGGCGCTGCGTGCCGAACTTTTGCAAGGCAACGATCCGGGAACAATTATCTTTTCGTTTTCGATCGTGGAAGAACTCAAACTGATGATTTCCGCTTTCAGAAGCGGCTATGCCGGATTGGAAATCCTGTTTATGATTTATTTTCTCATACCCGTAATGTTTGGCGTAGGGCTTCTCTGCCGCTCCGCAATTAACGCAATAAAACATAGCAAAAGACTTGTTTCCAACGAAATCGGCAACGCAACGCTGTTATTTTTCAACGATATTAAAGCGGGTACGGATAAAAAGAAAAAGAAGAATACCTACGAGCAATTTAATGTGGCGAGTTTAGCGATACTGATCGTTGTGGACATGATTTTTATACGTTGGTTTGGCTTAAATTTTTCTTTTATATCTCACGTTTCAGGTATTTCCGCCGTCGGATATTTTTCGATTTTTCTTGCCCTGATCGCCTACGGCATTAGTATTTATACGAATAAGCAAAAGAAAAAATTAAAAACCGCGCTTTTAACAGCGGACTATGAAGATCGGCAAGCCGTGGAAGCCGCGCTGCAACGTTCTTCTTTCGATATGAACGCCCCTGCCGGATACGCTTCGCAACAGCCGCAACCTCCTCTGCAATCGCAGATGCCGTACCCGCCGCAAACGCCGATGAACGGACAGCAAATACCAAGCGGGCAATCGTTGCCGCAAAGCTATCCGCAAGGCGCGCAAAACAGGCAGGCTTACTATCCGGCGCAAACATCTGCGCCCGTCGGTTACGCGCCGTATGCGCAAATGCCTGCCGCAACGCAGCCGCAACCAACGGCGCAACCTTTCGGTGAAACAAACGCAAACGAAGAAACCGCTGCCCCCGCCGCGCCGAACGATACAAACAAACAGTAAAAAAAATCCCGACCTTGCCCTTTTTAGCAAAGTCGGGATTTTCTCGGGTTATGAAAAACTTATTTTACGAAAATTTTCAGTGCCGAGCAAGCCGCCGCAACAATCGAGAACACGCCGCCGAGAAGCGAACCGATCGCGATTTTCAGATTGTCGCCGTCTTTCAGTGCGTCTACGATGTTTTTCACCAGAACGTTCAAGGTGCCGGAACCTTCGGAACCCGCCACGGAAACGTACGAAGCCGCGGTGAAGAAGAACACAGCCGCCGCCACGAAGCACGCCACGGCGATGATGTTCAGCAGGAACGATTTCTTGCTAAGCGCGGCAATCAACGCAACCACAGCGCCCGCAAGCGCAAGAATATAAGGCAGCAGATTCATGATCGAGAAGTTAAGAAACTTCACTTCGCCGATAAGCGGATACGTTTCCGAATATCCGAATGCCACCTGCGTTCCTGTGAACTCTTTAAGCACCGTATCGCCGGAAACCAGCTCAACCGCATTCAAAAACATCATGCACACCGCAGCAATCGCGAAAAGCACCGCGCCGGCGGAAAAAACCAGCCCCAAAGTAGATTTTTTTCTTTTTTTAGCCATAACAGCCCTCCGAAAATGATAATATGTAACTTGCGTTACAAAACTATTGTATCATAATAAAAAGGAAAAATCAAATCATTTACGGCGTTTTTGTTCAAATTTTTTCAGTGTTAAACTTCGCATAAAAAAAATTTGCGGGCGCCTGTAAAAGTATCGCCGCCCTTTCCCGGACTGAAAAAGATAATCACCGCAAATGCGGATAAGCGGAAGTCAAAGATTACAGTTTCCGTCGGCTCTGTTACGGGCGGTTTGATTTATCTTTGTTTTCATTGATTTCGTTTTTCTCTTTATAGGAAAGCGATTCGTCCGCCGCGTTTATTGTTTCTCCGCCGGAAAGCGCCTCCAACTTTTTAAAAATTTTTTTCTGCATTTCCGATACGCTTTCCAATTTTTTATACAGTGCGTCTATTACAAATTCGCTTTTTAAATTTACGCGATAATCGTTTTCGGCGCGCTTTCTGTCCTTCACTTCCTGACGGTTCTGGCTCATCATAATCAAGGGCGCCTGTACCGCGGCGATACAAGACAGAACCAGATTCAAAAGAATAAACGGATATGCGTCGAATGCCTTTGCCGCAAGAAGAACATTCATCACCATCCAGATCACCATCACCGCGATAAAACTGAAAATAAACGCCCAACTGCCCGCAAACCTCGCCACGGCGTCCGCCGCTTTCTGCCCGAACGTTATTTTTTCTTCGCGTTCGTTTTTTTCGGAATTTTCCGAAACGTTGGTACTTAAAATTTCGCTCATCAATTCTTCGTCAGTCAGCTCTTTATCCGTGCTATGAAGAAGTTCCTTAATGATTTTCGCTTTATTTTTTTGAGTATTCATGCAACAAATCCCTTCTTTTTTTTTCGGTTTAACACCGTTTTATAATGCAATTATACTATAATTTCCGCCGCTTTGCAAGCGTTTTTTACGTTCAGAGTTTTCGGATAACGCAAAAAGGGAGTGCAAATCTTGCCTCCCTTTTTGCGCAATTGTTTCTGTTGCCGCTTTTCTTTCGCGTTAATTACCGCTTCGGTTCGCACCGCCTACCGTCGGCTCCGATTTCCGGTTTTATTTATCTTTTTTCGGAAAAGTAATCACTCGCCCGTTTTCGTCCGGTTTATCATCCTGCCGCACGCCGTCCTGTCCGTTTTTCTTTTTCGACGGTTTTTCTCTGCCCGCCGCGCCGCCGCGCAAGCCGTCGTACACCGATTCCGTGCCGGACGCAAGCATTTCCATCACCGTTTCCAGATATTTTTCCCGCTCGCCCTGCGCCGTGATAAATACAATCTCTTCGAAATCGAACGAAGTAAAGCCGTCGCGCTTGCCGTTCGCGTTCACCAGACTCATCTGTACCGTGTCGAAATCTTTTTCCACAAAGTAGCCCGTCAGCTTATCCAGCGTTTCAAAACCCACCTCCGCGGTGCACAGCCACTTGTTTTTTATCGCCTGATCGATAAACGAAGCAAGCACGTCGCGCGCGGAAATCTTCGGTTCGCGGAATTCTTCGCCGTAGTATTCGAACACCCGCGCCAGCATAACGAGATACTCCGTTGCCACGTCCGCGCGGGCGATCTCTTCGATACGCACGCACGCCCAGCCGTCGAAATGCCCCGATGGCGAAACTGCCTGCATAAACAAAAATTCCTCGTCGGCGTTTTCCACAAATCCCGCAAAAAACGCTCCCTCGTCCTTTCCCGTCAACGCCACGGGCAGCCCCGATTTCGTAACTTTCTTAAAAAAATCCGACATACTTTCTTCTCCGTCTTATGCCAAGGCTTCCCGCCGCCTCGTGCGTTCCGCCTTTTCCGCGTACGCCGCAGCGGCAATTTTAATCACGAAAAGCACCCCCGATTGCTCGTCGGAGGTGCAAATTCGCATTTTTTCGCTTATTTTCGACGATTTCACGGATTCACTCCGCAAAACCTTACCGAAAATCAATCGCCGAAACTTACTTAAGGATCTTCGCGATAACGCCGGAACCAACCGTTCTGCCGCCTTCACGAATAGCGAAACGAAGACCTTCTTCCATAGCAACCGGCTTAATAAGAACAACTTTCATGTTGATGTTATCGCCGGGCATAACCATTTCAACGCCTTCGGGAAGCTCGATAGCACCCGTAACGTCCGTCGTTCTGATGAAGAACTGCGGTCTGTAATGGTTGAAGAATGCGGTATGACGGCCGCCTTCGTCTTTCGTAAGAACGTAAACCTGCGCTTCGAATTCCGTACCGGTTTTCACGGTGCCGGGCTTCGCAACAACCTGACCTTTTTCGATGTCGGTTCTGTTGATACCGCGGAGCAGAGCGCCTACGTTATCGCCTGCCATAGCTTCGTCCAGCTGCTTGTGGAACATTTCCAGACCGGTAATAACGGTAGGAACGGGCTTATCGATCAAGCCTACGATTTCGGCAGGATCGCCAACCTTCGCAATACCTCTTTCTACACGACCGGTAGCAACGGTACCGCGACCGGAAATCGTGAATACGTCTTCCACGGGAAGAAGGAAAGGTTTCGCGTCGTCGCGGGGAGGAGTAGGAATATACTCGTCAACCGCATTCATAAGTTCGATGATGCACTGGCATTCGGGAGCCGCAAGAATTTCGGCGGGAGAAGCGTCGGAAGAAGCTTTCTCCAAAGCCTTCAGAGCGGAACCGCGGATAACGGGAACGTCGTCGCCGGGGAAGCCGTAGGAAGAAAGAAGATCTCTTACGTCCATTTCAACGAGGTCAAGAAGTTCCGCGTCATCAACAAGGTCGGTCTTGTTCATGAACACTACGATATAAGGAACGCCTACCTGACGGGCAAGCAGAATGTGCTCGCGGGTCTGGGGCATAGGACCGTCGGTCGCCGCAACAACCAGGATAGCGCCGTCCATCTGAGCAGCGCCGGTGATCATGTTCTTGACGTAGTCAGCATGGCCCGGGCAGTCAACGTGAGCATAGTGACGAGCGTCGGTCTGATACTCAACGTGAGCGGAGTTGATCGTGATACCACGAGCACGCTCCTCAGGAGCCT
>ERZ1106952.928-NODE-928-length-10600-cov-2.848364_pt1 | contig 10600 bp, 10 predicted proteins | sample MGYA00403677_ERZ1106952 | MGnify/ENA primary metagenome ERZ1106952 (study PRJEB35170, sample SAMEA104062415) | human gut metagenome | biome: human gut; feature: human-associated habitat; material: faeces | place: Denmark | collected 2012-05-14 ...
GGCCTTAAAGTCGTTCATGACGTCGCCCGCAAGGCCGCACGCTACGGCTACGATGCCTGCGATAAAGAACAGCTTGACCTGAGCGAGCTGCGCGAAGGCGGCCACGATGAGCATGACGATGAGGCCGAAGATCTCCATGGGGTCGATGCCCGTCTGGCCGCAGCTCTGGGCGCTCATGATGGTGGTGACAAAGGTGAACAGCGTGACGATGACGGCCGGAACGGGGCCAAGGTCGAGCACGATGGCGATGATCACGGCGATGGCGGCAGCGCCCAGGCCGATGATACCGGCGTCGAGCTTGAGGGAGCCCGAGATGAGCGACTGCTCGTCGGTGTCGGTGGAGCTGTCGGCGGCGAGGCCGCGGACGATACCGGCGACCTGCGGCAGGATGTCCTTGAGGACGACGGCGACGCCAAAGCCCATCATAAGGCCCATACCGAGGGATTTGACGATACCCTGCGCGGTCACAATATCGAACAGGCCGGCAGCAGTGCCGCCAACGATGATGCCAAAGTTGCCCAGCAGCGCGCCGGCAAACCAGAAGGCGACGGGGGCGAAGCCCACCAAAAAGCCGATGGACAGCAGCATGGGCGAGTTGTAGATGGCAAAGGTCACGCCGGGGATATTGAGCGTGCACAGCATACTGGGCACCACGCCCAGGGCGTCGCGCAGCACGCTGTAGATGCCTGCAATGGCCATGGAGCCAAAGAGCTGCTTACCGGTCTTGCCGCCGGCCTCGGTAGCACGTAGGGTCTGAGCTGCGGCGTTGCCGGTGGGGAACTCCAGCGCGGCGTCCACGATAAAGTGACGGTGGATGAGCGCTGTTGCCAGAAGGCCCAAGATGGTGCCGGCGAGCGCCACGATGAACATGTCGAGCCAGCTGATCTGGTCGGCATAGCCCAGCATCCAGGCGCCCGGGATGGTAAACGCCAGGCCGCCGGCGACCATGGCGCCCGCAGACATGATGGTGTGGGTAACGTTGGCCTCGTTGAGGCTGGCGTTGCCCATGAGCTTCAGGAAGAACAGCGAAATGACGGCAGCGAAAATGATCGGCCAGGGGAGTGCGCCCATCTTGAGGGCGGTATAGGCCGAGCTTGCCGTGATGATCACGCAGCCAAGGACGCCGATGACGACGCCGCGCAGCGTGAGTTGACCGCGCATCGAGGTGCGGTTCGAGGGATTGCTCATATAGAACTCCTTTGCGTATATCCGCTTCCCCCGGGAGCGCCGCTACGGATACGGCGCGGGAAGTCGGGTTACCAAGGGCCGCCGCGTGAGCTCGCGTACGACCGCGCATCAGTATAACCGCAAGCTAGTCATTTTGGGATGACTGGTTTAGGTAGGCGATATACTGCTGGGCAGACGAAAGGAGCGCCGACGATGCTTAATGGGTGCGCATATATATTGACGGTCGACGTGGGCAACACGTTCATTCGCTTTGGCCTGTTTGCCGAGGATTCGGCCGCGGCGCAGGAATGTCCGCTTGCGACGTGCGAGATCACCACGCCGTCGAGCATCACAGCAGACGAGGCGCGCATGCGTCTCGTGCAGGTCATGGCCGCACTGGCGGCCGATGCGGGCATGCCGGGTGTACTCGTTCCCGCGGCGGCCGTACTGAGTTGCGTGGTGCCGGCGCTCGAGCGCCCGTGGAAGGCAGCGCTTTCCCGTACCTGCACGGGGCGCGTGCTCACGGTGGGGCCGGGCCTCAAGACCGGCATACCCGTGCACTACGACGATCCGGCCGAGATCGGCCCCGACCGCATCGCCGATGCCGTGGCGGCCCGCGCCGTCTACGGCTCGCCGTGCATTGTGATCGACCTGGGCACGACGACCAATATCGAGGTGATTGACGCGCACGGCACCTTTGTCGGCGGCGTCATCGCGCCCGGTCTGGCGCTCGGCGCCCGCTCGCTTTCGGCGGCAGCAGCGCGCCTACCCCAGGTTGAGCCCTCGGCGCCGACACACGTCATCGGCCGCAACACGCGCGAGGCCATGCGCTCGGGCGTGGTTTTGGGCGAGGTGGCGCGCATCGATGGCATGCTCGACATGGTGCTTGCCGAGATGCGCGCGACCAAGGCCGCGGGGGAGGGCGATGTGCCCATCGTCATTACCGGCGACGATGCCGAGGCACTTGCGGCGTTGGTCGGTCATAGCCTGACGGTTGATGACGCGTTGACGCTGCGGGGCCTCGCCGAGCTCTACCACATCAACCAAAAGCCCCGCCGCGCGTAGCGATGGGGGCAATGGGACAAAAACGTCTCCACCTTCCACCTGCTACAATGGGTCAAACTATTGCGATTTCGGAGGTGTCTGGCATGTCGGACGATCTTCATCAAACTGCGTCGGGCAAGCGCCGCGACGTTATTAGCTGGGATGAGTTCTTTATGAGCGTGGCCATCGCCGCGCAGCGCCGCAGTAAGGACCCCAACACGCAGGTGGGCGCGTGCATCGCCAACACCAACCACCGCATCCTTTCGGTGGGCTACAACGGTACGCCCTCGGCGCTCAACGATGACTTTTTCCCGTGGGGCACGAGCGATGACCCGTTGCAGGACAAGCACAACTACGTGGTGCATGCCGAGGCAAACGCCGTGCTCAACTACCGCGGCTCGCTCAAAGACCTTGAGGGTTCCACGGTCTACGTCACGCTGTTCCCGTGCCACGACTGCGCCAAGATCCTGGCGCAGGTGGGCGTGGGCGAGGTCGTCTACCTGGACAACAAGTATGCCGACACCGATGACGGCCGTATCAGCCGCCGCATTCTCGACTCCTGCGGCATCAGCTACCGCCAGGTCATCGTCGATGTCCAGATTGGTACCGGGGGACAGGCTCAGCAGTAGCGCGTGCCAACGCCAGCTGGCGGCAAAACAGCCAAAAGAGCCCCGTCCCAAATTGACTACTCGTGAAAGTCGCGTCTGCGCGCATGGACGGCTCGTGAGCGGGTACATGGCTGTAGTAACATAGCTTCTGTCCGCGGGCGTGCCCGCGTTGTTGTGAGAAAGGAGCCCCTGTGGCTGTTAACGAAGAGCTGCTTAAGAAGGTTCTTGAAGAGATTCGCCCCAACCTGCAGGCCGACGGCGGCGATATGGAGTATGTGGGCGTCGACGACGAGGGCGTCGTCAAGCTGGAACTGCAGGGCGCCTGCGCCGGTTGCCCCATGAGCTCGCTGACCCTTTCCATGGGTATCGAGCGCATCCTGAAGGAGCACGTGCCCGGCGTTACCCGCGTTGAGCAGGTCAATGCTTCCGGCGAGGCCGAGGACCTGTACGACGAGTACGCGCCGTTCTAAGATGCGAAAGCTGCGGACGGCACGCTCCGCATAGACGTTACGCCCAAATATGCGGCTGCGAGCGCAAGGCCCGCGGCCGCATTTGTATGTAGGGAGCAGAGGGATCGATATGCTCAACGACCTCTACCATATGCTTGACCCCGTTGCGATCTCGGCGGGCCCCATCACGATCTACTGGTACGGTCTGGCCTATGTGGTCGGCGCTCTGCTCACGGCGGTCGTTATGTACCGCACGCAGCGTCGTTGGGGCTTCGACATCACGATCGATGACCTGACGAGCGTCGTGGTCGGCGCGGTCTTTGGCCTCATCATCGGCGCGCGCCTGTTCTACGTCGTCTTTTACGGCGATGGCTACTATTGGACTCACCCGCTCGAGATCTTTGCCACCAACGAGGGCGGCATGAGCTTCCACGGTGGCCTGGTGGGCGGCATCTTGGGCGGCATCATCGTGTGCCGCATGTACAAGCTTGATGCATGGACCGTCGCCGACCTTGCCGTGATCGGCGCCCCGCTGGCCCTGTGCCTGGGCCGTTGTGCCAATTTCGTCAACGGTGAGCTGTGGGGTAAGCCGACCGATCTGCCCTGGGGTGTGGTCTTTGGCGGCACCGCGGGCGATATGCCGCGTCATCCTTCCCAGCTCTATGAGGCATTCCTAGAGGGCGTCGTGCTCTTCTGTATTTTGCAGGTGCTCAGCCGCAAAAAGCCGCTGCTGCCCCAGGGTACGTTTATGGGCGTGTTCGTGATGGGGTACGGCATCGTCCGCTTTCTCGTTGAGTTCGTGCGCGTGCCCGATGCCCAGCTGGGTTATCTGCTGGGAGGCATTATCACCATGGGTCAGCTGCTGAGTTTGCCGCTCGTGATCGCCGGCCTGGCGCTCATCATCTTCGCCCGACACCGCAATCGCCCCCAGCGCATCTACCTCGACGCCTAACCAAGACCACCACAAAGGGGACAGGCACCTTTGTGGTGGTCTTGCCGAGTTTGATAGGTTTCTAGAAAGGCTTTCGGACTGTGAAGGATCCCGACCTCTCCACAACGGCTGCGCGCGACGCTGCCCGCATCGTCTGGTTTAAGCGCTACCCCGCCAAGCAGACGCTCATCGCATTTTTGCTCGCGCTGTTGGCGACCACGGCGTTTTCCATCGATCCCGCCCCGGTGTCGAGCAACGCAGTCTTGGCGATTGACCCTAAAGCCTCGGGCATGCTGTACGTGTGCTACGAGGTGCTCCTCTCGTTTGCCGGCCATACCGACGCGGTCATGCTGCTTGCGCTTGCCTGCCTGCTCACGCTGCCGTTTCGCTACGTATTCTTTGGCCGCGGCGACGCTTGGCGTCCCTCGGTGATCCTTCCGTCGCTGTTCTTTGCCGTCTGCATGGTGTTTGGCCGCAGCTACGACCTCACCGATTCGGCCGAGATCGTGCTCGGCGACAAGGCCCGCATCATCTGCGCCTGGATAGGCGGCGCGGGCTGGATGCTCTTGGCGGTCGTTGCCTTCTACCTCGCCTTTGAGTGTCTAGATTGGCTGAGCACGCGCCGCATTCCGTTTTCCGAAGCGCACTTTGGCCGCGTATGGCGTGTGGCTCACGCCGTGCTCTCGGTCCATCCCTTTGCCGGGCCCTTCCTGGTTCTTATGATCGCCTGGGCGCCCACGCTCATCGCTTCGCTACCTGGCCTTTTTATGGGAGATACGGGTGCACAGATTCGCCAGTGGTTCAACTACCCCAACGGCACGAGTGACTACCTGCGTCTGCTCAATCCCAATGTGTTGCTCAACGGACATCACCCCGTGGTGCACACGGCTATCATCGGTTCGTGCGTCCAGCTGGGGCTTTCACTGTTCAACAGCGCCAACGCGGGTCTTGCCATCTACACCTGCGCTCAGTTCGTCATTACGGCCGCCTGCATGGCCTATTCCATCTCGTCGCTGCGCAAGCTGGGCGTGAGCCTGCCGGTCCGCGGCGTGATCTTGCTGTTCTTTGTGTTTATGCCCATGTTCTCCAACTACGCGGCGCTGCTTACCAAAGATGTGCTGTTTGCCGACGCGTTTTTGGGGCTGTTGGTGCAGACCGTGAAGTTCGTGGCCTGCGGCCTGCCCCGTCGCGATGCCAATGCCGAGCGTGCGGGCGAACAGAGGCCCGTGCTCTTTGCGCGCCATGACTGGCTGCTGCTCGCTCTGGGCGCCATGGGTTCCACGTTCCTGCGCAACGGCGGCCTGGTGTTTCCCCTGGCGGCATGCGTAATCGCGGCGGCGTTTTGCGCATGGGACGCGCATGTGGCTCATCGTGCAGCCAGGCAGACTGGTGCTGCGACTTCGGGCGCCACGCCGCGCTTCCGCTGGGTCGGCGTCCTCGCGGTGCTCGCGCTCTGTCTTGCCTCCAATATGTACTTCACCAAGGTCTTTATGCCGGCGCACGATATCACGCCTGGTTCCAAGCGCGAAATCCTCTCGATTCCGTTCCAGCAGACGGCTCGTTTCGTCCAAAAGCACGACGGCCTCAGCTCGGGCGTCAACCCTACGGTTAAGGAGGACGGCACCATCGTGGAGGCTCCTTGCGACGGCTTGGTGACCGACGAAGAGCGTGTCGTGATCGACCGCGTGCTCAAGTACGAGAACTTGGGCCGCCGTTACAACCCGGATAAGTCGGACGCCGTCAAAAATTGCTTTAACGAGTATGCCTCGCAGGAGGACATCAAGGCCTATTTTGAGGTGTGGGCCCAGATGTTCAAAAAAGATCCCGAGTGCTATATTTCGGCGCTCATCAATAACTACTACGGCTACTTTTATCCGAGTGCCCGCGATGCGTGGGTCTACAGTACGGCGCGCAGTGCCGAGATCATGGCGAAGCCCGATAACCTCAAGTACTTCGACTTCCATCCGGTCGATAGCAAGGTTGTGCGCTGGTGCGACCACCTGATCAACCTGTATCGCGTGGCGGTGCAGCGCATCCCGTTTATCTCGCTCACCATGAGCTCGGCTACCTATGTGTGGATCATGATCGCCGTGGTGGTCTACCTGTTGCGCCGCCATTCGTGGCGCGCGCTGGCCATCTGGATACCGCTGCTGGGCGTGCTCGCCGTGTGCCTGATCGGTCCCTGCAACGGCTCGACCTACATGCGCTACCTGTACCCGGTCATCGCCTGCATGCCCTTTGCCGTCGGTGCCACCATCACCCGCAGCGACCTCCTCTGGTCCTAATTTGGTGCAAAGGGGACAGGTTACTTTGCACTAAGGGACTGTATCATCACGACGCCTTCATTTTGGGGTTTATCTCGCAGGCCAGTAGGTATATCATAACGACGTTTGTTTATATTGCCCGAGCATCTGCGCTGGGCTTTAGGTCGAAACCGATAGGAGACACGTATGTCCGGACACTCTAAGTGGGCCACAACCAAGCATCGTAAGGGCGCGCAGGACGCCAAGCGTTCCGCCCTCTTCTCCAAGCTGAGCCGCAACATCACCGTTGCTGCCCGTCTCGGCGGCGACCCGCTGCCCGAGAACAACGCCAGCCTCGCCGCTGCCGTTGCTAAGGCCAAGGCTCAGTCCATGCCCAAGGACAAGATCAAGTCCGCTATCGACAAGGCCTTCGGTTCGGGTGCCGATGCCGCCGTCTACGAGAACATCGTGTACGAGGGCTACGGTCCCGCCGGTGTCGCCGTCTACGTTGACTGCCTGACCGACAACCGCAACCGCACCGCCGCTGATGTCCGTTCCGCCTTCTCCCACGCTGGTGGTAACCTGGGCACCTCGGGCTCTGTCGCCTTCCAGTTTGAGCGCAAGGGCCAGATCGTCGTTGCCAAGGAGATCCTGGACGAGAACGCCAAGAAGGAGACCATGATCGCCAACGGTCCTGCCGGTGACGAGGATGAGTTCATGATGGCCATCGCCGAGGCCGGTGGCGAGGACTACGAGGACGCCGGCGAGGAGTGGATCGTCTGGACCGCTGCTAACGACGTCATGGCTGTCTCCAAGGCGCTCGAGGAGCAGGGCGTCCAGGTCAAGGGCTCCGAGACCACCATGGTCCCGACTACCCCGACCGAGGTCTCCGGTACCGACGCCAAGAAGGTCCAGCGCCTCATCGACCGTCTTGAGGAGCTCGACGACGTCCAGGATGTTTACAGCACCATGGACATGACCGACGAGGTCATCGCTGCCCTCGAGGAGGAGTAGCGCCCACACGGGTTAAGCCGTGCATATCTGGGCATAATGAAGCGAGCATGCAAGCCTCGTGGAATAGATGAGCCGGATCCGCGTGCGTATGGCACCGGACCCGGCTCTTTTATAATGATGCGAATCGTTTTGCATTCTGTGGACCGAAACCTGAAGGGAGCGCGCGTGCGCGTACTCAAACGAGCCCTAGCGATCGTGTATCTTGCCGCCGCCATCGTGGCGCTGGGTACGCTTGTCTGCCAGTTCTGGGGACCGTATACGTATCGCTTTATGCTGCTGCTGCGTGACGCCATGCCTCGCGTCGTCGTTACGGTGTGTGCCGCTATCGTGGCGCTTGGCGTGCTCATCGGTTTTTTCCGCCTGATGTTCGCGCGTCGCGAGCCGTCCTGCGTGCATCCGGCGGGGGAGCGCAATATCGAGGTCACGCTCGCAGCGCTTTCCTCGTGCGCCCGTGCCGCGGCAGAGTGCGATGATCGCGTGATGGTTGAGCATATCGAGGCACGCGTTCAAGGCTCCGACGAGTCGCGCGTTCGTTTTAAGGTCGAGGCCATCGCGCTCGATGACAAGGACGTTGCCGCTCTTGCCACCTCGATGCAGCAGCGCATCGAGAAGGCCTGCGACACCATGCTCGGCACGCCGGGCACGACCGCGCGCGTCCGTTTTTTGCCGTCCAAGACTACCGTCCAGACCGTGGAGGTTTCCGGTGAGTGATACCAATCAAGACAAGACCGCCCGCACGCCGCGCCTGACGATCGACCAGAACGCTACGCCGGCAGGCGAGTCCGCCGACACCAAGCCCGAGGCCGGCGAGCAGCACGACAGCGCCGCCAACGACTTTGACGAGGCCATGGGTCTCATCAAAGGTACGGGCGCTGCTATCTGGAGCTACGCCGTGCGCCACCCCAATACTACGCTCGGCGCCTTGGCAGGCTTTATCCTCGCCGTGCTGGTACTTACGTTGGGCCTGTGGGACACGCTCGTCATCGCATTCTTTGTGCTGATCGGCGCCGTAATCGGCCAGATTCGCGACGGCGAGAACGGTATCGTCAACTTCTTCGGCCGCCTGTTTAGCGGCCGCTAATACGTATTCGACTGTCGCATCCGTGGCAGGCATAAGGAGGAACCATGGCTTTTAACACGAAGGTCGATGTAGCCGATACCGAGCTCGAGGCGAATGAGGCCGTCGCCGATGCCGGGGACGTGACGCTCGAGGACGAGGCACTCGTCGAGGCCGAGTCCGATGCGGACGAGGATAACGAGGAGATGGATGAGGAGGCGGACGAGTCCGAGGACTCGCTGACCTATTCCAACGGCGTGATCGAGAAAATCGTTGCCATGGCCACCCGCGAGGTGCCGCACGTCCTGGGCATGAAGGGCAACCTCATGCACTTTGTGCAGGAGCAGTTTGGTGCCGAGAACCTGACCAAGGGCGTGACGGTTGAGGTCACCGATGACAACCGCGTGGTCGTCAACATCTCGGTCATCATCGAGTACGGCGCCTATGCGCCTGCGATCTTTGACGACGTTAAGGCGCGCGTCACCGAGCGTCTGGCCGCGATGACCGGCCTTGAGGTGGCAGGCGTCAACCTGCGCATCGAGGATGTCATTACCCCCGAGGAGTACGAGCACCGCACCAGCCAGCACGAGTAACCTACCAAATAGGGGCAGGTTTGTTTCGATGGGTTTTACCTGCGAAAACGCTAAGCGGTCGACCGCGCAAGCAAAAGTGCGGTCGACCGTTTTCTATATGCCCCCGATGCAGGCATACCGCTCGTCTAACTAAGGGTTGCAATCTTCGCGTTCCGCGTTACCCTAATGGGCGCATTGTTTCCAAATTGTTAACGAGGGGTTGCCGTAATGGCCGACGAACACGAGACCGAAAGCAAGGCATGGGCGATTGAAGCCGCTGCGGCAGAGGCGGCGTCGCGTGCCGCCGAGGAGATGTATCGTCCTCCGGTGGTGCCGATGGAGCGCGTTGTCGGTCGCGAGGATATCGAACGTGGCGAGCGCGCCGGCCGCAAGCGCAGCCAGGAGCCCGGCTTTCCGCGCTTTTTTGCCGAGCTCAATCTGGGCCTGGTCCTCACGGCGTTCGCCATCGTGGCCTTTAAAACCCCCAATCACTTTGCCTTCGGCGGCACCTCGGGCGTGTCGGTCATTCTTTCCACGCTGTTCCCGACTCTGCCCGTCGGCGTCTTTATGTGGATTATCAACGCGGTCCTGGTCATCCTGGGTTTTATCTTTTTGGAGCGCAAGGCAATCCTTTGGAGCGTCTTTGCCTCGTTTGCGCTTTCGGCCTACGTCTCGCTGTTTGAGCTCTTCATTCCGTCGGATGTTTCGATGACGGGCGATATGTGGCTCGACCTGTGTTTTGCCGTCATCTTGCCGGCGCTGGGCAGTGCCATTGTCTTTGACATTGGCGCCTCCACGGGTGGTACCGACATTCTTGCCATGATCCTCAAGCGCCGCACGACGCTCGAGATCGGCCGTGCACTGTTGCTGGTCGATATCGGCATCGTGACCATCGCGGCTTTCCTGTATGGCCCGCGCGTCGGCCTGTACTGCGTGCTCGGTCTGTTTGCCAAGACGCTCGTGGTCGACAAGGCTATCGAGAGCATTCACCTTCGTAAGGTATGCACGATCATTTGCTCCGAGCCCCTTAAGGTCGAGGAGTTTATCGTCAAGCATCTCAACCGCACGGCAACGATCAGCCGTGGCTACGGCGCTTTCTCGGGCAAGTGCGTCACGGTGATCATGAGCGTGCTGAGCCGTCGCGAGGCAGTGCAACTGCGCCGCTATACCCGCGAGATTGACCCTGGCGCCTTCATCACCATCGTCGATAGCTCCGAAATCGTCGGCAAGGGCTTCCGCGGCACGAACTAGCCCGGGCGTACCCTTCGAATCATTGAATAAAGCCACCCACGTTGCAAATCGGTCATCTTGGGGTATTTGTCCCCATATTGGGCGATAATGATGCCAAAGACATCGTTTGCGATCCAGGTGATTCGCTCTAGATACGAAGGGATGATTTCGATGTTCTGTTCGCAGTGTGGCGCCCCCATGGGCGATAACGACAAGTTCTGCGGCGTGTGCGGTGCCCCTAATACCGAGGTCAAGGCCGCCGGTCCCGCTCCGCAAGCTCAACCT
>ERZ1106952.929-NODE-929-length-10596-cov-3.063751_pt1 | contig 10596 bp, 15 predicted proteins | sample MGYA00403677_ERZ1106952 | MGnify/ENA primary metagenome ERZ1106952 (study PRJEB35170, sample SAMEA104062415) | human gut metagenome | biome: human gut; feature: human-associated habitat; material: faeces | place: Denmark | collected 2012-05-14 ...
AATTCTCACATTTTATATATAACTTCAATGCTACATACAATCTAAGTAAAGTGCCTATTACAAATAAAGGAATTTTATCTTGTTTATTATATAAATCATATGACTTTTCTATATAATAAAGTGCTTCATTAATTTTTAAATCTGAAATATAAGTTTTACCTAATTGATAATTATTATATGGATCATTTGGATTTTTTTGCATCTCTTCTAATAGTAACTTCATATTTCTTTCAGTTTTTTTTTCTCTAATCTCCTCATCACTATACATATACCCATAGTGATAAAAAGATGCTATATCATTATATACAGGCCCCTTATATTTTGGTTGTTCGTGTATTGCGCCATCATATCTAAAACCATCTACATTTTTAAAAATTCTAAGAATAGATGCTAAACTATATTTGTTATTATTTTCATCAAAAGTGTTTTTTAACTCTATTGTTGCACAGTTGAACTTTGTGTGGTTATCTGAATTAAAAAACTCTTTTAATTTATCATAATTAATTAATTCTTCATCTGCATCTAATATTAAAATCCAATCCCCACTTGCATAGCTTATAGATATATTTCTCATATCTGCAAAATTATCATTCCACTTTGCAAAATAAACTTTATCAGAATTTTAAAGCAACTTGAGCCCATGTTTTAGTATATTTTTTAGCTATTTCTACAGTACCATCAGTTGACCCTGTATCTAGTATTATAAGTTCAGTATCTATATCCTTTCTTAAATCATTTAATGCATATAGTGTTTTATCTAAATATCTTTCTTCATTTTTTACCATCATTACAATACTTAATAACATATTTCTTCTCCTTATAGTTATCAAATTTAAAAATAAAGAGTAAAGCATATGCTTTACCCCTTAGTTTTAAATTTAATATTATCTTAATAATTGAGAAACAGATTCTGGTTGTTGCTTAGCTTGAGAAACCATAGCTTGTGATGCTTGATTTAATATGTTTAATTTAGATAATGTAACCATTTCTTTAGCAACATCTACATCTCTTATTCTTGACTCTGCAGCAGTTAAGTTTTCAGTACTTGTAGTTAAGTTATTTGCAGTATATTCTAATCTATTTTGCATAGAACCTAATGCTGATCTTGCAGTATTTATTGATTCTAATGCAACATCTACTTTTTTAACAAAACTTTGTGCTTCAGAAGCATTTGAAATATTAGTTGAAGTTAAACTTAAATTATTTGCTATATCTGATAAATCTGCAGTTGTTATTGTTCTTGTTTCTGAATTAGCTCCAGCTTGGATAGTAAATGTTCCAGCTGCATTTAACAATTGTTTTCCATTAAATTTAGTTTCATCTGCTATTTTAGTCATTTCATCTTGTAATTGTTTTAATTCTTCTTTTACTTTAGTTCTATCTTCAGCAGATAATGTGTCGTTACCTGCTTGTACTCCTAACTCTCTCATTCTTTGAGCTATGTTTCCAGCTTCTTCTAAAGCTCCTTCCGCAGTTTGAACCATAGATATACCATCTTGTACGTTTCTTTCAGCTTGTTCCATACCTCTTATTTGAGCTCTCATTTTTTCTGAAACAGCTAGTCCTGCAGCATCATCTCCAGCTTTAGTTATTCTTAAACCTGTAGATAATTTTTCCATAGAAGATCCTGCTAATGCAGTATTTTTAGACATTTGGTTTGTTGCTATCATAGCATTTAAGTTTGTATTTATTCTCATTTGTGTACTCTCCTTAGTTTTTAATTTTTGACATCCTTGTCATTTTATTTTAAATACTTGGCCAAGTATTTCTTATAATATATATATACGGTATGTTTTTTTAATACTTTATACTTTTGCATTAAAAATATTTATTTTTTGTTGGTTATTGTTTATATAAGTATTATTAGTTATTGTAGAAAGCTTTTGTTTTTGTATTTCTAGTTTTATTTTAATCATATTTTGATTTAATAAATTTTTTATAGTTTTGTCTAAATCAATTATTCCAATATTAATCATTAAATCCTTAAAATTTTTATTATTTTTTTCTTCTTGTAAGATTTTTTCTCTTTTTTCAAAAAGAATTTCTAATTCTTCTATTTTATCTTCTTTTAAACACTGTATAATTTCTAAAGTTATTTTTTTATATAATTTTATATTATCCATAGTTTATCTCTTTCTACTATGCTTGTGCAAAGTAATTCATTTGTGAATTAAGCTTGTTCATTTGTGATTCTAGATTACCAAATTTTAAGTATAACTTGTCTTCTTTGTCATACATTTTACTTTTAAGATTTTTTATAATATCTGCTTGTCTTTTTAATTGTTCTGAGTAAAAGTTGTTTGCTACAGATGCAGTTTTTTCAAGTCCAGCTTTTTGGGCAAATACAGATGAAGCCCCTCCAACATAATTTTTTACAGTTGATTTCATCTTTTCCATCATACTATTTGAACCACCTGCAAAAGCTTTATAAACCTTTTGTGAATCATTTTCAAGTGCTTCTGTAAATTTAGATTCATCTAAAGATATTTGACCTCTTTTATTATAATCTTCAGCAGTTGAAATCCCCATTTCATTAAGAATATTCATTTTGTCTCCAAATATAGCATTTTGCATTGAATCCATGAATCTTCTCATTTCAGAGTCATTTCTAAGTATTCCTTGCTTTGCTTTTTTCTCCCAGTCTTTAATTTCATCTTCACTCATTTCTTCTTTTTGAGCTTCTGTTAAAGGTGAATAGTCAGAGTCTTTTTTCTCTGTTACAAGGTCATATATTTTGTCCATGATTTTATTGTAATCATCTACAAAAGTTTTCATCTTTTGTACTACACTACTTGCATCTTGTTTAGATGTTATTTCAGCACTACCTGTTGAATTAACAGTGTATTTTATATTATCTATAGTAAATGTATTACTTTCTTGGCTAAGAATTTTTTTAAACGTTCCATCTTTTGATGATACTTCTATTTCTGAATTACTTCCTTTTGCTCCATTTTCATCAAATTTAACTAAGTTTCCACTACTATTTTTAGTTTTTAAATCTAAAAAATCTAGTGCCTTACTAGAACTGCCATCTTCTCCAACTATTTTAAATTCAGTATTTGAACCTGTATCTTTAGTTTCTACAGTGAATTTACCTGTCATTTCACTATATGATGCTTTAATTTTACCATCGACACTATTATTTATTTTAGTTATTAAAGTATCTATAGTGTCATCAGCTTCTATAGTTATATCACTAGAGTAAATTGTATTTCCAGTATCATCTTTTCCTAATTCAAATTTAAACTGTTCTCCTTCTTTAGCTCCTAAACTTACTAATTTACTTTCTTTTTTTAAGCCTTCTATAGAAGATTGAGCTTTTGCTGTTTCTGCTAACTTTTTTACATTAAATTTGTAATCTACATTAGTAGCTCCTGCGTTCCCAGTTGCGCTTATTACACTGCTATTTGAACTTGTGATTGATAAAGTATTCCATGCACTATTGCTTAAAATAGAATCTTTAGATGTTAATGAAAAGTATTTATCATTAAAGTCAATTATATCTGACATTACTTCTCTATATATTTCTTGTTGCCACTTTACAGTTTGTTCTTTTTGTTGAGCTTTATCTATTTTTTCTTGATCTGCTGTAAGCATAGATTTTACCATTGCATCCGTATCCATACCTGTTGCAAGACCTGATAATCTTATACTACTTATACTTGACATAAAATCCCCCTACTACTTTCCTGATTTTATCTTTGCATCTACCTCATACCACATATCTCTTATTTCTTCTATAAGCGAAAGAGTATTATCTATTATAGTGATATCTTTTTTTATATTTGCTTTTGCAAGTTCATTTTTTATAAAATCATATATGTTATATAAATCTTCCATATACTTTGTGTTTTTATCCATAGTTATCATAAGTTCTAAAAATATATCTTGAACTCTAACTAACTCTTTATGCGCTCTTGCTATATCTTTGTTTAAAATAGCCATTCTAGCTATTTTTGTATATTTTACTGCACCATCTAATAACATAAGTAGTAATTGTTGACTTGATGCCATATTTACAGAATTTTGCTTATATATATTATACGGGTTAGATGTATACATACACATTCCTCCTATTTTAAAATATTTAATAGACACTCTGATGTTACAATTGCATTTGAATTTTCATTTTTTACTTTTTCGTATACTTCTTTTCTAAGTATTACTTTTTCCTTAGGTGCTTTTATAGAGATTTTTACACTTGATGTATCTATTTTTTCTACTGTTATTTCTATATCATCACCTATTAGTAATGACTCACCTTTTTTTCTTGAAATTACTAGCATATTATCACACCCTATTCTAATGGTTCTTTTATTTTATATTTATCATCTTGAAGTATTAATTGTTTACCTCTATTATTTTTTATGTTTATTATTATAGGTGCTTTTAAATTTGCTGTACTGTCTTTTAATGATTTTCCTAGTGTTATTAAACATATTACTAATACATCTTTTTCATCTTTTATATCTAATTCTTTTATAAATTCATCATCTAAATCTATTTCATAGTCTTTTTTTATATCAAACGGAGATATAGAAATAAACCCTATGTTTGAATCTTCTTTTGATACTATATGGTAAAATCTTTTTATACCTTCTACTATATTTACGTTAAAATATCTATAGTTTTCAAATCCAGGTATACCTTTTTCAAATAGTATTTCCATATTAACCTCCTAATTATCTTATATAGTCTAATATTGTAGGTTGTATTAACTTAGCTCCCACTTGTATTGATGCTTGATATACAAGTTCCAAAGATTTTAATTCTATAAATTTTTCTACATGATCTGTATCTTGATCTAAAGAAAGTACATTTTTCATATTTATTATATTATCATCATTAAATTCTTTTATTTTTTCAGCTGTACTTACTTTAACTCCAAGAGATGTTCTTTCATTAACTACATGATCAAATAATTGATCTATTTTGCCTTTTGTATTGTTTAGTAACTCTTCTTTTGCAGTTGATGCTGTTTGCTCATCACCATTTGCTATATTATTCATAAGTGTAGATAAATTATTTATTTCATCTAATAAGTTTATGTTATTTCCATTTCCATCTTTTATGTTGAATATTTCTCCAACTGAAACATTGTAGTTAATAGTAACGCCGCCAGATATATCTGCCTTTAATGCATCTGTATTTGGTATTACTTGCCCATTTTTATCTTTACTAAATTCTAATTTAACGCTTCCATCAGGATTTTCCACCACTTTAAGTGGTGCATCATCTACATTAGTTCCAGCAAATAGATATTTCCCACCATATGTTGAGTTTAATGTATCTGCCAATTGCTTTATTTTTTCATTTATATCTGCATTTAAAGACTTCATTTCATTTTGTGAATACGTTCCATTACCAACTTTCAAAATAGTTTCCTTTATTTCATTAAGTAAATTCCCTGTACTTTCTAATGCTCCATCTGTAGTATTCATCCATCCAACAGTTTCATCTATATTAGAATTGTATTTTTCAGTGTATTTTATTTCATTATTCATATTCATTATTCTTATTGCTTTATATGGATCATCTGATACTGTATTTATTACTTTTCCAGTACTGATTTGTTGGTTTATTTTACTCATATTAGTTAAGTTATTTTGAGTGTCATACATATGACTTCTTATCATAGATGAATTTGTTATTCTCATTTTGTCCTCCTAATTATCTAACTAAACTGTTTACTACAACATCTAATAAAGAATCTATTGTAGATATTACCTTTGCACTTGCATTATATGAATGTTGGAATTGTATTAGATTTACCATTTCTTCATCAAGAGATACCCCTGATACATTAAGTCTTAAGTTATCTATTTCTTCTAATAGTTTACTTTGATTTTTTTCATTTCTTATTACTTCTTTTGTTTCGTTTCCTAGCTTTTGTACTATATTGTTGTAATAATTACCTATAGTTATATCTTCACCATCTATAGTAATTTTTTCGTCTTTTAATTTGTACATTTTTTCTGCTTTTTCTGCAGTTATAACTAAGTCCTTAGGATTATTTACTAATTTATCATTAGCTTTAATGATAGGGTCTCCATTATCATTGAATATGAATATTTGTTGATCAGTTGCATCGACAGTGTTATCATTAAAATCTCTACCATTTAGAACATTATTAACACCTTTAGTTAAGCCTTTTGCAAGTTCTTTTAAGTTAGATGTATATTCTGATATTTTATCAATCATATCTAATGACCCTTGAACTTCACCTGATACATTCCCAATATTTTTTAGTTCATCAAGTGTTACTTCTGTTTTATTTTCTAATTTTTCATTTATTAACTTTTGAACTTCAGTATTTTCTATATTTAGTTTGTGACTTAATTCATCAATTACACTATCTCTTTTATCCATAAGGTCATTAGGAGTTTTCCCACTTCCTTCGATAAGCTTTATATCTTTATTTAAGTCCCTTATTTGATTTATCATATCATTTATTTCTACTACATCATCATTTAGCTTTTTCTCAGCTTGAGTAGCTAATTTATCTAACTTTTCTTTTACGTCACTTATATTAGTAGCTAAATACTTAGCATTTTGTATTACTATATCTTTTGCTCCTGTATCATTAGGGCTTTTGCTAAGTTCTTGCCAGCTTGAGAAAAAGTCACTCATAGATCCTGATATTGCTGAATCTGATGGTTCATTAAATATTTTTTCTATATTTGTATAGTGTTGATATTTTATACTAATTTCTCCGTAGTTATGCGATTCACTTCTATATTGAAAATCATAAAATGTATTTCTTATTCTTATTACATCTGTAGCTTGTACTCCAGTTCCTATTTGCCCTGGACCCATACTACTGTTATAACCAGGATTACTGTATGCATTTTTTGCACTTTGCTCTACTCTTTGTCTAGAATACCCTGGTGTATTTATATTATTTATATTATGTGATGTCGTTTGTATAGATGCTTGGCTTACACTCATACCAGATCCTGCTGAATGTAAACTGCCTATTAATCCATAAATTCCCTCCGAGTTCTTACTTACCTACTTTTCCATATGCATTATAAACACCTATATCTTTATTAGGTTTTATAAAGTTTATCATTTTTTTTGTGAAAAATAGTCTTTGTTTTATAAGAGTTTCATTTGATTGTTTTTGAATCTCTACCATTTTTATTGTGCTTACTATTTCTTCATATGCACTCTTTATATTTTCATCATCACAGTTTGAAACAGCATCTTTCATGCTAGCTTCACTTCCCATAATGTTTCTTCTTTGTATTTCAATTTTTGCTAATTCTTTAGATGTTTCATCTAATTTTGAAGCAATCTTGTCCATTTTTATTACATCTTTATTTATAATATAATCGTACTGTTCATCTAATAATGTAAGTAGATTTTTTAAAATGTTTTTTTCTTCATATATTATTACTTTAATTTCAGGATTCAATTAAATCTCCCCCTTAGTACGTTCTATAATCTTTTTAGCTAATTCATTTGAGTCAATTCTATAAGTATTATTTTCTATTTTGCTCTTTATTTCAGCTATTTTCTCTAATCTATCTTTATCTTCACTCGAGTTTACTTTATTTAAATACATACCTAAATCTGATATTTCAATAGTATCTTTATTGTTTGCTTTTACTGTTTGTTTTATTTCTTGCTTACTTCTTGTATATATATTTTCTATTCCTTTAAACTTTACTGAAGCTATATTCATAAAAGCCTCCTTTTTTCATTGAATCTTCTTAATTTTCATCATCTGTTTTTACATTAGATAATCTTATAGCTAGTTTATTATCTAATATCATACTTTCTCCACTTGCAATTAATTTTCCATTTACACTAATATCTAATGCTTCTTCTACTGGTTTATCTAATACTATTATATCGCCAACTTTATAATTAACGATTCTACCTATTTTTTCTCTAGTTGACCCCATTGATACAGATACATCCATTAATCCTTCCATAATATCATTTACCGCACTTAGCTGTTGTTTTTCAGTTTCCACTAACTGCTCAAATTTTACTTCATATATTTCATCTGTTTTTATTGAATTTTCCATGTTATCCTCCCTTACATATAGATATCTAATAGTAATCCATTTATTTCATCAATTTGAGATGCTATATTTATATTGTCTTTTTCTTCATAAATTAAATCTCTCGTCATATTCTCTAGTTTTTCATTTATAGTCTTTACTGTTGTAAAATAATTCCTATCCCAAAAACTTGTATTTTTATTTATATCATATATATAATCAACTACAGATTTAAGATAGTCTTTTATTAATTTTTTATATTGTATAACATCTCCATAACACTTTGTTGCAATTAATTTTTCTCCAGTTTTCTTTATTTCTGTCATTTGTAGTTCTAATTCTTCTTTTGTTTTTGCCCTACGAGCTAAGTTAAAACTATCACTAAAATTAGCTTTTTCTTTACTACCTTTACTTTCTACACTTAAGTTTCTATTATGGGTTATGCTTCCTACTTTCATTTGACTCTCCTTTCTTTGTAGTTGTATGATATATATCTATCCCTTGTAATATTTCATAACTTTAGGCACGTAATTTTGAGTTTCCTTAGGCATTTTGTAAATATCATTAATTGATTTTACACCTCTTTTTGCCATTCTTGTTGGACCTCCATTGTATGCCATAAGAGCCATTTCTACATCTCCATTGTACTTATCTAAGTATTCTTTTATGTGTCTTGTTCCTCCATCTATATTTTGTTCAATATCAAATGGGTCAGTTACATCAAGATCTCTACAATTTTCTGGCATAAGTTGCATTAAGCCTTTTGCCCCTGCCTTAGATACACAATTAGGATTAAAGTTTGATTCAACTTTTATAATTGCTCTTATTAAGTTTTCATCTACTCCATATTTTTTAGATGATATGCTTATAGCTTTATCTATTCTTTCATTCACGCTCTCGTCTTTATTTGAACTTTCAACTTTATTTGTATTTTGAGTACTATTTAAAGTTTCTAAACTATTTTCAATATTATCTAAAATATCACCTGATTGATAACTATTGTTATTTTTATTTACTTCTGATACAGCTTTAAGAAGACTTATTAAAACAATATCAAAAGCATTACTACTTGATGATGAATTACAACTACATCCACCTGTCAATGATGACATTGATGTTAAATTGCTTATACCATATATGCTGTTAGTCACTATTATCACCCCACGTAATTCTTATAATACTAATTTATACGGTAACATTACATTTTTCTTTAACTAGATTTATTATTATGATTAAAAAAAATAAGTAGATAGTTTATTTAGCTATCTACTTATTTCTTTATTTTATATTCTTTTTTCTTATGTTTCTCTTATTAAACATTGATAATAATCCTAATGATCCTATTCCACTTAATGTATATGACCCTAATCCACCATCATAAGTTTTAGTATTTTCTTCTTTAATAGTATGTACTATTTAAAACAATCAGTCCTGATAAAAACAATGACGATAATTTTTTGTTCATATCTTTTCATCCTATTTTCATTTACGTATTATGCATTACAACTTTTATTATATTTCATTTCGTTCTGTTTTTATAGTATTTTGTGGTAAAATGCCGTTCTCCACTTGTGATACTTTTGCTTACAATAAATAAAGCCTCTTAAAGTACATATACTAATTTTGTATTTTAAGAGACTTTTCAAAATATATATTTAATTATGGTCGCCTTGCATTTATAAACTTTTTATCATAGTATCCTGTTAGTGTGGATTTTATAACTCCCTTTTTAGAGTTTGCTGCATGTATAAATTCATTATTTCCTATATACATTCCAACATGACTCACTTTACCTTTGTCCATAGTATCAAAAAATACTAAATCTCCTGGTTGCAAATTCTCTCTAGAGACAGCTTGTCCAACTTTACTTTGATCCTCTGATACTCTTGGTATATCTTTGCCTAATGTATTTTTATAAACATATCTAACAAGACCTGAACAATCAAAAGAATCTGGTCCATTAGCCCCCCATACATACGGTTTACCTACTTGTTCTTTTAATAATTTTATAGCTTTATCCATATTAGGATTGATACTTTCTGTATTGTTATTTACAGATGTAGTGGTACTATCAGATATATTGCTATTTACATTTGAGTTTTGATTATTAATTTGTATAGTTTGATTGTTACTATCTAAATTATTATTTATATTTGAATTACTTTCATATATTCTATTTTGATTAATCAGTCCTGTTAAAGTTACTATCATACCTAAAGAAGAAACTCCACTGTTACTACATGAACAATCACTACTGCTACTACCTAACAATCCTATAGAGCTTTGAAGGAGTTTACTAAAAGATTCATTATTTGAAACAGATTTACTAGTATTTGAATTATTTATCTCATATAACATAGTATTTAATATAATTCTACTTATATCACTCATTTATATTTAGCTACTCTTTGTATACTTGAATATATCTACAATAAACTAAAATTCATATTATTTCTTTTAGATATTATAATGAGTAGCAACTCCTTTCTTTATTTTTATAGTATATTTATATCATACTTAAAGTATGAATACAAGTTTTTCTTGCAAATTATTTAATTATAAATTTACTACTTCAATTTTATAT
>ERZ1106952.933-NODE-933-length-10572-cov-2.530474_pt1 | contig 10572 bp, 10 predicted proteins | sample MGYA00403677_ERZ1106952 | MGnify/ENA primary metagenome ERZ1106952 (study PRJEB35170, sample SAMEA104062415) | human gut metagenome | biome: human gut; feature: human-associated habitat; material: faeces | place: Denmark | collected 2012-05-14 ...
GAAAACCGAAGCCCTTGGCAGTATAAAACGTGAACTGTCCGCAATGAATAAATTTTCAAAGTATTTGGATGAAAAGCATTCCAAGATCAGCACCTGCGAAGAGATTGACCGGGAGATCATAGAACAATTTTTAATCAACATCAAGGTAGAATCAAACGGAGGGAATGGCATCCGGGATGACCTGCTAAAGCTTCGAAATGTGCTGGAAACAATCGGAAAAATTTATGATTTTCCACATCTTACAAAACTGTTTTTAAAATCTGATTTTCCGCCAGAACGGAAAGCAGAATTCAAATCTTATTCGGACAGTGAGCTGAAAAGACTGAATGCCCAGATTGTAAAAATGGAAGAGCAGATAGCAAGGGCAATGATCATCCACCAGATGCTTGGAACCAGAATTTCCGACACGCTGACCTTGCGGAAAGACTGCCTTTATAAACATGACCGTCAGGATATGATTATCATATACCAGCCGAAAACAAGAAGATATGAAAAACCGATCAGCCGGGAGCTGGCACAGCTGATTGGAAAGGCAGTCAGTTATGCAAATGAGCATTATCCTGAAAGCATTTATATCTTTGCGGACGAGAACAAACCGGAGAGACCAATCAGTTACCAAACCTTGCAGGATAAAGTGCTTCGAATGATCTATGAAAAAGATATCCGAGATGACAGCGGGAAATTATTCGGATTTGGAACGCATATGTTCCGGCACTGCTATGGGGTAAAATTAACGGAACTCCATGTGGATGACTGGACGATAGCGAAGCTCCTGGGACATAAGGGAGTACGAAGTGTCCAATATTACCGAAAAATGAGCAATCAGCGGATGGCAGATGAAACAAGAGAAGTTAGAAATTTTATGTCACAGATTATACTGGCAAGTCTGGACGGATGGGGAGAAGAATATGAGCAAATACGACAAGATGCTGGAATTGAATAAAAGAAAGAGCGAAGAAAAAGTGGAACGGGCAGTCCTGACAATACGGACAATGGTGTTGGAGAGAGAAAAGGTGTCCGTACCAGCACTGATGCAAAAGACTGGTTTATCTAGAGGATTCTTTTACAAGAATCCGATTGTAAGAGGTGAGATTGATGCAGCAATGGAACAGCAGGCTGGTATGGTGGATCCAAGGAGAAACATTATCAGTCAGGCGATGGAAGCGGAAATGAATCTGCTCCGGCAACAGCTACAGAAACTGAAAAGCGAAAATGAGAATCTAATAAAGGAAAACCAGAAGTTAAAAAAAGCACTATCCAAGAAAGAGTTGAATCTTATCAAACAGATTTAAGCTATATCATAATGCAAAGTAGGTCTGCCAGAATACAGCAGATCTGTTTTGCATTGTGATATAGAAACAGATTATGCTTAAAAGGCATTAAGCAACCCATAATAATGGGTATTGGACATAGAAAGCAATATGGGTGTATGATAAAAAACGATAAGAAATAAAGTGAATCTGAAATGCAAACTGTCACAGAAAAATTATGAACTTTATGTAAAAAGCTGCAAAGTCTATTGACCTGGAGTTTACTTCAGGTTGTACCATAAAATAAAAAGAGCAAGGAGGAATTTTTTATGGATATCGAACAGATGAAAAAAGACTTAGGTGGAGGTAACGTATTTCCAATCGGTGAAGAAAACGTAGCATTCGCAAAGTATTTTACAGGTGAATGCTATTTGAATATGCTTACAACAGAGAGAGTACCAGTTGGTCTCGTTACTTTCGCTCCTGGAACCATCAATGCATATCACATCCATCATAAAGGTGGACAGATCCTTCTGGTTACTGGTGGAAGAGGATGGTACCAGGAAGAAGGAAAACCAGCTCGTTCATTAGAGTTGAATGAAGATGAACAAATCTTGATGAAAGGCTATAACTTATTGACAGCTAAACCTATGATCTATGTTGCCAACTTAGATGATGAAGGTATCATGGATCCAGATTCATGTGCTTACTATAATCAAGTAAAAGAATATGCACAAAGCCAGAATAACCAGGTTGTTGCCTTATGTGCGCAAATGGAAGAAGAATTGTCTGGTTTAGATAAAGAAGAAAAAGATGCTTTCTTAGAAGAATTAGGTGTTGAAACATCTGGTTTGGATCAATTGATTCAAAAGGCTTATGCCGTATTGGATCTATGTACATTCTTAACGGCTGGAGAAGATGAATGTCGTGCATGGACATTTAAAAAAGGCATGAAAGCACCGGATTGTGCAGGTGTTATCCACACAGATTTCAAGAAGGGATTTATTCGTGCTGAAGTATATCGTTTTGAAGATATCGATGAATTGGGTAGCGAATTAGCTATTAAAGAAGCAGGACGCTTGCGCCTAGAAGGAAAGGATTATGTCGTGCAAGATGGCGATGTAATGCACTTTAGATTTAATGTTTAATTTATCAAATATTATTTATCTTGTCATTGCCGTTGTTCTTTCCATGTCGATTCATGAAACGGCACATGGACTTGTGTCCTATTGGATGGGAGATCCTACGGCTAAGATGGAAGGTCGATTGAGCTTAAATCCTTTTAAACATGTTGACTGGATTGGACTTGTCTGTCTATTAGTATGTGGATTTGGCTGGGCAAAACCAGTACCCGTGGATGCACGTTACTACAAAGATGCGAAGACAGGAATCATATGGACAAGTTTTGCGGGTCCAATCGCAAACTTTCTATTAAGCTTTATTTGTATATTCTTATTTTATGCACTTTATAAATTTGCTCCATATTTTATGATGTCTAGTGTAGGATATTTTATATCGAATACATTGACATATACAGGATTGATTTCAACTGGATTTGGCATTTTTAACTTGATTCCAGTACCACCATTAGATGGCTCAAAAGTATTGTTTTCGTTTTTACCCGACGATAAATACTATAAATTTATTGATGGTGCACCATGGATGAATCTATTATTTATCTTATTGATTTTTTCAGGTTTATTAGATTATCCGTTGGGTATGTTACGTTCAAATATGATTCAATTTTTTGAGATGATCGCAAAGATGATTTTAGGTTTCTAAAGTCATCTTTTTTAAAGCGTTTTCAGAAAAAAACTTCATTTTACAGAAAATTAACATAAATTTAATATTGTTTTGACATTGTTTTTATTGCATAATAAAGACGTCGCGATATGCGTAAAAATTGAAAATTAAATATTCATTTTTAAAGGAGTTCAAGATGGAAATAGTTACAATGGTCTTATCCCTATTAGGAGGCATTGCGTTATTTTTGTTCGGTATGTCATTAATGGGCGATGGACTAAAAAGCGTAGCCGGTAACAAGTTAGAAGCATTCTTGTACAAGATGACAAACACAAGCTTAAAAGGTGTTGCCTTAGGTGCAGGTGTTACTTCTGTTATTCAGTCTAGTAGTGCTACGACAGTAATGGTCATTGGTTTTGTTAACTCAGGTATGATGAAACTAAGACAAGCTATCGGTATTATCATGGGTGCCAATATTGGTACAAGTATTACTGGTTGGATATTGTGTTTATCTTATGTTGGTGGATCAAGTGGAATCGCAAGCTTATTTTCAACAGCTACGATCACAACATTGTTTGCGTTTATTGGTATTTGTTTAAAAACATTTGGAAAACGTACTACACATAAAAATGTTGGAAATATCATGCTTGGATTTGCGATTTTAATGACAGGTATGCAACAAATGAGTGGAGCCGTTTCGCCTTTAAGAACAAACGAAACATTCATTAGTATGCTTACAATGTTCTCAAATCCAATCATGGGTATTCTTGTTGGTATTTTGTTTACTGCCGTTTTACAAAGTGCAAGTGCTGCGATTGGTATCTTACAAGCATTATCTATGACAGGCTCATTGACATTTGCGGCAGCCTTTCCAATTAACTTAGGAATTGGTATTGGTGCTGCATGTCCTGTGTTGATTTCTGCCTTAAGTGCAAATAAAAATGGTAAACGTACCGCATTAGAATATTTGATCAACGACTTATTTGGTATGATTATCTGGTCAATTCTATTCTATGGTTCAAATGTATTTATGCAGTATAGCTTTGTGAATAAAGTTATGTCTCCAGTAAATATCGCATTAATGAATACAGCTATTCGTTGTGGAAATGTATTAGTATTATTCTGGTTCATTCCTCAAATTGAAAAATTATTGATGCGTATTGTCAAAGACAGTCCAGAAGATCTAGCAGAACAAGCTGACTTTGATTTACTAGAAGAACGTTTGATTCCATATCCTGCTTTGGCGATTGCACAATGTCATCGTGTAATGAATGGTATGGCTAAAAAGGTGCGTAATAACGTGAATCGTTCAATGAACTTGATTAATGAGTTTAAACCAGAAAAATATGATAAAGTACATCGTAAAGAAAATTTGATTGATAAATATGAAGCACGTTTAGGTTCTTATTTAATGCAGCTGACAAAACAAGCATTAAATACAGAACAAACTCGACAAGCTTCTTTATATCTTCATACAATTAGTGACTTTGAAAGAATTGGGGATCACGCTGCAGATATTGCCGAGATGTCAAAGAGTATCAATGAGAATCGTATGGAAATGTCAGAAGCCGCTATGGATGAGTTAAACCTTGTTATGGAGGCCGTTCGTGAATCAATGAATATGACATATCATGCTTATTTAGAAGATGATTTAGCTTTGGCCCGACGCGTATCTCCATTAGGAATTGTCATTCGTGGACTTTGTGATGAAATGAAATTGCGTCACGTTGAACGTTTATCACAAGGAAACTGTGGTCTTGAAGAAGGTACAGTATTCAATGATTTATTAAATAGTTTAAACCGTATTGCCACACACTGTGCAAGTAGTATGGTGGCTTTGATTAAGATTCGTGAAAAAGATACAGATATTCATATTCACGATTCCAAAGTATATGCGATTGAAGGTGACGATTATAAAACAACATTGGCTGAGTACCGTGAAAAATATGATCTTGGACAAAGAGAAGGTCGTATTGTCAGTATGGAAGATGAACAAGTTGAATAATGTAAATAAGGCCTGATGATTCAGGCCTTTGATGTATCTATTTTTATGTCACATATGTCTTGGATTGAAAAAGTCTTAAAATAAAGTTCTTCTAAAGGAATCCATCGTTGAATAAAATTGTTCAACATATTTGGGTTCCTTTTTTCAAGTCTTGAAAGTTGTTCTTCTTTACTCACGGTTAAGAAAACAGAATACGAATAATATTTTTGAAGATCTGAGTGCATTGAATAAGAACCTTCAATGACATTAAATGATTTATATGGAATTAAGTGAGCAGATTGTATTGACAAAGTTGAACAATTGAATTTACGCAGCTTTATATCTTCATGTTTGGATAGTGGAATCAAGACCTCTTGTTCAAATCGCTCATGATCTACATTTTCTCCAGGACTTTCAAGCCTTTCCTTTGTCCTTTGATGGGGTTGTAAGAAAAAGTCATCCATTTTAAATACGTTACAGTCATATATTTGTTTTAAAAGATTTGAAAGTGTAGTTTTACCCGAAGCACAACGTCCGTCGATTGAAATAATAGAAGGATGCTTGTTGTCGATATCTTTAAATAGTTTTAAGAAGGGGACGTACTTTTTATGTATTAAGCGATAAGATGGATGGTACAATTGATTGAATGTATTGGAATGATGAATGGCAGGATATCCATCTTCTTTCCATTTCAAAAGAGTTAGCTTAGCGTTGTTTAAAGAAAATGGAAGTTCCTTATTGGAAATCATATTGATAAGGATTTGAAGCTTTTCTTCGAGCTGTTCTTTGCCGTTTTTTTCTTGTTGACTTGATAAAATAAATAAAGTACTTAGTGTATTTACACTCAATCCATAATTTAAATGAAGACGAACATAATCTCCATCTAGATATTCAATGGAATTACATGTATCCAGTTTTGTATCGAGTTCTTGTTGGATCTGTTTTTTAACTGTGTCAGGATTTGAAAGTAAGTGTTCACACCCAAAACTGCTTTGGTATAAAAATTTCATTAAGTCTTGTAGTTCTAGTTGTGGGTATGTTTGAAATTGGTTGAGTATATATGATTTTGTGTTCATAGAAATTATTTTATCACATTCTTTAATTTTCTATTATAGATAAAAGTTATAACGAGCACATATTATTAAATATTATCAATAATTAATTAGAAATGATAAAATGATGATATTGGAGGAAATTTACTAATGTTGAATATTAAATACGATATTGTGGGATCTTTTTTAAGACCACAGGAAATTAAAGAGGCCCGTGCTAAATTTAATAATAATGAAATTACATATGAGCAATTGCGTGATGTAGAGGATGAACAAATCGCAAAATTAGTTGCGAAGGAAGTACAACATGGATTGAAGTTTGTGACAGATGGAGAATTCCGTCGTCGCTGGTGGCATTTAGATTGGTTAAAAGAATTTGATGGTTTTACGACAAAACATTTGGATAAATTTATTAATGGAAGAAACAATCATATTGAATTAGGTATGATTGAAGGTAAGATTTCTTATGATCCAAATAAAGCACATAAAGAAATGTACGCATGGGATTTCTTGAAGAATGAGGCAAGTAAATATGGTGTAGAAGCCAAGAAGTGTATTTCTGGACCAAATATGATTTTGATTGATCATTTTTTACAGTTAGGTATCAAAGATACTCCATACTATGGAACAGATATTGAAGCAGTCATTGATGATATTGGATTGGCATATCAGGCAGCCATTCGTGATTTCTACAATCATGGATGTCGCTATATTCAAATTGATGATACTTCATGGACCTATATGATTGATGATACATTTGTATCAAAAGTAGAAGGTTTAGGTTATACAAAGGCACAAGTATTAGATTGGTTTGTGCGTGTAAGTACTAAGGCTTTAGAAAATCGTCCAGAAGATATGCAGATTGCGACACACTTCTGTAAAGGAAACTTCAAAGGAAATCCATTGTTCCACGGATTCTATGATACGATTGCCAAGTCTGTTGCGAGCATTCCATACGATGGATATTTTGTAGAATATGATGATGCTCGTAGCGGAACATTTGATCCTTGGGCTGTTTTAAAAGGTACTGGCCGTACATTTGTAGCTGGCTTGATTTCGACAAAGCGTAAAGAATTAGAAGAGCATGATGCGATTAAGGCGCGTTATGAACAAGCTAAAGCTGTAGTCGGTGATAATATTGCACTTTCTCCACAATGTGGATTTGCCTCTGTTGAAGAAGGTAACTGCATTGATGAGGAAACACAATGGAAGAAAATTGATTTATTGGTATCTTGCCAAGACTTTATTTAAGAGGAATCGTTTGATTTCTCTTTTTTTTCAAAAAAAGAACAAGCGTTTACTTGTTCTTGTAGTATGAATTTAAGAAAAATTCTTTGAATTCTTTAAATGTACCATCTAAAATAGCTTGTCGAGCTTGTTCAGTTAAACGAATGATAAAGCGAAGATTATGTATAGAAGCAAGTTCGAAATATTTTGCGGATTCCGTACGATCTTGTGATTTCCATAGTCTTCTTAATTCACCAAGTGTGATATGAGATAGACAAGTAGGACAATCACAACCATCATCGATAATTTCATCGCTATCTCTATATTTTGATAGATTGATAGGACCATGCATTGTATACAATCTTCCATGTCTTGCCTCTCTTGTAGGAGCTACACAATCAAATGTATCAGCCCCATTTTCTGTACCAATCAAGATATCATCTGGATGAGACAATCCTAATAAGTGTCTTGGTTTATTTTCAGGGAGTTCTTCGTTACACCAAGTTAAGATATCACCTAGTGTTTCTTTAAGGAAAGCACCACCTAAGCCGTAGCCATCAAAATCCATTTGAGCGTACTTTTTACAAGTTGATCTTCTTAGATCTTCCCAACGCCCACCTTGAATGACACCATATAAAGATTGATGGTAGCCTAAATCATCACAATGTTTCTTATGTTCATCAAGACTTCTCTTTGCCCAACGCTCAGTTCTTGCCAAGGATTCAACGTTATATTCGTATGTATCGGCTAAAGAAGTTAATTCATCATAGGCCATATGAATATCGGCTCCAATGCGACATTGAATTTGCATACTTTCTTCTGGACCAATAAAATCTTCTTGGCCTGTAAATGGATCGTGAAAGTGTACGCCATCTTCTGTTACGTGGGCCAAACGCTTTTCTTCTTCAGTATTTTTCATGTTGTCTTCACGTTTCATGCTGACAACTTTTCCGCAGCCAGAACCTAAAGACATCACTTGAAATCCACCGGAATCCGTTAAGGTTGGACCGTTCCATTTTGACCATGCGGATAAACCTCCATTGGCGGCAATCTCAGGGGAAATGTTTCGTAAATGATATCCATTACTCAACATGGCTTGGGCATTAATACTTTTTAATTCTTCCATAGAAACAAAGCGAACTTCACCATGTGTTCCAACACACATGAATGCAGGGGTCTTGATGTCTCCATGAGGTGTATGTATAATTCCGGCTCTTCCTAAATGACCAGGAATTCTTTTTTCAATTTCAAAATAAAATTTATTGTCGTTCTTGTATTCCATAAATTCCTCCAACTTACTTATTTTATCATATATTAGCGTCGGCATATATAAAAGATTATGTGATTGCACCTGCAATATATCCGATGGATTGAATGTTAAGAAGGTTAGTTTGTCCTCCAATAAAAATTCTTAATCCAATATCTAGATTAAAGATGTCTGAGAAAATGGACATTGTTACAGAACTTGTATTTTCATCGGTCGCCAATATCGTTTCTGATTGACAAGACTAGAACATATACACCACACAATACACATATGGATATTATACTTGGTTTTTTAATGCAATCTAAGAACAGTCGTCACTTCGATGCGGAGAGGTTCAATTTAGCACAACTCTTGTTGAAAACCCCATTTTTTCTTTCTATAATATATATCGGTGATAAAATGAAAAAAACAATTTGGATAGCAACGAGCAATGCTCATAAAGTCGAAGAGTTTCAGACAATGTTGAAGGATTGCCAAGTTAAATGCTTAAAAGATCTAGGTCATAAGATTGATATTGTAGAAGATGGTACAACATTTGAAGAGAATGCGCTAATTAAAGCTCGTACTTTATTTAATGAACTTCATGAACCTGTAATCAGTGATGATTCTGGTTTGGAAGTAGATGCGATGGATAAGAAGCCAGGTGTGTATTCAGCTCGTTTTTTAGGTGAAGACACAAGCTATGATATCAAGAATCAATATATTATAGATCAGGTAAAGGGAAAAACGCGTACGGCTCGTTATGTGTGTGTCATTGCCTATATTGATGAAGATGGAAAAGAACATGTATATCGTGGAGAGTGTGAAGGTTTGATTCATGATAAAATGGTTGGAACAAATGGCTTTGGATATGATCCAATTTTCTATTATCCTGAATTTAAGACAACACTTGCCAATGTGAGTGAAGAAAAGAAAAATAGTGTATCTCATAGAGGGGTTGCACTTGAGAAATTTTTAAAGGATTGGAGTAAATAATATGTTGCATGTAGTATTGTATGAACCTGAGATTCCTCAGAATACAGGAAATATCATTCGAACTTGTATGGCTACGGGTTCGCGTTTACATTTAATTGAACCATTGGGTTTTTCTTTGGATGAAAAGCATTTGCGTCGTTCAGGAATGGATTATATTAAGGATGCGGATATCCATATTCATAAAGATTGGGATGCGTTTGTGGCTGAAAATCCAAGTGAACACTATTATTTTATGACTCGTTATGGTAAAAAAGCACCTAGTGAATTTGATTTTACTAAAGAAGAAGGCGATGTTTATTTGGTTCTTGGAAAAGAAAGTACGGGTGTTGATAAAAAAATTCTTCAACATCATTTAGATACCTGTATGCGTTTGCCTATGGTCGCAAATGCGAGAAGTTTGAATTTGTCCAATTGTGCTGCCATTATCGTTTATGAAGTATTACGCCAACTTGATTATCCTGGACTAAGTACACATGAAGAACTTAAGGGAGAGGATTGGCTTGAAAATCTTAAGATTGATTGATCGTTATATAGATTCGTTTGAAAAGCGAATCTTTATTTTTATTATATTTATAACAATGTATTGGTTGTGGCAGAATATTTGGCAGTTATTATTATTTTATAAAGTATATGTTATAACTGATTATGAAAGCTTGTTCAATTTGCAGGCGCATCTATCCAATTATGAATCGAGTGTTTTGATTCGTATTATATATTATGTGATTTCAAATCCATCATTGAACATGGCTGGTCTAGTTAGTTGTATAAAATTGATAGACATAATGGGGATTGTAGGATTGCTGATTTTGGCTCAAAAATATCGAATTATTATGATTTTAAATGTATTTAAGTACGTTTGGTGTACCATTTGGATTGTAAAAGGTATGAATTCTGCAAGTGTATATTTGGTAATAAATTGTTTAAAATGGCTTTCAATAGGCGGTTTGATCCTTGTTGGTATAGTGATTCTTCAATGGCTTTTTGGCTTGGTACGAATAATCCTAGAACACGATAGATTTGTTCACAATTTGTAGACAACGTTATACATTTTATAAATTATGTACAATTTTTTAC
>ERZ1106952.937-NODE-937-length-10564-cov-2.851080_pt1 | contig 10564 bp, 9 predicted proteins | sample MGYA00403677_ERZ1106952 | MGnify/ENA primary metagenome ERZ1106952 (study PRJEB35170, sample SAMEA104062415) | human gut metagenome | biome: human gut; feature: human-associated habitat; material: faeces | place: Denmark | collected 2012-05-14 ...
CTTGAATTTTTTTTAAGTTTTTTTCATTCTTTCGCAAAATTTACTTGACAATACGATTTGTATATCCAATAAAAATCCGGAATGACTTTTCAAAAAACAGCGGAACCGCCTTGACGGCGCGCCGCCGGACCGATAGCCAAAAAACAAGGTTATCTTAATTCACTTTGCTCACAGTCATAGTACATACCTTGAAAACCGTACGCGGCAACGCAGTGCGGTTTTCACCCGCTTAAAGAAATCTTTGAGGATTCTGCCGAAATCAAACAAACATAAAACTAACTCCGACGAACTTTTTCCGTTCGCCGGAGTTTCTTTTTATCGCCTTATCCATCTGCCATGCAGAATATTTTCTCGGCGCCGCAAACATCGGCTGACCGCCCGTTTTCACCGAACGCCCGGCGCTTCGATCCGCAAGGCTGCAAGTTGCTCTGCAAACCGCCGTTAAGACGAGAGGTCTGCCGATAAAGATTCGACGCACCGTATTCAATCCACGACGGCGGCATTCGCTGAAATCAAGCGAACTTCGCGGAATCAATAAAAATCCGTCCAGATTTCCTTGTCCGTGTCCTCCGCTTCCGAAATTTCCTTATCCGTCATGTTTCGCCAAAGCGCCACAAGCGTAATATCTTTCGTAAATTCGTACTTCTGGTTGTTTGCGAATTCCTTACCGTCTTCGTCTTTCACTTTCCAGCCGAGAAACTTTTTATGCTGATTCAGCGGCGCTTCCGCATACCCCACAACAACGTTTTCGCCGTATTTCGCCCGCTGTGTGAATTCTTTCGTTTCGTTCTTTTCGGCATCGTACAGTTTCGCGTTTGCAACTTCGCCGAGCTCGTATGTAATCGTAAACGTTTTTGCCACCGCCGGTTTTAACGTAATCTGTATCGTTTCGGTAATCGGCGTGTTTTCAAAATCGAAATTCCATTCATAGGGTTCGTATCCTTCGTCCTGCACGATGCGGATACTCGCCAGCTGTTCCGCCGTAATCTTCTTGCCCTTTTCGATTTTCAGCTGCTGCGGCGCCTGCCCCGTCTGCATGAACGTAACCATAATCCCTTCGTCGTTCTTATATGCGGCTTTCAGATTGACCGTCTTGTTTTCGCCCGCAATCTTCCAGACGCCCGTCAGAGCCACGTTCGCCTTGTAATCGTCGGCGGGATCGTCGTTTTTCAGGCACGGATCGTCCACGTTGTACCAGTAATAAAAATACTTGCCGTCCGGCGCGACGGGTTCCCGCAAAGTATATTCCGCATCGTACGTAACCTTGGATTCGGCAAGCGCTTCGCCGCCGTTCGTATCGTATTTCACGGTATATTCAATCGCTTTCATCTGTGATTTATCCACCACGACGCGCAAATTTTCCGTGATGTTATCGAATAATTCCCGACTCCACTTCGCGCCCTCGTACCCCTCGATTTCTATCGCGGGAATCTGTTCCGAGCGCAGCGAATCTCCTTTTTTCACCGTAACGTCTTTCACCGAACCGTCCGGCATCACGAACGACACCGTATAATACACGTCCGGCAAATCCGACTGCCTGCACGCGGAGAACGTCAGCGCGCCCAGCGCCGTAACGCAAAGCGCAACGCTTAAAATGCGTTTTCTCATATTTTCCCTCCGAAATTTCGCGGACGTATCCCGTCCGGTCTTTTTTAGCCGAATGAAACGCTAAAGTTTCATTCGGCTACTTAATTATATCATACCCCGCCCGCGTTGGCAAGAATTTTAATCGTTTTTTCGTGTATTTTTTTCTCTTCCGCCGGTTTTCGCCCTTCGGGCGCCGCCGTCATTTCGAACGCCGTTTTCGCCGGTCCCCGCCGAATCGCCCGCAAAATCTTCTTTTTGCTCCGTATCCGCCTCTTCGTCATAACCGCAATTTTTCAGCGCTTCCGCCATCGCCCGCAAATCCGCATCCGATATATCGCTTTGCAGACTCGCCAGTTTTCCGTATAACAGTTTATCGTGATGAATCGTCATCCGTTTGCTCCTTTCGCTTGTTTTCGCTTGTTTTCCCTTCGGAAAAACAAACCCGAAAATTAAAAAATCGGCGGACAACGCCCCAAACGCGCCGTCCGCCGAACCGTTCCGTTTTTATTTCACTTCGTCCATTTCGCCGAGGTCTTTCTCGTCTTTTTCGATTTCTTTTTTTACCTTACGTACGCCCGCGCTCAGCCACAGTGTGGTAACGATATCGCTTACGCCGTCCACAATCAGCGATACGCCGAGAAGCGTCATCACCGATTCGCCGAACATTACGAGAACACCGAGCACGATTGTCAGCAACGCCAGAAGGAACCAGATCCACCAGCCCTGCATTTTCGCTTTCGCAGCGTCGATACCGTCGCGGATTTTACTTGCGCCGTCGATTACAAGAAAAATTCCGAAAAACAACCCCAGCACCGTCATCACGACGCCGGATTTTGCGATAAAGAAAATACCGAGCAGCAATAAAACCGCCGAAAAAATCAGATTTTCGGGGAACAACTGCGCCGAAGTAAAATATCTTATCAGCATCGCCGCGGCAAGCACTATCATCGCAACGCCCGCCACCTTGCACACTGCGTCGCCCGAACCGTTCGGGTCGGCAACGAATACGATTCCAAGCACAATCGCCACAATCGCGGTAACCAGCTTTTCCCATTTCAGTTTCGTGAAAAATTTCTTGATTTCACTCATAATCAAACATCTCCTGTTTTTCTTGCGATAAATCGCGGCACGTTTTTTTCTGCCGCCGACGTTATATTATATAAACGCGCCGACACCCGTTTAAACGCCGCGGCGATTTTTCCTTGCGAAAACGCACGGCGGAAAAAGAAAAACCGCCGTGCGTTTTCATAAGCGTTTACGAAAGAAGGTCTTTCAGCTGCGCCTCGCACTTTTCCAGCATATCCCGATATTTTTTCACCTTTTCGCGCTCGTCCTCCACCAGCTTCGCGGGCGCCTTGTTCACAAAATTCACGTTGGCAAGTTTTCCTTCCGCCCGCGCGATTTCACCTTTGATGCGCTCGGATTCCGCCGCCAGACGAGCTTTTTCTTTTTCCATATCCACTAACTCGCCGAGGGGCACGTAAATCACCGCCGTTTCCGTTACCTGCGATACGGTTTTCTCGCCGATGCTCTCCGCGCCGTCGGTGAATTTCAGCGCGGACGCCCCCGCCAGACGCAGAATACAATCCTCGTTCAGCTTCATCAGCCGCTTGCTTTCGGTGGAAAGATACACTTCCACCTTTCTCGAAGGCGGGCACTCCGCCGCCGTTTTCATGTTGCGCACCGCTTTGATGACGTCCATCACGCCCTCGAACGTGCGCGCTTCTTTTTTATAGGACATGCGCGAATTGTATCTGGGGAAATCCGCCACCATAATGCTGCCGCGCTTTTCTCCGCCCTCGAAAACGGGCAGATTCGAATAAATTTCCTCCGTAACGAACGGAATAAACGGATGCAGCAACTTCAACGCGTTTTCCAGCACGAAGCACAGCACGGAAAGCGCGCCCAGCTTCTTGTTTTCGTCCTCGCCGTACAGCGCGGGTTTCGTGAGTTCGATGTACCAGTCGCAGAAGTTATCCCACACGAAGCTTGTCGCAAGATCGCCGGCAACCCCCAGTTCGTATTTCGTAAGGTTTGCCGTAACTTCGCGGATGCACGTCTGCAATCTGGAAATAATCCACTTGTCCGCCGGCGTAAGTTTCACGTTTTCTATCGCGGGAATCTTCTTGTCTTCGGCGTTCATCAACACGAAACGCGAAGCGTTCCACAGTTTGTTGATAAAGTTGCGCGCCGCCTCCACTTTCGTATCGGAATAACGCGTGTCGTTGCCGGGCGCGACGCCCGTCATCAGAGAAAGCCGCAGCGAATCCGCGCCGTACTTATCGATGACTTCCAGCGGATCGATGCCGTTACCGAGCGATTTGCTCATTTTTCTGCCCTGCTCGTCCCGCACGATGCCGTGAATCAGCACGTCGTGAAAAGGCGCCTTGCCCGTATGTTCGATGCCGGAAAAAATCATGCGCGCCACCCAGAAAAAGATGATGTCGTAGCCCGTTACCAGCACGTCCGTCGGGTAGAAATATTTATAATCGTCCGTTTTATCGGGGAAGCCGAGCGTAGAGAACGGCCACAGCGCCGAAGAAAACCAGGTATCCAGCACGTCCTCGTCCTGTACGATGTTTTTGCTGCCGCAATCGGGGCAGCACGCGGGGTCCTCTTTCACGCAGATGGTTTTACCGCAGTCTTTGCAATACCACACGGGGATGCGGTGCCCCCACCACAGCTGACGGGAAATGCACCAGTCGCGTACGTTTTCCATCCAGTTGTAGTAAATTTTCGAAAACCGTTCGGGAACGAAGCGCACGCGGTTTTTCATTACCGCCGCAATCGCGGGTTTTGCCAGCGGCTCCATTTTCACGAACCACTGTTTCGAAACAATCGGCTCCACGATATTGTGGCAGCGGTAGCAGTGCCCCACGTTATGCACGTGCGGCTGAATGGAAACAAGATAGCCGCCCGCTTTCAGATCTTCCACCACGCGCTTTCTCGCTTCGTATCTGTCCAGCCCGTTATATTTTTCGCCGGCGTTTTCGTTCATCGTTCCGTCGTCGTTCATCACGCGGATGACTTCCAGATTGTGGCGCTTGCCCACCTCGAAGTCGTTCGGATCGTGCGCGGGCGTAATCTTCACGCAGCCCGTGCCGAATTCTATATCCACGTACTCGTCCGCCACCACGGGGATTTCCCTGTTTGTAAGCGGCAGTTTCAGAGTTTTCCCCACCAGCGCGGTATAACGCTCGTCCGCGGGGTTCACCGCCACGGCGGTATCGCCGAACATCGTTTCGGGACGCGTCGTAGCCACAATCACGTCCTGTCCGCCGTCCGCCGAAGGATAGCGGATCTGCCAGAACGAACCAGGTTCTTCCGCATATTCCACTTCCGCGTCCGAAAGCGCGGTTTTGCAGCAGGGGCACCAGTTGATGATGCGGTTCCCCTGATAAATCAACCCTTTTTCATACAGATTCACGAAAACTTCGCGCACCGCTTTCGAACATTTTTCGTCCATCGTGAACGCCTGACGCGACCAGTCGCACGAAGTGCCCATTTTGCGCTGTTGCTGCATGATGCGGTTGCCGTATTTTTCTTTCCACGCCCAGGCGCGCTTTAAAAAGCCCTCGCGCCCCACGTCCGCTTTCGTCAGCCCCTCTTCCTTTTTCATCTGCTCCACGATCTTCACTTCCGTGGCGATGGAAGCGTGATCGCAGCCGGGCAGCCACAGCGCGGCGTAGCCCTGCATGCGTTTGAAACGGATCAGCGTATCCTGCATGGTGGCGTCCATCGCGTGCCCCATGTGCAGCTGTCCCGTAATGTTGGGGGGCGGCATCATAATGGTGAACGGCACTTTGTTCTCGTCGATTTCGGCGCGGAAAAGCCCCGATTTTTCCCACTGATCATAAATTCTGTCCTCGAAATTTTTCGGATCGTACGTCTTTTGCATATCCATAGCCGCTACCTTGTCCTCCTGTCGGCGTTTTTCTTTGATTTTTCTTTATTCCCCGCCGTTTTAGCCCGGCGTGCGCGCAAAAACGCGCTTTAACGCAGTTTAATAGTGTAGTTTAATTATTATACCTCTTTTTTTTCGCTATGTCAATAATTCTTGCCGCCACATATAATATATTATTCCAAAATTTTTTATCCGGGAGTACATTATTATCGTGAAAAAACTGTTTATCGCATTTTTATCTCTGCTCTTTTCCACGCTGCCGCTTTCCGCCTGCAAAAAGCCGGACGACGGAAAAACAACGGTGAAAATCAGCGAAGTTACCCATTCCGTTTTCTATGCGCCGCTCTATCTCGCCGACGCGCTCGGCTACTTCGGCGAAGAAAACATAACCGTCGAACTTTCCAACGGCGGCGGCGCCGACAACGTCATGTCCGCCGTGCTTTCGGGCGGGGCGGACGTCGGCTTCTGCGGTCCCGAAGCCGCGCTGTACGTGCTTGTGGGCGGCTCCACCGACGCGCCGAAAGTGTTCGGACAGCTGACGAAACGCGACGGCTCGTTCCTCGTTTCCCGCAAAGCCGAACCCGATTTCAGGTGGACGGATTTGCGCGGCAAAGAAATTCTTGCCGGCAGAAAGGGCGGCGTTCCCGCAATGACGTTTGAATACGTATTGAAAAACGCGGGGCTCAGCCCCGCAAACAACGCCGACGTTACCCTTAATTACGACGTGGCGTTTAATCTGATGACGGGCGCGTTCGAAGCGGGCACGGCGGATTACTGCACCATGTTCGAACCCACGGCTTCGGAATATCAGGCGGCGGGCAAAGGATACATCGTGGCTTCGGTGGGCGAAGCTTCGGGCGAAGTGCCCTACACATGCTTCTGCGCAAAAAATTCGTGGCTCGAAAAGAACGAAACCACGGCGAAAGGTTTGCTCCGCGCCGTTACGAAAGCCGTGAAATACGCCCTCGAAACGGAGGATAGCCGCCTTGCGGAACTTCTGAAGCCCTATTTCGACGGCACCAGCGAAACCGCCCTCGCCGCTTCGGTGAAGAGTTACAAAAAAATCGACGCCTGGATGAAGAACCCCGCCATGACGGAAGATTCTTTAAACCGCCTGCAGGACATCATTTCGGGCGCGGGCGAACTCACGCGGCGGGTAACGCTTGCCGAACTCACGAAAAACGATCTCGCCGAAGCCGTGTATAAAGAGGTGTTCACGGCGTAAAAACGCAGGCGGCGGCAGAAAACACAAAGGACGATATACCGATGAAAGAAGTATTGAAATTCGAACGCGTTGAAATGCGTTACCATACGAAAAACGGCGAAACGGTGGCGGTAAAAGACCTTTCGTTTTCGGTGAAACAGGGCGAATTTCTCGCCGTGGTCGGTCCGTCCGGCTGCGGAAAAACCACCTTGTTATCGCTCGCCGCGGGGCTTTTGAAGCCCTCGGCGGGCAAAATCGAAAACGGCGGCGTTACCTTCGGGTACATGTTGCAGAAAGACGAACTTTTCCCTTGGCGCACCATCGAAAAAAACGTATTTCTGCCGCTGGAAATCCAAAGGCGCAACACGCCCGAACGGCGGCAGAAAGTGCTTTCTCTCGCGGAAAAATACGGCTTGAAAGATTTTCTGAAAAGCTTCCCGCGCGAACTTTCCGGCGGCATGCGCCAGCGCGCCGCGCTCATCCGCACCCTTGCCGCCGAGCCCGACGTGCTGCTTCTCGACGAGCCGTTTTCCGCCCTCGATTATCAGACGCGCCTGAACGTCTGCGACGACGTATACCGCATCATCAAAAGCGAAAAAAAGACGGCGGTTTTAATCACGCACGATATTTCCGAAGCCGTTTCCGTTGCCGACGAAGCCATCGTGCTTTCCCGCCGTCCCGCCACGCTCGTAGCCGAATATGCCCTGCCTTTCGGCGAAGAAACGCCGTTGAAGCGCCGCGAAAACCCCGCGTTTTCCCTGTGGTTCGAACGGCTTTGGAAGGATTTGAACGTATGAAAAAAAACGTATACACCAAAGAACATTTATTATATTTAGCGTCCGTACGTCGCAAAAACATCGCCGTCATCTTCGCCCGCGCGCTGATTCTTTTCGCCCTGCTCGGCATATGGGAACTCGCCGCGCGTCTGAACTGGGTGAATCCGTTCGTAACCTCGTCGCCCTCGCGCGTAGCGAAAACGCTGGGCGAACTGTACCGCGCGGGCACGCTGTTTTATCATATCGGCGTAACGCTATCCGAAACGCTGATCGGCTTTTTCATCGCCGTCGCGGGCGGTTACGTTCTGGCGCTGCTGTTATGGTGGAGCGACGGCGTGCGCCGCACAGCCGAACCGTATCTCGTAGTCATCAACGCGTTGCCCAAAATCGCGCTGGGACCGCTCGTCATCATCTGGTTCGGCACCGGGAAAGAAGCGATTATCTGCATGACCGTGCTGGTGGGCATCATCGTAGCCACGATGAACATGCTGGGCGGATTTATGGAGACGGACGAAAACAAACTGCTGCTTCTCCGTTCGCTGGGCGCCGACAAAATGCAGATTCTGTTAAAACTCGTGGTGCCCTCGTCGCTGCCCGCGTTCATTTCCATGCTGAAAATCAGCGTGGGCATGGCGTGGATCGGCTCGATTATGGGCGAATACATCGTTTCGAAAGCGGGCATCGGCTATTTAATCGTGTACGGCGGGCAGGTTTTCAAACTCGATCTCGTCATGGCGTCGGTGTTCGTACTGTGCGTGCTTGCCGCGGGCATGTACGCCGTGGTGGCTACGCTTGAAAAAATCGTAGTGAAATCGCGGGAATCATAAGTTTTTTACATGCGCCGTATTTAAAATTCGTACAGAAAATCCGCCGCTCCGGAAACCTTCCGGAGCGGCGGATTTTCAACCTGTATTTCAGCTTAGCCGAATGGAAATAAGCTTGTTTTCATTCGGTTAAGCTTTTGCAAAAAGCAAATGCCCCGTGATGAGCAGCCATACGAGATCCACCCAACCGAAAATGATGCCGCAAGGGATCGTGAGAATCGCAAACACGAGCGTAAGCAACTTCGGGCGAGACATATACGCCGACCAACGCACGCACAATTCAATCACCCAGTTTACAACGGGAATCAACAAAAGAATTACCTGCACCAAAATGCTCTGTTTGTAAAACCATTTTGCCATAATATCCTCCTCGCTCCGCGGGATTTTTTTCGTTTGTTCCCCGAAGCGTCTTTCTGTTTTTTATTATACCACAAGCCGTGTGTTTTGTCAAGGGTTCGAAGTAGAAGATTTAGCCGAATGAAAATAAACTTGAACGTGCCTGAAAAGGCGGCATATTATCGCTGCACTCTGCCCGAGCCGTCGCCGCCCGCAAGCGCCTCTATTTCCGCCTCGTCCGCCAGATTGACGTCGCCGTCTATCGTGTGTTTTATCGCCGCGGCAGCCACCGCGAAATCCAGCCGCTTCTGTACGTCCGCGTACTTGTTCGCCGCAAAAATATACCCCGCCGCAAACGCGTCGCCGCCGCCCACTCTGTCCACAATCGGGTGCAGCTCGTACCGCTTCGAAACGTAGTATTTCCCGCCCGCGAAACATGAAGCCGCATAGCCGTTGTCGTCTGCCGAGCGCGAAATCCGGTCGGTAAACACCACGCACGAAAGACGGAATTTTTCCGCCAGCGCACGCATCGTTTTCTCCTCCGTTTCGCATTGCAGCCCGTACACGTCCAGCGTCTGCGGCGCGTTGGAAATGAGTACGTCCACATACGGCGTGAGTTCTTTCATCGCCTCGCGGGCAGCCTCTTTCGTCCACAATTTCGCACGGTAATTCGGGTCGAACGAAACGGTCAGCCCCGCCTCTTTCGCCTTTTTTACGGCAATTTTGCAAAGCTTCAACGCGTTTTCGGAAATGCCCGCCGTAATGCCCGTAAAATGAAACCACGTGGCGCCGCGAAAAATCTCGTCCCAGTTAAAATCGGCTTCTTCCGCCTGCGCGATCGCCGAATCCGCGCGGTCGTATACCACTTTCGAAGCGCGCACCGAAGAGCCGCGTTCCAGATAGTAAAAGCCCATCCGGTTGCCGCCGCGCGCGATATGCTCCGTACCCACGCCGAAGCTTTTCAGCACGGAAACCGCCCCGTCCGCCACCGCGTTTTGGGGCAGTTTCGTTACAAATTCCGCAGGTATGCCCAGCTGCGCAAGCGAACACGCCACATTGCTTTCCGCCCCGCCGTACGTCGCCTCGTACACGGGCGTTCTGCCGATGCGATTGTGATTTTGCGGCGTCAGCCGCAGCATAATTTCCCCGAACGTTACAACTTTCATCGTTTTTTACCTGTTATCCGTATTTTTTGATTTCAATGACGTCGAAAGGTTTCATCCCCTTTTTTGGAACGCCTCCGCCGCACAACGCCGTTATTTGTTTTCAATCAAATGCCAGGCAAACCCGCAGATTTCTTCGTTCAGATAGGCAAAATATATATGCCCCGATTCGTCGCGCTTGAACGACGATTCGTCAAACGTGAAGCCCGCCGCCCTGATTCTCGCCATCGCGCGTTCCGCGTTCGTGGTGCCTATCGCCACGTGCCCGCATCTGCCTCTGCCGCCGTTTTTCATCAGCTCCGCCTTATCTTCCGCAAACACGCTGACGGGCGTTTCGCGCGGTTCGAATCCGAACGCCTTTTTTAAAAGTTCCGCGCCCGCAAACGCCTCTTTGTCGCCCGCGCAGTTTATCCCGATATGCGCCACGGAATACCCCAGCATTTTTCTCGTCGCCTTTTCGCAAAGCGCCGTAATTCCCGCGTAATCGCCGTTTTTCATCAGCGTTTCCGGCGTCAGCCAGCTGCCGCCGCAACACACGACTTTTTTAAACGCGAGATACCCGTTCAGGTTCTCCTCGTTGATTCCGCCCGTCGGCATAAAACTCATATCGCGATAAGGCGCGGAAAGGGCTTTGATCGCCGCCAGCCCTCCCGATTGTTCCGCCGGGAAAAATTTCACGAAGTCCAGCCCCGCTTCCATCGCCGCTTCTATCTGCGTCGCGCTCGATACCCCCGGCACGAACGGCACGCCCAGAGAAATGCAATGCGCCG
>ERZ1106952.940-NODE-940-length-10547-cov-39.257530_pt1 | contig 10547 bp, 9 predicted proteins | sample MGYA00403677_ERZ1106952 | MGnify/ENA primary metagenome ERZ1106952 (study PRJEB35170, sample SAMEA104062415) | human gut metagenome | biome: human gut; feature: human-associated habitat; material: faeces | place: Denmark | collected 2012-05-14 ...
GCAAGCTTATGCTTGCGGTGGCCGCTATTTTATTATTGCTTATCATTTTCAAATAGTCTCTTTATAAAGCAAAAAACCATATAATATTTTTTATTCTCGCTGGCAGCGCCTATTTCAACTCTATGTTGAATATCATTGTTTAAATAGAGTTCAACAGTTTTTCTCGGAACAATGTAAATCCTGCTTCTCACAATAACTTTTTAGATTTTTTCATTTTGTAACGTTACTCTTATCTTAAGGAATTGGTTTCAATCCAAGCTCTTGCAAATATTGATTATGCCGCGCCTTTGCTTCATAGATATCTTCTTCGATTTTTTCAAGCTCTTGACGTACTTCTTCAATATCAACAATATCTTCTTCAAGCGCAGTGCTGACATAGCGAGAAATGTTTAAATTATATCCATTCTTCGCGATTTCCTCCATAGAAACTCGACGGGAATAGCGTTTGTCTTCTTTCCTATATTGATATGTTTCAATAATCTTATCAATATGCTCTTCTAAAAGCGTATTTTGGCGCTTCCCTTTTTCAAAATACTCACTAGCATTAATAATCAGCACATCATCATACTTTTTGCATTTTTTTAGAACTAAGACACATACCGGAATTCCTGTGGAGAAAAAGAGGTTCGCAGGCAAGCCAATGATAGCGTCAATATTTCCATCTTTAAGAAGTTTAGTCCTGATTTTTTCCTCAGTGCCCCCACGGAACAGCACTCCATGAGGTAAAATAATTGCCATTGTTCCATCATCACTTAAAAAGTGGAATCCATGCAATAAAAATGCAAAATCCGCCGCTGACTTAGGAGCAAGCCCATAGTTTTTAAACCTGAAATCCTCTGCAGTTTCCTCTTTAGGCTGCCATCTATAACTAAAAGGAGGATTTGCTACGACCGCTTCAAACTGCATCTTTTTTGCTGGATTCATCTCATTTAAAATATCCCAGTCATTTAATAATGAATCACCATGGTGAATTTGAAATTCAGAATCCTTTAATCCATGCAGCAACATATTCATGCGGGCAAGGTTATAGGTTGTAATATTCTTTTCCTGCCCATAAATTTGCCCAATAGCATTTGCTCCAAACTGTTTCCGAACATTAATTAATAGAGAGCCTGATCCACAGGCAAAATCAAGCACATTCCTCAATTTACTCTTTTTCCCCGTACTTGGATCTTGACTATCAAGAGAAACGATTCGAGAAAGTATTGTTGAAACTTGCTGTGGTGTGTAGAATTCGCCCGCCTTTTTCCCAGAACCGGCAGCAAACTGACCAATCAAATATTCGTAGGCATCGCCCAAAAGGTCTATTTCATTTGGAAATTTAGAAAGTCCCTCAGCAATTTCAGTTATAATCGAACATAGCAGGGCGTTTCGTTCACCATAATTTTTCCCAAGTTTATCGGAATCGAGATTTACTTCTGAGAATAGACCCCGAAATCTACTTTCAAAAGACTCATTCTCAATATATTTAAAACCGCTTTGTAAAGTTTTCAGTAATTGACTATTTTGAGTCCTTGCCAATTCATATATATTACTCCACAAATATGCCGGTTTTATAACATAATGAATTTTACGGCGCATTTGTTTTTCAAGCACTTCAACTTGATCCAAATTACGAATATACCAAACTGCAAGAGGGATTACATTGTGGCAATAAAGCATCTTAATATTATCATCGACAAAATCCTGTCTCGCTTTCCCTATCTTTGCTTGATCTTTTTCTTCTTCATGTAAGCCTAATTTCCTCAAAGAAATCGAATTACTATATTGAACGATGTGAGTTTTAAGCTCGTCAATATAAGTATCAATATTACCTACATTATTTTTGATTTCAAGCTCACTATTTTGGTAATCGCTACCCAACTCTTTTTTTACTGCCTCTTCATAATTATCAGACAAGTAGCGCAAAAAGAGAAAAGATAGCATATAATCTCTAAAATCATCAGCGTTCATTGCCCCACGCAATTTATCGGCAATTGCCCATAATGTTGAGCCCAATCGTTTTTGTTGTGTATCAGTCATAATTTACCACCTCTATCTTTCTGTAAACAGTTTATCGTTAAATTTGTAATTTTCCAGAAATCTGTTAAGAATATTTTTGAATATTTCCTTATTATCCTCAACCATTTCGAGAGGATTAAATATTGAGTGATTTCCATGACTTAGTAAATTTGTCATTCGTGCAAAAATCACATCATCTAAATCATCATCTTCCCGTTTTATGCAGGCTGAAAAATCATCAAACCCATGAAATGCTGCCGTCTTTTCAAGAATATTTCTTAAAATATTAAAATGATAAGTATAGATTTTCCCACTATCAGCCACTTTTTTTAATTCTTTTAATAATGCAACATGATGAAAAAATGGGGTATCTCCAGTGTTTTTTACTATGTATTTGTTTGTTACTCTATCAAAACTCAAAAAACGACTTGCCGTACTTTCCTTTTTTAACTCGTTATACATCACATTAAAAAATAGCGTGTGATGAGTCGATATAACAGTTTTAATCTTGCAATCTTTCAATAATTCTGAAAGCTGGCACGCTAATGCTACAACATTGTTGTCATCAAGAGATGAAATGGGATCATCAATATAGATATATTTCACCCAATGATAAGACAACGCTTCGTCTTTTACCAGTTGAACAATAGCAAGAAAGAAACACCAAACAAATAGATTTTCCTCGCCCCGAGATATTTTTATTCCGGTAACAGTTTCCTCTCCGGTTCCGGTTTGTACTGTTCGTGAAAAGCTGACATACCCATCATCATAACGAATTGTAAAGTCAAAATCTGCATGAATCTGTAAAAATCCCCGTATACGAGTGTCCATTTCAAGATCTCTCAAGCCATCAAAAAAACGAGAATTTGTATTAAAAAACAGGCGCCTATCCGTATCTTCTTCTAAATCATTATCCCAATAGAAGAGATCCTCCGTAAAGGCATTATAATATAGTGTATCTCTTGTCGTTTCTTCACTGCCGCGAACTCTTTTCTTCCCTAAATTCTTAAATTCACCTGAAAGCCTTGTTTTTCCAGTTCCATTATACGCAAACAAAAGGTAGTAATTTTTCGTATCTGTCGCACCCGCAGTACCAAGCGTATCACGAATATTGCGTGCCAATCTTTTTAATGTTGCAAATTGTTTTGTCCCACTCATATATCTTCCTCCTCAAGAGAAGGAAACAATCTCTGCATTAATCCCTTTTTATGCGCTTTTAACTGTTCGATTTTATTGGACTGTTCTGTAATAATGGCATCTATCTCTGACAAGCAACCTGCAATTTTTTGTTGTTCTTTTAAATCTTTTGGAAAGAAAATATCCATATCTGTAAGTGTATTTAAAACTATATATGGCGTATTCCCCTCATTTTTTTCCGTATTTATTCTACAAGATAAGTTTCGTTCCAAATAATATTGAATATAGTGAATATCTTCATCAAATTGATCTAATACATAGGTTCTTTGATAGGCATTAAATTTACCTTTATAATAGTGAATATAACCAACATTCGCGCCGTTTCCAGAGATTAGCAAAGCTTCTGTATTAAATGCATATTTGTCAATTTGAAAAAATTCTTTTGCACATGTATAAAATCGATACTTTCCATTTGATACCATAGCATTTGCATCTAATTTACCGGTAGTTATCTTACACAAATTACCTAATTTGTCAACATCCCATTCGGTATAGTCTTTAAATTCAGGAAATCTAAATTCAGGCAAAGTTTTCCCCTCAGCAGGGAATAGCTTTTGCGTTAAGCCTTTTTTGTATTTTCCTAATGCTTTCAGTTTTCTGCTTTCTGCATCAATCAGATCATCAATGGAGGATAAACAATCAGCAATCTTTTGTTGCTCTTTGAAATCAGGTAATGCAAGTGGCATACTCCATAAATGTTTTATATCAACATTTAAAGCCCCATGTGCTCTTGCACCCACCTCAATATATTTCCTCAGCCAATGACCGTGATAGTTATTGCGCCAGAGACAATCAAAATATGGAGGATATGATTCATTATCAGTAATTCTAAAGCAAGTAAAAATACTATTTGGAACAGTGGCTATATCGTATTCTCCCAACATAGAAATATAGCCTTCTGGAAACTGTTTTGTTGCGCTTTTGTTATATGCAAAATCATATTTCTTGATAACAATATAATTTTTATAGGAATCCCCTGCTATTTCTCTCCCAAATTTTTCTGCTTGCGGGATTAAACCAACTCCAGATGTTACACTCATAAGAGTGTATTTATTTTCTCCCGCTTTTTCTTTTACAACAGAAGATATTTTTCCCAACGTTGTAATTTTCAATTTAACACCAATGAATTCTGGAAACCGTAACTTAGGGACTATTTCTTTCTTATTATTCATACGCATTCAACCCCACAATTTCACGACCATCTGACAGTTTCTTTAACAACGGAATCAAATCAGCCATCAAATCCAGTTCTTTCTGTGTTCTTTCTCTCCAACTTAGCTCAAGCGGAGCCAAAAGGTCACTGAGCTTTTCTCCGTCAAAAATCATTCGGCCGATGATTTCCTGAATAAATGCCTGCAAACTCTGGATTTTAATTCCGTGTTTTTCAGCAATAGCTCTTATTTCTTTATTGTTTTTTTGCTCTCTAAATTTTTGATATCCCGCTTTGATTTCCTTTTCATCTAAAGCCACACCAACTTGAAGCGAATCGATATATTCGATGATATCTTCTCTTTCATCCAGCAAATTAGAAGTAGCCGAAAGCATACCGATGAGTTGTTCTTTGCTCATTTTTTGTTTTTTAGGTTCAGTCTGAGTGTATTTCGCAATTAATGCCATAATATAGTCGTAGTCGATAATTGCAGACGAAAACAGAACAAACTCAAAATCGAGTTGTTCAACTTCAGGATATTTATCCTCGTTCTCTTTTCCTTGTTCGGCTTTCAGCCTTTGTGCCACATCAATATAAGCACCACGGAACGCACGCAGGGTATCCTCAGGCAACAGCTCCTCGATTTTTTCCGCGTCTTTTTCTTCAATTTCCGTGTACTGCTCCAACTGCGTTTTCAAACGCTGTACTTCCTTGAATTTATTGATAAATTCACATCTTGCGGCATCACCTTTCAAGTTGTTTACTTCTTCTGGTTTGCACTCCAATCCCTGAGATTCCATAAACTTTTCCAATTCACTTACTGCCTTATCCAGTTTCTCAACAACCTTTGGTGCTGGTTCAACAAGCCATATTTCTTTTGCTCGGTTGCTGTTATTTTCGCCAGAAAACAGAGCAATAGCTTTATCTACTTCATCTGACTGGCTTCTGAAATCAAGAATGTTACCATATGGCTTTGTATCATTTAAAACACGATTCGTTCTGGAAAATGCCTGAATCAAGCCATGATATTTTAAATTCTTATCTACATACAAAGTGTTCAGATACTTGGAATCAAAACCGGTCAGCAGCATATCCACAACAATGGTAATGTCAATTTTGTTTTTATGTGGATAATCTTTATTAGCATACTTCTGGTCTTTAATTCGTTGCTGTATATCCTGATAATATCCATCGAAATTGTTAATGTCTTGACTGGTTCCATACTGCTTATTATAGTCGTCGATTATACCAGTCAATGCTCTTTTCTTTTTATCAGGCTCTTTTTTGTTATCTTCTTTTTCCTGTGGAAGATCCTCTTGGATCTGCTGAACATCCTTATTTCCTTCCGCCGGCGGTGAAAATACGCAAGCAATATTCAATTGCATTAACTCACTGTTAGCTGTATCAACACAATGTCCTTGCATTTCTTTAAACAGGTTGTAATATTCAATAGCATCATTGATGGATGATGTAGCTAAAATAGCGTTGTATCTTCTGTTATTTGTTACTGCATCATGCTTTAACAAAATCTGTTGAATTATCGCTTTTTTACGCAGCCTCTCATTCATTCTAAATGTCTGCTCACCACCATTTATACCTAAATAATCAATGTGGAATCGCAACACATTTCTGTCATCAATGGCATGGGTGATTGTATATTTATGTAGTTCTTTCTCAAAAATATCTTTAGTGGTTGTATATGAACCGATAGTTCCATCAATTTGCTTATAAGTTGCGTTCTCTTCAAAAATTGGCGTGCCAGTAAACCCAAACAACTGAGACTTTGGGAAGAAGTTTTTGATTGCTTTGTGGTTTTCTCCAAACTGTGAACGATGGCATTCATCAAAGATAATTGCAATTCTTTTGTCTTTCAACGGAGCTAATCTTTCTTTGTATGTTAATTCCCCTTTTTTCTTTTTCTCCTTACTTCTTTTACTATCATCATCAAGCGCCAACCCCAACTTTTGAATGGTTGTTACGATAACTTTATCCCTATAATCCTCTGATAGAAGTCTTTTTACCAAAGTTTCAGTATTTGTATTTTCTTCTACACAACCTTCTTGGAATTTATTGAATTCCTCTCTGGTCTGCCTATCAAGATCCTTTCTATCCACCACAAAAAGACATTTTGCTATATTGTGATTATCTTTTAACAATGTGGACGCTTTGAAAGATGTGAGAGTCTTACCACTTCCCGTCGTATGCCAAATATAGCCATTACCTCTGTTTTGCTCAATACAATCCATAATGGCTTTAACCGCATAAATTTGATATGGTCTCATAATCAGCATTTTTTGTTCACTTGCCACTAAAACCATATATTTGCTAATCAATTCACCTAAAGCACACTTACGCAGCACAGCCTCAGAAAAATCGTGCAAATGAGTAATTTTTTTATTATCCTTATCGGCAAATTGATATACAGGCAAAAAGCGTTCATCAGCATCAAAAGCAAAATGCTCTTTATTGTTGTTGGCAAAATAATAAGTATTACTTTCATTACTGACAATAAAGAGCTGCATAAAGCAGAGCAAGGAATTTGTGTATCCATTTCCCTGATCATTTTTATAATCAACAATCTGCTCCATTGCTCTTTTGGGAGTGATTTGCAACGATTTTAATTCAACTTGTACAACAGGAATACCATTGATAAGTATAATAACATCATATCTATGGTGGCTATTTTCTGTGTTAATGCGGAGTTGATTGATAACCTCATACACATTTTTACACCAATCATTAGTATTTACAAGAGTATACTGTAATGGCGTATCATCATCTCTTTTAAATGTGTTTGTTTCTCTCAAAATTTTAGCCGCTGAAAACACATCAGAAGTAATGATACTGTCTTTTAATCTTGCAAATTCAGAATCACTCAATTTAACCCTATTTAACTCCTGAAAATGCTGTCTAAAGTTCTCTTCCAAAGATGCCCTATCTTTTATATCTTCTCGATATATATATTTTAATTCTTTTAATTTCTCAATAAAACTCAATTCAATTTGCTTTTCATTTTTCATTTTGCAACACCTTTTACTACTTTATCTAATCCAAAAACCCTTGAAAATATTTGATTCATATCATTCTTTGACAACGCTATACCGCAAAAGCTCCTTGCATCTGATTTGATTTCAACTTACATTTTTCCCTCTAATCAATATCGTCAAATTTCTTCGGAAATGTTGTGTTCCTTACACAGTTTCTCAAAGGCTCGAAGAGCGCGATAATTCGGAGAGGTTTTGCCGTTCTCCCAACGGTTTATTGTGGTAAAACTCACGCCTAAAAGCTGAGCAAACTCCGTCTGGCTCATATGCAATTTTAATCTCACTGTTTTGATTTGCTGACCGAATTCCATCTCTATCGCTCCAATTAAAATCATATGTCAATATTATAGCATATTTGCATTATCATTGCAATAGGGAATGTTAAAATAAATTATTCTAAGTGTTGTGTTACACTTGACGTGTTAAAAGGCTACCCCAGAAAAGGGGTAAACCTTTTAATGCGTCTTTTTTTATTGCATAGGCGCATGTAGCCGTGAGTGTCGGCGTTGTAGGCACTTCCCCTTTTTTGTTTTTAATGCGGTTTAAGATACATAAAAAAGCCACAAACGACATTGCAAGGCAACCTTTTTAAGTAGGTAATTATTTAAAATGGGATTTTTATCTGATATAAGACGCGAAATAAGGCTGAATGAGTAAGTCCTTAAAGTATTGCATTCGTTGCCCCAAAGGGAAATGTGCCCTGCGTAATCAATCAGAGGCGAAAAGGCTTTCCGCATTATTTTCGATACGATTGCCGTCAGGCATTGTAAATATATTTTTTACGGCGTATAGCCAAAGGAGTTATGTTATGGCACAGGTTAGTTTGCTGAAAAAGAATGGTTCTTATGTCAACAAGGACGGCGAGGAAAAGAAAGTGACGAATTTCTTTGTCCGTTGCGGCGATGTACTCGTTCCTATCGAGGTAAAGTATTTCGAGAGCAAGGAAACGGGCAAAGACGACCGTTACCGCGAGCGGCGCGTTTTGCTGTCCGCTTTTGCGGAAGAACTTCCCGACAAGGGTAAGAACGGCAAGGCGGAGAAAAAGCCCGCTCTCGAACCTATGGACGACGATTCCGATTTGCCTTTTAATTAAGGGGTGATATGCGTGGATAAATTTCTCGAACTTCATACCTTGAAAGGCGAGATTTTGACCGTGAATCTATCCTTTATTATGTCTTTCTTCCCTTGTAAAAAGGGAACTACTCTTTTGTTCGCAGACGGACTGACACAGGATGTGTCGGAAAGTTACGAAGCTCTTGCGGCTGAATTGAAGGCTTTGACCGATTCGGAATTATAAAATCTGCCAAAACGTGTAAAACGTGTAAAAACCGAAGAAAGAAAAGTGTTGAAAATCTCCGAAAAAATCGGTAAAACCTCCGTTCAGCCGCAGGAAAACACAATAACGCGCACACCGCTTGGGGCTTGTCCAAGCGGTGTTGCCAAAACGTGTAAAAAGTGCAAAAAAACGTGTAAAAAACTTTGGAGAACGTGCAAAGTTATGGTTTGATTCTTTCACAAGGGGCTATGCAATGAATTTAAGACAAATGGAGATCGTGACCGACGCCGATAAGTTGAAAGTCGATATACAGAAAACTTGTATGCAGTATAAGACAATCAAGCAATGGGCGTACATTCTCCACGATAAGGACGATACTCGACCGCATTGGCATATTTATCTCAATTTTATGCCGAATACTTGCGACACTGCATTGGTGGCAAAATGGTTCAATCTTGGCTGGACGGACGAGGACGGCAAGGAACACAGCGGCGAAAATTTTATCGAGAAAGTCAAGGGTAGAAAAACCGACGTGTTGCTCTACTTGACGCACGGTAACGACTCTCAAAAAAATAAACATCAGTATTCACCTTCCGAAGTTCATGCGAATTTCGATTTCGAAACGGAAATCGAAAACTCGAAGATACTCGGAGATTTCGAGCATTACAGCTACGCACAGCAATTACAGTATGTCAATTCTCTGCCGCTGTCTGAAAAGGCACAAGCGTTTACCAAACTCGAAAAGTTATGGAGGTTGCGATGTCAAGTTCTTGCTTTGAATACGGATAGACAATTACAAGTGGTCTTTATCTGCGGCAGAGGTGGCACGGGTAAGACGTATTACGCGAAAAAGCTGTTGCAAAACCTTGATTATGATTTCTGCATATCTTCAAGCTCGAATGACCCCTTTCAAGATTACATGGGGCAAAAGGCGATTATCCTTGATGATTTGCGGGATAAAAGCTTTGAGTTCGAAGATTTATTGAAGATCCTCGACAACGATACGTCAAGCTCGGTACGAAGTCGGTTTTCCAACAAGGTTTTCAACGGCGAAATGATTGTAATTACGTCGTCCGTGCCTTTGGTTTATTGGTACAAGGACTATCAGTACAGCAAGTACGATGAATTAAATCAGCTTTACCGTCGCATTTCCTGCTATGTACATATGACGGAAACGGAAATAACCGTTTACGACGAATTGGACAGGTATGGAAAGCCCGTCGGCTTGGGGCAAGTATTCAAAAACGAATTGGCGGGTAAACGGTACGAGCGGAAAAAGACGGTAAATTTCAAGGAAATTTTCGGGCGAATCTGCGAAAATGCGGACGACGGTATGCCCGAAAGAGCGACAAAACAAGAGCAATTAAAAATCAATTTTGGAGGATAAGGAAAATGCCAAAGTATGTGAATCGTGGCAAACGGCAATTCAGCGAGCGCGAAAAGCGCGCGTATTCGGCGGGGCGCGGTTACGCGGCTGCAAAGAAAGGCAAGCGTATCAAGTGCAATACGGAAAAGGAAAAACAGTCTTTCCGCAACGGTGTGAAGTCGGTAGGTAAATAAGCGAGGTAAACGAAAATGGCAAAATCAGCATTAAGCAAACACAAAACGTCGGATAAAATCAAGTGGATAATCGTTTTTCTGCTCATTCTCGGACTTATCGCTACTACGGTAACGTTGTTCGTGAAGTTAGACAGGCAGACGACGGTAACGGAAATCGGCGCGGAAGCGTACATAATCGGCACACTCGACGACGAGGGCGCAAAAGTGGACGGCGACACGTCCATTGTGACGCGCAATGCGGTAACGACGGACGGTCTGAAAGTTGAAATCGCGGACGACGCGGACGTGACGTACACGATTTATTTCTATGGCTCGGAAG
>ERZ1106952.943-NODE-943-length-10511-cov-5.685539_pt1 | contig 10511 bp, 10 predicted proteins | sample MGYA00403677_ERZ1106952 | MGnify/ENA primary metagenome ERZ1106952 (study PRJEB35170, sample SAMEA104062415) | human gut metagenome | biome: human gut; feature: human-associated habitat; material: faeces | place: Denmark | collected 2012-05-14 ...
AAAAATTAAAAATTTATTAAATAAAAAACAAATCCAAAAAAATTTGAACAGGGTAAATTTTTGGATTTGTTTTTTTTATTTCATAAGGAATTTTTCTATGGACATGTAAAAATAACGAAATAATTAAATATTATGGGTGAAATTTTTTAGTTTTAAAGAAGAAAAAAAGAATGAAAACGATATTATTTTTAAAAAAATTAAAAAAAATATGATGAATTATCTCCATTGTAAAGGTTTTACAGAGATGATAATATACAAACATATCAATTAACGTTAATTAATAAATTATTTGTTAACAAGATTTTATTTAAACTGAATATTTTTAAAGGAGAAATTTAATGAGCCCGATATCAATTACAATTTGTTTTATGATATTTGCAGCAGTCATGTTTATATGGGAAAAGATACCTCTAGCAGTTACATCAATGACAGTATGTTTAGGATTAGTTGTTACAGGTGTGTTAGATTCTAAAACAGCTTTTGCTGGATTTATTAATACTAACGTTATACTTTTTGTAGCCATGTTTATTGTAGGGGGAGCCTTATTTGAAACGGGAATGGCTAACAAAATTGGAGGTATAGTAACTAAGTTTGCTAAAACAGAAAAGCAACTTATAATAGCTATTATGATAATAGTAGGAGTTTTATCAGGAATACTTTCAAATACAGGAACAGCAGCTATATTAATACCTGTAGTTGTTGGAATAGCTGATAAATCAGGATTTGCACGTTCTAAGCTTTTAATGCCATTAGTGCTTGCAGCAGCAATGGGAGGAAATTTAACTCTTATAGGAGCACCAGGAAATTTAATAGCACAAAGTGCTTTAGAAGATTTATCATTGAAATTTAGTTTCTTTGATTTTGCAAAAATAGGATTACCGATGCTTGCATGTGGAGTTTTATATTTTTCAGTCTTTGGACATAAATTGTTACCTGATATAAAAAATATTGAAGAATCATGCGAGAAAGAAGATGAATCAAAATTTGATGATGTTCCAGCATGGAAAAAGAATATGTCCTTAGTTGTTTTAATAGGTACAATAATTGGAATGGTATTTGAAGATAAAATAGGTATACCATTACATATTAGTGGAGCCATAGGAGCCCTTATATTAGTGTTAGTTGGAGTTATATCTGAAAAACAAGCTTATGAATCAATTGATATGCAAACAATATTTTTATTTGGCGGAACATTGTCTTTAGCAACAGCTTTAGAAGAAACAGGTGCTGGAGCAACAATAGCTCATGGAATAATTGCTGCCTTAGGGGAAAATGTTTCACCAATGGTTTTATTAGCAGTATTATTTTTAATTGCTTGTATTCTTACTAACATAATGTCAAATACAGCAACAACATCACTTTTAGTTCCAATAGGACTTTCAATTGCCACACAATTAGGTGCTGATCCAAGAGCAGTTCTTATGGCAATAGTAATAGGTGGTTCTTGTGCTTATGCAAGTCCAGTAGGAATGCCAGCCAATACGATGGTATTTTCAATAGGAGGGTACAAATTCACAGATTATATAAAATCTGGGTTACCTTTAATATTAGTATCAGGAATAGTAAGTATAATACTTTTACCAATATTATTCCCATTCTATGGAGCATAAAATAGGAAATTAAAATTGGTATAAATTAAATATATAAAAATAAGAAAATAATTAGGAGGTCAATCACATGGAAATGGTTAAAAATAATGTAGTATTAACTGATGAAGCAAAAATGGTTGATACAATGGCAAAGTTTATAGGTCTTGTAGGTAAACAAATGCCAGATGACGTAGTAGCAGCTTTAGAAAGGTTACAAGCTGAGGAAAGTAACCCAATGGCTAAAGTATTATATAACTCAATGTTTAACAATATGAAAATGGCAATAGAATTAAATAGACCAACTTGCCAAGATACAGGAGTTATACAATTTTTCGTAAAAGTAGGAACAAAGTTCCCATTAATAGATAAAGTACAAGAAATATTAAGAGAAGCAGTGCTTCAAGCAACTAAAAATGCTCCACTTAGACATAATGCAGTGGAAACTTTTGATGAGTTCAATACAGGAACTAATACAGGTACTCGTACACCTTGGTTAGATTGGGAAATAGTACCTAATAGTGACAAAATAGAAATAGATGTTTATATGGCTGGTGGAGGATGTACTTTACCAGGTGCGGCAAAAGTATTAATGCCAGCAGCAGGATATGAAGCTATAGTTGAATTCGTATTTGATGTAATGACTTCATACGGATTAAATGCATGTCCTCCATTATTAGTAGGTATAGGTGTAGCAACTTCAGTTGAAACTGCTGCAATGTTATCTAAAAAAGCTCTTTTAAGACCAATTGGAACTCGTAACCCAAATGAAAGAGCAGCTAATTTAGAAAAACAATTAATAGAAGGCTTAGATGCACTAAAACTTGGACCTCAAGGTTTAACTGGTTCAGCATCTGTTATGGGAGTTCATATAGAAAATGCGGCTAGACACCCTTCTACAATCGGTGTTGCAGTAAACGTAGGATGTTGGGCACATAGAAGAGGTAACATAGTAATAAATAGTGATATGACTTATGAAATAAACTCACATAAGGGGGCAATATTATAATATGAAAAAAATATTAAAAACACCAATAACAAATGAAGATTTAAAAGACATAAAAATAGGAGATGTCGTATACTTAGATGGATATCTAGTAACTTGTCGTGACGTTGCACATAGACGTTTAATAGAACAAGGAAGAAAATTACCAGTTGATTTAGATGGATTAGCAATATTCCATGCAGGTCCAATCGTAAGAAGAAAAGAAGGAACTGAAGATAAATTTGAAATGGTTTCTATAGGACCAACTACTAGTATGAGAATGGAAAAATTCGAAAAAGAATTTATAAAAGAAACTGGTGTAAAATTAATCATCGGTAAAGGTGGAATGGGACCTAATACTATGGAAGCATGTCAAGAACATAAAGCACTTCATGCAGTATTCCCAGGAGGATGTGCAGTACTTGCAGCATCTGAAGTTGAAGAAATAGAACGTGCTGAATGGACAGACCTTGGAATGCCAGAAACTTTATGGGTTTGTAGAGTTAAGGAATTTGGTCCATTAATAATATCAATAGATACTCATGGAAATAACATATTTGAAGAAAATAAAGTTATATTCAATGAAAGAAAAGATTCTATAGTAGAAGAACTTTCTAAAGAAGTTAAGTTTATAAAATAGATTTTTTAAGGCGGATATTTAATTATCCGTCTTTTTTTGTTTAAAAACACAATTTAACCTTTATATAACCCATAGCGAATGATTTTCGTATACAATTATATTAAGATATTTCAAAATTTAAAAAAATTGGAGTGTTGTTGTTATGCTTACAGTTATTAATTCTATTGAAAATGAAGTTAAAAATAATGACATGGGAACTTTTCATAGGTTCACTAAAGCAGCAGGGGCAGAGAAGATTTATGAAAGAAAAGAGTATATTATACTAAGAGTAAAAAAAGGCTACATAGTATACAATACGAAAAAGAATTTTGAAAATGGTCATACTCATCTTCAAAGTTTTGAAATGTCAAAAACGCTTATAGATAACATAATAAGAAAGAAAAGACCAAAAACTAATAATACGTATTTAATTGAAAGTCATATAAGAGTTACAAAAGATAGTAAATATAAACAAATATTAGAGGAAATGTTAGAAGCAAAAAAGAATAAAACAAAGGATAAAAAATATAATAATAGAAGTTATTGCAATGCTTGCTAGAAATGAAAGAATCACCTATGGGAAACTAGAGGTGATTCTTTTTTGTATGTAAATATAAAAAAAGGTAATAATAATTTATTAAGTGTTTTTTATTTGAAAAAAGTAAATTTTTTTAAAGGAGATGATAGATTATGAAAAAGAAAAATAAATTATTTGGAATAATAGTTGTTTTAGGGATTATTGCATTTGTAGGGTACTTTAGTCCTTTGGGAAATTTAATGAATCAAGAAGAAACACATATAAAAGAGGTTATTAATAAAAATAGCATAACTAGTAATAATTATACTCTTTTAGTTAATAAACAGTATATGTTGGGAAAGGACTATGTACCTAAAAACTTAGAAAAACTTAATATAGATTTTTTAAGTGATACAAGTGAAGAATCTAAATATATGGTAAAAAAAGCAGCAGATGCTTTAGAAGATTTAGTTGAAACTGCAAAAGAAGAAAATATAACTCTTATAGGCTCTTCTGCTTATAGATCATATAAAAGCCAAGAGAGGGTTTTAAATCAGGAAACTAATTCAAAAGGAACAGTTTATGCAAATAAATACGTGGCAAAACCAGGTCAAAGTGAACACCAAAGTGGATTGGCAATTGATGTAACAAACAAAGCTAGATGTTTTGATAAAACTAGTGTAGAAGCTCAGTGGTTAGCTAAGAATGCTTATAGATTTGGTTTTATATTGCGTTATCCAGAAGGAAAAGAAAATAAAATATAAGATTTTTTATGAAGAAGAGGGCGAAATAGAAGCAAAATTAATAAAAGAAATATTAAATGAACTTAATCCAGTAAATATTTTAACTTCCATATATAAAGTAAATAATTTATAAGTATTTACACAATCTAAATATAGACATCATTTTATTTAGATTATAAAGAGGTGAGAATATGACGGAGAAAAGAGAAGTTGACAAATTTAATTTTAAATTTGAAAATACTTATATAGATTTACCAAATTCCTTTTATAGTGAAATAAATTTAAGTCCTGTAATAAGACCAGAGCTTATAGTTTTTAATAAATCTTTAGGAAATTCTTTAGGATTAAATAGTGAAGAATTAAAAAGTAAAGAAGGATTAGAGATTTTAGCCGGCAATAAAAAGGTTGAAAATGGAGAATATATTGCTCAAGCTTATGGAGGTCATCAATTTGGACATTTTAATATGTTAGGAGATGGAAGAGCACTACTTATTGGTGAACAAAAAACAAATGAATTATTGAATATTACAGGAAAACCTAGCGATAAATTTGATATTCAACTGAAGGGAAGTGGTAGAACCCCCTATTCACGTGGAGGAGATGGGAGAGCAGTACTAGGGCCCATGCTTCGTGAATATATAATTAGTGAAGCGATGTATAATCTAGGAATACCAACGACTAGAAGTTTAGCTGTAATAAAAACAAATGAAAAAGTTTATAGAGAATATGTGAAAAAAGGTGCCATATTAACTCGCGTGGCAACAAGTCATCTTAGATTTGGAACTTTTGAATATGCAGCTAACTTTTTAGGAAAAGATAGTGTTAAAAAACTAGCTGACTATGCCATTGATAGACATTATTCTCATATTAAAAATAATAAAGATAAGTACTTAAATTTATTAGAAGAAATAGTAAAAACTCATGCAAGTTTAGTAGCAAAATGGATGGGTGTAGGTTTTATTCATGGTGTTATGAATACAGATAATATGACCATAAGTGGTGAAACTATTGATTATGGACCTTGTGCTTTTATGGATATTTATGATCCAGATACAGTATTTAGCTCCATAGATGTTCATGGAAGGTATGCTTATAAAAATCAACCTAACATGGCATCTTGGAATATTTGTAGATTTGCAGAAACATTGCTACCTTTAATTGACGAAGATATAGACAGAGCCATAGATTTAGCACAAAAAGTTATAAATAAATTTACTGATTTGTATTTTGAAAATTGGATTTCTATAATGAGATCTAAATTAGGACTTTTTAATGAAGAAATTATGGATAAAGCTATAATTGAAGATTTACTAAATATGATGGAAAAATACAAAGAAGATTATACAAATACTTTTGTATCATTGACTTATAGAAAAAATATGGACAGAGGTATGTTTTTAACTGCAGAGTTTACTAATTGGCACAAAAGCTGGCAAGAAAGATTATCTAGACAAGATAAGTCCATAGATGAAGCTTATGAACTTATGAAAAAATCAAATCCAGTAGTAATTCCTCGTAATCATAAAGTTGAGAAAGCTCTAAAGTTAGCAGAAAATGGTGATTTAACTGTAATGAATGAATTACTGTCTGTTCTTAATAATCCATATGAATACAAAGAAGAATTAAAAGAATATACACAATTGCCAGATCCTTCAGACTTACCATATAGAACTTATTGTGGAACTTAAAAAATGACCCCGAGGGGTCATTATTATTTTACATAACTTCCAGAAACATATCCTGTCAATCCTTTATATTTAACTTTATACCAACCAGAGATAGATTTATCTAAAATCTCAACAGAAGTATTTTTAGGAATAGTAGCTAAAATACTAGAAGAAGTAGAAGCGCTTTTTCTAAAGTTAAGATTGTCAGTAGTAGTACCCTTATCTGAAATAGTAGAAGGTTTATCTATAGATGGTGTATTATTTGAATCACTACTTGTTGTAGCATTCCAAGTTTTTAAACAAGTATAATTTAAATCTACAGCACCTTTTATACCAGGAACAGAGCCTTTTTCTGAATATTGCCACATGGAAAATGGCCTTCCAAAAGTATTATTAGAATTATATTGAGCAACCCATAAATTATTAGAATTTAGAAGATCATCACTAAAATAATGACTACTAAAATCTTTATTTGTATATATACCACTTATGTATCCTTGGGATTTTACTGTATTTAAGAATGAATTAGCTATTTGTGTACCTAAACTTTTCGTTATAGTTACACCGTTTTTACGGGAATAAGATACACTTTCATATTCAAAATCAAAGAAAACAGGATAATTAATACTTTTTTTATAAGGTGATATGGTATTTAAACACATTTGTGCTTCAAGTTTTGCTTGTGCAGCACTAGTTGCATAACTAAACCAGTAAACACCTATTTTAAGTCCTGCATTTATAGCACCTTCAATGTAGTTTTTAAATTGGCTATCAACAGTTGAATTTCCATATCCAGCTCTTATTATTACATAATCGACACCTGAATTTTTAACACTTTGCCAATTTATACTGCCATTCCATTTGCTGACATCAATACCTTTTTCTAAAGGATTTAAATTAATATAAGAAGAAGATACATATCCTTCTTTGCCGTTATAATCAATTTTGTACCAGTTATTATTTCTTCCTAAAATTTCAACAGTACTATTTATTTTAAGTGTACCCATTAAACTATTTGAAGAAGATGGTCCACTTCTCACATTCAGATTATCTGTTGTAACGTTGCCACTTCCAATGGATTTAGGATTTGATAAAGTTGTAGTTTCTAAATTAGCTACACTGGGTAAAGACCTACCCAAAGAGCCACCCATACTATAAGTAATTTCCTCTTCTGGATCTACTTGATATTCATCGAACTTATTTATTTCAGTCGAATTACTATTATTGTCATTTGTATTAATTTTGACTTTAAACTCATCATCAGATAAAATTGCAACTTCATCAGCTGATGAAATTATCATATTTTGCGAAGTGATAGCAACACCTAATGATAGGGTTACAAAAGACTTAGCTTTTTTAATCATGTTTTTACCCCTAACTATATAAAATTTTTATGTAAATATATGTAAAATTATACATTAAATAAGTTATTTTTTGTATATTTAAACAAAAATATAAAAAATAAATTGTAAAGTAAAAAGTACTATTATATATTACGAAAATGTAATGTTGCTGAAAGGTATATCCATATTTAAAAGATTAAAAATTTTATATAATGAAATCATATTAAGAGAAGTTAAAGTAATTAACTGGGAGGGAATAGGAAAATGAAAAACATATTAAGTGTTGAAAAAATAGAAAAATACTATGGAAATAAAGATAACGTAACAAAAGCCATAGATAATATAAGTTTAAAAGTTGATGAAGGAGAATTTGTAGGAATAATGGGACCTAGTGGAAGTGGTAAAACTACACTACTTAACTGCATTTCTACAATAGATACTGTCACAACAGGAAATATAATAATAAACGGAAAAGACATAACAAAGTTAAAATCAAAAAAATTGGACAAATTTAGACAAAATGAATTAGGATTTATATTCCAAGATTTTAACTTATTGGATACATTAACTGCTTATGAAAATATAGCATTAGCCCTTACGATAAAAGGAGAAAAAACATCTAAAATAGATGGAAAAATAAAAGAAGTTGCAAAATATTTAGGAATTGAAGCTATTTTAAATAAATACCCTTATCAAATGTCAGGAGGACAAAGACAAAGGGTGGCATCTGCTAGGGCAATAGTTACAGATCCATCATTAATTCTTGCTGATGAGCCAACAGGAGCACTAGATTCTAAATCTGCAAGACTTTTACTTGAAAGATTTGAAAGCTTAAATCAAGATTTAAATGCGACTATATTAATGGTAACTCATGATGCATTTACAGCAAGTTATGCTCACAGAATATTGTTTATCAAGGACGGTAAAATATTTACAGAAGTAGTAAGGGGAAATGATTCTAGAAAGGAATTTTTTAATAGAATAATGGAAGTTATTACTCTAATAGGAGGAGATGACAACAATGTATTCTAAAATAGCATATAAAAATGTTAAAAAAAGTTTTAAAGATTATAGCATATACTTTTTAACTTTAACATTGGCAGTTTGTATATTTTATAGCTTTAACTCTATTGAATCACAAAATGCCATGATGGAGATGAACAAATCAGGCAAAGAATATGTACAAATACTTACTACTATAATATCTTATGCATCTGTATTTGTAGCATTTATTTTAGGAAGTCTTATTCTTTATGCCAATAATTTTTTAATTAAAAAGAGAAATAAAGAGCTGGGAATTTATATGACTCTTGGTATGTCAAAGAATAAAATTTCAAAGATATTAATATTAGAAACATTGATAGTTGGAGCACTTTCTCTTATAAGTGGATTGATTATAGGTTTTATAGTATCACAAGGACTTTCAGTGGTTGTATCTAAATTATTTGATTTTCAAATGACTTCTTATGCATTTATAATATCTGCACCAGCCATAATAAAAACTATTTTATACTTTGGTATAATGTTTATATTAGTTATGATATTTAACTCTTTTGTAATATCAAAATACAAAATAATTGATTTATTGACAGTTGGTAGAAAAACAGAAGAAATAAAATTCAAAAATCCAATTATATATTTAATTACATTTATTTTATGTGTAATTTCTCTAGGAACTGCATATAAATGGGCATTAGATTTAGGATTGATGGGTATAAAAGAATCTAAATTCCTTGTGTGTATAGGACTTGGAATTGTGGGAACTATACTATTCTTCTTCTCTTTGGCAGGATTTATATTATATGTAGTTAAAAAGAATAATAAAGTTTATTTTAAAGGATTAAATATCTTTATAGTGAAACAAATAAACAGCAAAGTTAATACAAACTTTTTATCAATGTCAGTTATTTGCTTGATGTTATTTTTAACAATAGGTATGCTATCTACGGGACTTAGTTTTAAAGAGGCTTTAGAATCAGGGCTAAAAGGTTCTACACCATATGATGCCAGTGCATATATGTATGTAAGTCCAGAAGATAAAGCCAGAGATATAGAAAAATCTCTACAACTAATAGGTATTAAATTTGATAAAGATGATAAAGTAGCTTACTTTAATGAATATAAAGATGATAAAAAAATTAAAGATGTTATAACTACATCTAAAGATATTAAAAATTCTGAGTCTTTAGTTTACTATGTTAAAGTATCTGATTACAATAAGTTAAGAGAATTAAACAATGAAAAACCGATAAATTTAAAAGAAAATGAAGTTTTAATAACATCAAACTTTTCTAGATTAATACCATCTATAGAAAAGTATATGAAAGACAATGACACAATAAAACTTGATAATAAAACTTATAATATAAAAAATAATAGGGTAATAGAAGATAATTTAAAAACTGATTTTATGCAAAATAATATGCTTACATTAATAGTAAGTGATGATGTATGCAATAACAAAGAATTAACTTCAAGTAATGTAAATGTTAACTTTGCTAATAAGGATAAAGAAAAACGAGAAACTGAGTTTAGTGATAAAATATACTTTTACAAAACTCCTGATACAGACTATGATAAAATAGGATTTGTTATGGGAAATAGTAGAACTGAAATTTACGAAGGAAATAAAGGTACAACAACTATAGTATTATTTTTAGGAATATATATAGGGATAGTATTTTTAATAAGTAGTATGGCAGTTTTAGCACTTCAACAATTAAGTGAAGCAAGTGACTCTATATCAAGATATAAATCATTAAAGAAACTTGGAGTAAATATAAAGAGTATAAATAAAACAATATTTGTACAAACTTTATTATATTTCTCTATACCTGTTATATTAGCAGTAATTCACTCTATAGTTGGAATAAAAATAGCAAATGAATTTATATCAATGTATAATCAACCAGATATAGGATCAACATCACTTGTTACATCAGGAATATTTATATTTGTGTATGCTATTTACTTCTATATAACTTACAGTGGATATAAAAATATAGTAAAAAATAATATATAGAATTAACTTTATTTTAAAAATCTATTCAA
>ERZ1106952.944-NODE-944-length-10510-cov-3.220086_pt1 | contig 10510 bp, 5 predicted proteins | sample MGYA00403677_ERZ1106952 | MGnify/ENA primary metagenome ERZ1106952 (study PRJEB35170, sample SAMEA104062415) | human gut metagenome | biome: human gut; feature: human-associated habitat; material: faeces | place: Denmark | collected 2012-05-14 ...
TGGTCGGTTCCGCCTTTCGCTATGTCAGATGATTCGTCTGTCGACTATCGTGAGGGGAATCTCACAGGGTGTCGCCCAGATCGGTCTGGCCGCCGTTGTCGTCCAGGAAGTCATCCGGGTTGAAGTCATCGCCCAGCTTCAGGTCGCCGAAGTCGATGTTGGAGAAGTCCACATCGGACAGGTCGGTGTCGCCGAAGGAGCTGTCGGTGCCTTCGCCGCCCAAACCGAAGTTCGGGTAGATGGTGTCGCGGATGGCCTTGTCGGGCTCCACCGTGGCATTGCGGTAACGGGCGAGGCCGGTACCTGCCGGGATGAGCTTACCGATGATGACGTTCTCCTTGAGGCCCTTCAGGTCATCGACCTTCTGGTTCAGGGCGGCTTCGGTGAGCACGCGGGTGGTCTCCTGGAAGGAGGCCGCGGACAGCCAGGAATCGGTGGCCAGCGAAGCCTTGGTGATGCCCATCAGCTCCGGACGGCCGGCGGCCGGCTTGCCACCGTTCTTCACGGCTTCCATGTTGGCGGCCTTGAAGCGTGCCTTGTCCACGAGTTCGCCCGGCAGCAGGTCGGTGTCGCCGGAGTCGATCACGGTGATGCGACGCAGCATCTGGTGCACGATGACCTCGATGTGCTTGTCGTGGATATCCACGCCCTGGGAGCGGTACACGGTGTGCACTTCCTCCACGATGTTCACCTGTGCGGCGCGCGGGCCGAGGATGCGCAGAATCTTCTTCGGGTCGACGGAGCCTTCGATGAGCTGGGTGCCGGCTTCGACATGGTCGCCGTCCTTGACCAGCATCGGCGCACGACGGGTCACCGGGTAGACGATCGGCTCGACGGAGTCGTCGTCCGGCTTCAGGGTGACCTGACGGCCGCGCTCGGTGTCTTCCACCTTGACCACGCCGGCGAACTCCGCGATCGGAGCCTCGCCCTTCGGGGTACGGGCTTCGAAAAGCTCGGTGACACGCGGAAGACCCTGGGTGATATCGGAAGCGGAAGCGACGCCGCCGGAGTGGAAGGAACGCAGCGTCAGCTGGGTACCAGGCTCACCGATGGACTGTGCTGCCACGATGCCGACGGCCTCGCCGACGTCCACCAGCTTGTTGGTGGCCAGGGACCAGCCGTAGCACTTGGCGCACACGCCACGCTTGGATTCGCAGGTCAGCACGGAACGGGCCTTGACCTCTTCCACGCCGTGGGCAACGAGATCGTTGAGCACGTCCATGGACAGGGCGTCGCCGGCCTTGTACAGCACGGTCTCGCCGTCGGCCGGGTCGATGACGTCGGCCGCGAGCAGACGGGAGTACGGGCCACCGTCGGCGGCCTTGACCAGGTGCAGGTTGCCTTCGGCATCGCGTTCGCCGACCTTCATGGTCAGGCCGCGCTTGGTGCCGCAGTCCTCCTCGCGCACGATCACGTCCTGGGAGACGTCCACCAGACGACGGGTCAGGTAGCCAGACTCTGCGGTACGCAGTGCGGTATCGGCCAGACCCTTACGCGCGCCGTGCTGGGAGATGAAGTATTCCAGCACGGACAGGCCCTTACGGTAGTTGGACTTGACCGGTCGAGGAATGATCTCGCCCTTCGGGTTTGCCACCAGGCCTCGCATACCTGCGATCTGGTTGATCTGCATCATGTTTCCTCGTGCACCGGACTGCACGATGATGGCCAGGTTGTTCTTGGAATCGAAGTGTTCCTCAACCGCCTCGGAGACCTCGCTGGTGCACTTGGTCCACAGGTCGACCAGTTCCTGACGACGCTCCTCTTCGGTGAGCATACCGATTTCGTAGTTCTCGTTAACCTTGTCGGCTTCGCCTTCGTACTTTTCGATGTACTCGTCCAGTTCCGGCGGCTGGATAACGTCGGAGAACGCGAAGGACACGCCGGACCACGGTGCGCGGGTGAAGCCCAGATCCTTCAGGGCGTCCAGCGTCACGGCCACCTGAGCGGTGGAGTAACGGGTCGCGATGTCGTCGACGATCTTGCTCAGACGCTTCTTCGGCGCCTGCTCGTTGACGAACGGGTAGTCGACCGGCAAGGTGCCGTTGAACAGGATACGGCCGTAGGAGGTGGCGAACAGGACGGAGCCGTCATGGAAACGCTCCTCCTTGACCACGTCCGGGCTGCCCGGTTCCGGATCGACGACCTTGACCTCGCCCGGCTCCCAGTCCTTCGGCAGCACGAAGTCCTGCGGAAGGCGGATGAGCACCTTGGCCTGCATGTCGATCTCGTGCTTGTCGAGCGCCATTTCGGCCTCTTCCAGCGAGGAGAACACGCGGCCCTGGCCCTTGGCGCCGTCGATGACGGTGGTCAGGTAGTACAGACCGAGGATCATGTCCTGGCTCGGCATGGTCACGGTGTGGCCGTCTGCCGGCTTCAGGATGTTGTCGGAAGCCATCATCAGGGAACGGGCCTCAGCCTGGGCTTCGGCGGACAGCGGCAGGTGGACTGCCATCTGATCGCCATCGAAGTCGGCGTTGAATGCGGCGCAGGCAAGCGGCGGCAGGTGGATGGCCTTGCCTTCCACCAGAATCGGCTCGAATGCCTGGATGCCCAGACGGTGCAGCGTAGGTGCACGGTTCAGGAGCACCGGATGCTCGGAGATGACCTCTTCGAGCACGCCCCACACTTCGGAGTCGGCGCGGTCCACGAGGCGCTTGGCGCTCTTCATGTTCTGCGCGAAGCCCTGGTCCACGAGGCGCTTGATGACGAACGGCTTGAACAGCTCGAGGGCCATCGGCTTCGGCAGACCGCACTGGTGCATGCGCAGGGACGGGCCGACCACGATCACGGAACGGCCAGAGTAATCCACACGCTTACCGAGCAGGTTCTGACGGAAACGGCCCTGCTTGCCCTTGAGCATGTCGCTCAGGGACTTGAGCGGACGGTTCGAAGCGCCGGTGACCGGACGGCCACGACGGCCGTTGTCGAACAGGGAGTCGACGGCTTCCTGGAGCATGCGCTTCTCGTTGTTGAGCATGATCTCCGGGGCGCCGAGCTCGATGAGGCGCTTCAGACGGTTGTTACGGTTGATCACACGACGGTAGAGGTCGTTGAGGTCGGAGGTGGCGAAACGGCCACCGTCGAGCTGCACCATCGGGCGCAGGTCCGGCGGGATGACCGGGATCACGTCGAGCACCATGGCCTCCGGCTTGTTGCCGGTGGTCAGGAACGCGTTGACGACCTTCAGACGCTTCAGGGCGCGGGCCTTGCGCTGGCCGGTGCCCGTGTCGATCTCTTCGCGCAGCTGCTTGGAGGCTGCCTCGAGGTCGAAGTCCTGCAGACGCTTCTTGATGGCTTCGGCGCCCATGCAGCCTTCGAAGTAATCGCCGTAGCGGTCTTCCATCTCACGCCACAGGTCGACGTCGCCTTCCATGTCTCCCGGCTTCAGGGTCTTGAAGCGGTCGAACACGGCGCTCAGACGCTGGATCTGCTCGTCGTAGCGGGTACGGATGGCGGCCATTTCACGCTCGGCGCTGTTGCGCAGCTTGGCGCGTGCGGAGCCCTTGGCTTCGCCTTCGGCTTCGAGCTCGGCCAAATCGGCTTCGACCTTCTTGGCGCGCTCCTCGATTTCGGCGTTGCGACGCTTCTCGAGGTTGGCGATTTCGTTGTCGAACTCCTGCTGCAGATCCGGCAGATCCTGGTGACGCTGCTCCTCGTCCACCTTGGTGACCATGTAGGCAGCGAAGTAGATGACCTTCTCCAGATCCTTCGGAGCGATGTCCAGCAGGTAGCCCAGACGGGAAGGCACACCCTTGAAGAACCAGATGTGGGTCACCGGAGCGGCGAGCTCGATGTGGCCCATGCGCTCACGACGCACACGGCTCTTGGTGACTTCCACGCCGCAGCGCTCGCAGACGATGCCCTTGAAGCGCACGCGCTTGTACTTGCCGCAGGCGCATTCCCAATCGCGGGTAGGTCCAAAGATCTGCTCGCCGAACAGGCCATCCTTCTCCGGCTTCAGGGTACGGTAGTTGATGGTTTCCGGCTTCTTGACCTCGCCGTAGCTCCAGTTACGGATGTCGTCGGCGGTGGCCAGTCCGATCCTCAGTTTGTCAAATTCGTTGACGTCCAGCACTCTATTGTCCTGTCTATCGATTCTTAATGCTTATCACGTTGTTCGGGGATTGGCCGCGCTGCACGCTGTGCTGCAGCGCGGCCAATCCTTTCAATCACTGGAATTCGGGCTCCTCGGCAACCTGGTCTTCCTTGGCGGCGGCGTCAGGACGCGCACCGATGTTGAAGCCGAGGTCATCGGAGGAAGTGGACGGATCGTCATCCTCGTCCTTCATGTCGATGGCCACGCCTTCGGCGTTGAGCACTTCGACATTCAGGGACAGGGACTGCATTTCCTTAAGCAGCACCTTGAAGGACTCCGGGATGCCTGCCGGCGGCAGGTTCTCGCCCTTCACGATGGCGCCGTAGACGCGCACGCGGCCGTCGACGTCATCGGACTTGGTGGTCATCATTTCGTGCAGCGTGTAGGCGGCACCGTAGGCCTCGAGGGCCCACACTTCCATCTCGCCGAAGCGCTGGCCACCGAACTGAGCCTTGCCGCCCAGCGGCTGCTGGGTGATCATGGAGTACGGGCCGGTGGAGCGGGCGTGGATCTTGTCGTCGACCAGGTGGTGCAGCTTCAGCATGTACATGTAGCCCACGGAAATCGGCTTCGGGAACGGTTCGCCGGTACGGCCGTCGAACAGGGTCGCCTTGCCGTCGGGGCCGACGAGCTTGTTGCCGTCGCGGTCCGGAAGGGTGCAGCTGAGCAGGCCCTTGATGGTCTCCGGACGGACGCCGTCGAACACCGGGGTGGCCACCGGAGTGCCCGGAGCGCCCTTTTCGGCGCCCTGCGGCACGTACTTCTTCCAAGCGGCCTCGGCATCCGGGTCGAGGGAGATGTCCCAGCCGGCGTGCGCGATCCAGCCGAGGTGCAGTTCCAGCACCTGGCCAAGGTTCATTCGAGAAGGCACGCCCAGCGGGTTCAGCATGATGTCGACCGGAGTACCGTCGGCGAGGAACGGCATGTCCTCTTCCGGCAGGATGCGGGAGATGACGCCCTTGTTGCCGTGACGGCCGGAGAGCTTGTCGCCCTGGGTGATCTTACGGTGCTGTGCGATGTAGACGCGAATCATCTGGTTCACGCCGTTCGGCAGTTCGTCGCCGTCTTCCTCGGCGTCTTCGCGGGTGATTTCCTTGACCGCGATGACGGTGCCGGTCTCGCCGTGAGGCACGCGCAGCGAGGTGTCACGCACCTCGCGGCTCTTCTCACCGAAGATGGCGCGCAGCAGACGCTCTTCCGGAGTCAGCTCGGTCTCGCCCTTCGGGGTGACCTTGCCGACCAGAATGTCGCCGGCTTCGACTTCGGCGCCGATGCGGATGATGCCGTCAGCATCGAGATCGGCCGTCATGTCGTCGGACATGTTCGGGATCTCGCGGGTGATCTCCTCGGGGCCGAGCTTGGTGTCGCGGGCGTCGATCTCGTGACGGGTGATGTTGATGGTCGTCAGCAGGTCCTCGGCCACCAGGCGCTCGGACACGACGATACCGTCCTCGTAGTTAAAGCCTTCCCACGGCATGTAGGCCACGGTGAGGTTCTGGCCCAGCGCGAGCTCGCCGTGGTCGGTCGAAGGACCGTCGGCCAGAGGCTCGCCCTGCTCAACGGTGTCACCGACGCGCACGAGCGGACGGTGGTTGATGCAGGTGGACTGGTTGGAGCGCTGGTACTTGGCCAGGTGATACTCATCCATGCCGCCGGCATGCTTGACGATGATCTTGGCGGCGTCGGCAAAGATGACCTCGCCGGCGTTCTTGGCCAGGGTGACCTCGCCGGAGTCCAGAGCGGCGCGACGCTCCATGCCGGTACCGACATAGGGAGCGGCGGGGTGAACCAGCGGCACGGCCTGACGCTGCATGTTAGCGCCCATCAGCGTACGCTTGGCGTCGTCGTGCTCAAGGAACGGGATCAGCGTGGCTGCGACGGAGAGCATCTGACGCGGCGAGACGTCCATGTAGTCGACGTCCTCGACGGGCACGTCAGCGGGAGCGCCGAAGGAGCCGTCGAAGTCGCGGGTACGGGCGATCACGGTGTGCGGGCGGACGATCTTGCCCTCGGCATCGGTCGTGATGAACTCGTTGGTCTTGGGATCGAGCGGCGTGTTGGCCGGCGCGATGACGTGCTTCTCTTCCTCGTCGGCGGTCATCCAGTCGATCTGGTCGGTGGCAACACCGTTCTCGACACGACGGAACGGGGCCTCGATGAAGCCATACTCGTTGACGCGGGCGTAGAGGGCGAGCGAGCCGATCAGGCCGATGTTGGGGCCTTCGGGGGTCTCGATCGGGCACATGCGGCTGTAGTGCGAATTGTGAACGTCGCGGACGGCCGTCGGCACGTTGGTGCGGCGACTGGAGCCGGACTTGTGGCCGGCAAGACCGCCAGGGCCGAGTGCGGACAGACGGCGCTTGTGGGTCAGACCGGTCAGGGGGTTCGCCTGGTCCATGAACTGCGAGAGCTGCGAGGAACCGAAGAACTCCTTGATGGAGGCCACGATCGGGCGGATGTTGATGAGCGACTGCGGGGTGATCTCGTCGATGTCCTGGGAGCTCATGCGCTCACGGACGACGCGCTCCATACGGCTCATGCCGATACGGAACTGGTTGGCGACGAGCTCGCCGACGGTACGGATGCGGCGGTTGCCGAAGTGGTCGATGTCGTCGACCTTGAAGCCCTGCTCGCCGGCAGCGAGGGACAGGAGGTAGCGCAGCGTCGCGACGATATCCTCGTCGGTGAGCACCGTGACCTCTTCCTCGGTGGTGAGGTTGAGCTTCTTGTTGACCTTGTAACGACCGACGCGGGCCAGGTCGTAGCGCTGCGGGTTAAAGAGCAGACCCTCGAGCAGGCTGCGGGAAGCGTCCACGGTGGGAGGCTCGCCCGGGCGCAGGCGACGGTAGATCTCGATGAGGGCGTCCTCGCGAGTGAGGGCGGTGTCGCGCTCCAGGGTGCGCTTGATCACATCGGAGTTGCCGAGCAGCTCGATGATGTCGTCGTTGGTGACGGCAATGCCAAGGGCGCGCAGGAACATCGTGGCGCTCTGCTTGCGCTTACGGTCGATGGAGACCATGAGCTGGTCGCGCTTGTCGACCTCAAACTCAAGCCAGGCACCGCGGGACGGGATGATCTGGGCCTTGTAGATCTGCTTGCCCGAATCCATCTCGGAGCTGTAGTACACGCCCGGGGAGCGGACGAGCTGCGAGACGACGATGCGCTCGGTACCGTTGATGATGAAGGTGCCCTGATCGGTCATCATGGGGAAGTCGCCCATAAAGACGAGCTGCTCCTTGATCTCGCCGGTCTCCTTGTTGGTGAGACGGACGTCGGTCAGAAGCGGAGCCTGATAGGTCATGTCCTTCTCGCGGCACTCCTCGACGGTGTGCGCGGGGTCGCCGAACTGATGCTCGCCGAAGGTAACCTCGAGAACATGGTTCTGGCTCTGGATGGGGCTGGATTCCTTGAACGCCTCACGAAGACCCTCGTCCTTAAAACGCTCAAAGGATTCCCTTTGAACAGAGATAAGGTTGGGGAGCTCCATGGCCTCCGGGATTTTCCCGAAGCTGACGCGCTTGCGCTCAGTGGCAGTGTATGCGTAGGTCACCAGGTTTTTCCTCCTTCACGGAAATGCTCGGTGGGTTGGCGAGGCATAGCTTCGCCAGTTATCGCAACCTAATAGTTTATCAGGTACCGACCGTTGGGCAAGAAAAGCCTTGACGCGATTGAGTTTTTGGAGTAGCAAAGTTTTTCGACAGAAAACACGCAGGTAGATGTATGTGTATCGAACATCTGTTCATATATTTTCTGTGAACAGGGGGCCGACAATCGCAGCTCTTATAAAAAACGGGCGCGAACCGAGGTCCGCGCCCGTAAATGTCGATGCCCGAAGGCTTATTTGCGCATCAAGCCGCCGCGCTCGTCGATGGCGTCCCAGAAGGCGCTGGCAAAGCGAGGATCGCTTGCGGCCATGAGGGCGTTGGTGGCCATCCAGCCAGACGGGGTGCCGGTGTCGTAGCCCGACAGCGGGTCGATGACGACAGCGTACATGGCCTCGCGGTCGAGCGAGCGGGCCATGGCGTCGGTGAGCTGGATCTCGCCACCCTTGCCGGCCTGCTGATCGGCGAGCAAGTCCATGACCAGCGGGCTCAGCAGGTAACGACCGACGATGTACAGGTTGGACGGAGCCGCCTCGGGAGCGGGCTTCTCGACCAAACCGCCGATGCGCCAAACGGCACCGGGCTCGTCGTCGGCAGCATTCTCGAAGCCCTCGAGCGAGCCTACGCGATCGCCGGCGATGACGCCATAGCGGCTGACTTCCTCGGGAGCGCACGCGGCAACGGCGATAACCGAAGCGCCACCGTGCTCCTTGGAAACGGCGAGCATCTTGTCGCAGATGTCACGGTTGGGCACAACGTAGTCGCCCAGAAGAACCAGGAAGTTCTCCCCCGCCACAGCGTCGGCGGCAGAGCGAATGGCGTGACCGAGGCCCTTGGGCTCGTACTGATAACGGAAGTCGACCGGCATACCGCCCGCATGGGCAACGGCGTCGGCGTAAGCATCCTTACCGCGCTCGCGCAGCAGATTCTCGAGCGAGCGATCGGGCTGAAAGTAGCTCAGCAGCTCGGGCTTACCGGGAGAGGTAACGATGATGGCGTCGTCGACCTCCTCGGGGTCGAGCGCTTCCTCAACGACATACTGAATGACCGGCTTGTCGAGCACCGGCAGCATCTCTTTGGGCGTGCACTTAGTGCCAGGCAGAAAACGCGTGCCAAGACCGGCGGCGGGGATGATTGCCTTCATGTTATTCAAGGATCCTTTCGCAGGCGCAGAATGCGCCCTGTGCGTGCGGCACGGCGGCCGCAGACCAAATTGCGATACCGAAGTATCTTACCGCCGGAGACATACGTCGCCGTAAGGCAAACGCAATTCTTCAGCAGGTCAACGCAAATTATTGCGCGAATGGTGCAATTTTATCGCCCAACGGTAGCGACCCCAAAGCGCCGCAAACGACAGCAATTTGCATACCGAGCCAGCAAAATAGAGGGGCCAAAACAAAAAAGACGGGGCTCGCAATGCGAACCCCGTCTGCAAAGAAATCTGGCGAGAGAGCCTGATTACTTGAGGGTGACAGCAGCGCCAGCAGCCTCGAGCTTCTCCTTGGCAGCCTCGGCGTCCTCCTTCTTGGCACCCTCGAGAACAGCCTTGGGAGCGCCCTCGACGACCTCCTTGGCCTCCTTCAGGCCAAGGTTGGTGAGCTCACGGACGGCCTTGATGACCTGGATCTTGTTGTCGCCGAAGCCCTCGAGCACGACGTCAAACTCGGTCTTCTCCTCGGCCTCAGCAGCGCCAGCAGCGGGAGCGGCGACAACAGCGGCAGGAGCAGCGGCGGAAACGCCGAAGGTGTCCTCGATAGCCTTGACGAGCTCGGAAGCCTCGAGAAGGGTCATTTCCTTAAGAGCATCGATGATCTCATCGGTGGTAAGCTTAGCCATTTCTAAGTCCTTTCATAGCTCATGCGCATGGGCATGAAATTCTTCGTGGTTCGACGCGCGGACGCGCGCCTGGTTCGCGGACAAGCCGCAAGGCTGCTGCTAGGCGGCCTTCTGCTCGGAAACCTGCTGGATCGAGCGAGCGAGACCGGAGGAAACACCATTGACGCACACGGCGATGTCGCGCGCGAAGCCATTGATGAGACCGGCGATCTGGCCGAGGAGCTGCTCCTTGGAGGGCAGGTCAGCGATGGCGATGACCTCCTCGGCGGAGACAACCTGACCATCGGTGATACCACCACGGAACTCAATCTTGTTGAGCTTCTTGGAGGTCTCCTTGATGACCTTGGCAGCGGCGGCGGGGTCGCTGTCATAGAACACGCAGGCAACGGTGCCCTCGAGGCAATCGTCGATGGCGGGCATCTCGGCCTTCTCGAGCGCGATGCGCACGAGGTTGTTCTTGTAGACCTTCATGTGCGCGCCGGCCTCGCGCAGACCGCGACGAAGCTCCTGCGTCTCCTTGACCGTAAGGCCACGGTAATCGATCACGAACAGGCCCGCGGAAGCCTCCAGGGAAGCGGAGACCTTCTCGAGCATATCGATCTTGGACTGAGCTGGCATATGTACACCTCCCCTCGAGCGTGCTAATGCACGTCTCGCCACTAGGCGGGACTTCGCTCGAGGAAGAACAAAGACCCCGCCCGGCGCTAAGCCAGACGGGGTCTCAACAATTTCACTCGTTGGACCACCTCGGCAGGCGGGTTAGACCCCTTAGGCCCCTACGGGCACCGGCTGTCTCTGGCAGCGGACGTGCTATGTGCATAACGATAGAAATAATATTCCGCCCGCCGCGGAAGTCAAGAAACAACCGAGACGGGCGGAAAACGTTCACGCTTTGCGCAAACTCTTAGAGACTAGGCCTCGAGGAGGTTGCGCACGATGGCGCTGTCGACCTTGACGCCGGGGCCCATCGTGGAGG
>ERZ1106952.948-NODE-948-length-10462-cov-3.824926_pt1 | contig 10462 bp, 12 predicted proteins | sample MGYA00403677_ERZ1106952 | MGnify/ENA primary metagenome ERZ1106952 (study PRJEB35170, sample SAMEA104062415) | human gut metagenome | biome: human gut; feature: human-associated habitat; material: faeces | place: Denmark | collected 2012-05-14 ...
ATTGGATCTTTGTCGCTGTCTTCGGGTATCAGTCTTTGCTGTCATCTGTTTTGGCGCTTGCCGCCCTGTAAGCGGAGGGGGAGAGGCCGGTGCTGTTTTTGAAACGGGTCGAGAAGTAAGCGGGGGAGTTGAATCCGCAGCTGGTGGCGGTTTCCGTGACGGGCACGCCGAAATCGAGCATTTTTTTGGCCTGTTCGATGCGATAGGAAAGGAGGTATTCCACGGGCGAAAGGCTTGTCAGGCGGGAAAAGAGCACGCTCAGATAGGTTCTGCCAACGCCGACGGCGGCGGCAATGTCGGCTACGCCGATGTTCTCGCTGAAATTTTCCTTGATAAAGCGGATGGCCTGTTCCACATACTGCACGGCGGGCGGCTGTAATTTTTGTCCGCTGTCTTCCCGAAAGAAGAGAAAGCGTGCCAGCAGCTCGTATACCATGCCTTTGGCGGAAAGATACCCGGCGAAGGTGTTTTCGAGTATTTTCGGCTGGATACTGCGGAAAAGGCCCTCGATCACGCTGTCTGCATAGTGCGCCACGGGCGTATCGGCCGTCAGCCCGGCCCGCTCGAGCAGCTGCTTTACGGCCGCGCCGTCGATCTCCACCCAATAATAGCGGTACGGATCCTGCGGTTCCGCACAGTAATACACGAGCACGTTTTTGGGCAGATAAAAGAGGTCGCCCGCCGCCACGGCGTATGTTTTTCCGTTCACTTCATAGCGTCCGCGCCCCGCAACCACATATTGCAGAACGTGTTCCTGCTTGATCGCCCTGTACCTGTGCCCCGGATCGGCGTCCTGAAACCCGAACGTCGCAATGCGGAAGTCGGTGTCTGCCACGGGAAAATATTGTTTCTGTATGCCGTAAGAAAATGTTGCCATCGCTTCTCCGTCAAAGAACAAAATCGAAAGTTTATTTTACATTTCTAATTGTATCACAACGCGCGCCGTGATACAATAGATATACAAAAATTTTCCGAAAAAAGGAGAAAAAGATGTTCAAAATTACATTTATGGGCGCAGGAAGCACGGTTTTTGCCAAAAATGTGCTGGGCGACTGCATCCTTTCGCCCGAACTCGGCGAATTTGACATTGCTCTGTACGATATCGACGAAAAGCGGCTGGAAGATTCCCGCCGCATGTTGGAGAGCATAAACAAAAACTATAATGGGAAGGCAAAGATCCGCGCATATACGGACAGGCGTGCAGCGCTTCGCGGGGCAGATTTTGTCATCAACGCCATCCAGGTGGGCGGATACAAGCCGTGCACGGTCACCGATTTTGAAGTCCCGAAAAAGTACGGCTTGCGCCAGACGATCGCAGATACGCTCGGCATCGGCGGCATCTTCCGGGCACTTCGCACCATTCCCGTTCTGGACGAGTTTGCCGAGGACATGCATAAAGAATGCCCGCGCGCACTCTTTCTGAATTATACCAACCCCATGGCGATGCTCACGGGGTATATGCAACGCTATCTCGACGTGCGCACGGTGGGGCTGTGCCACAGCGTGCAGGTTTGCGTAAAGATTCTTTTCGAGCAACTGGGTATGGAAGAATACATCGGAAAATGCCGCTGGAAGATCGCGGGCATCAACCACCAGGCCTGGCTTACCGAAATCGTGGATCTGGCGGGCAACGACCTCTATCCCGAGATCAAGCGCCGTTCGCTGAGCGGCGAATATGCGGAAAAGATGAAAAATGACCTCGTCCGCCACGACATCATGCACCGTTTCGGTTATTACAATACCGAATCGAGCGAACACACCGCCGAATACAATCCCTACTATATCAAGTCGAAGTATCCGGAGCTCATCGAGCGGTACAACATCCCGCTCGACGAGTATCCGCGCCGCTGTGTCAACCAGATCGCGGGATGGGAAAAATTGCAGAAGACCCTCGTTTCCGAAAACGTGAAGCACGAGATCAGCCATGAGTTCGGCATGCCCATCATCCGCGCAGTCATCAACGACGTGCCATATAAGATTCACGGGAACGTGCTCAATACGGGGCTCATCGACAATCTCCCGCAAAACGCCTGCGTGGAAGTGCCCTGCATGATCGACGGCTGCGGCGTCAATCCCTGCTATTTCGGATCGCTGCCCGAACAGTGCGCCGCGCTCAACCGCACGAACATCAATGTTCAGAACATGACCATCGAAGCAGCCAGAACGCGCAGCAAAGAGGCCGTGTACATGGCAGCCTATCTCGACCCGCACACCGCCGCCGAGCTCTCCCTCGACGACATCAAGAGCCTCTGCGACGATCTTTTCGAGGCGCATAAAGGCTGGCTCCCCGTCTACCGTTAAACTTTTTTCTCTCAGGACGCCTGTTTCTGAAAGAATCAAAAAGCCCCGTTCGGGGACTCAGTCTGACGGCAGAAAACAAAACGACCGCCCCCGTTCGGGCGCGGCCTTCCGAGCAAACAAAAAAGCCCTCGCTTTTAAGCGCGGTGAGATAAGAAAACAAGCAGAAACCCTTAAATCATCGCGTTTATGGACAGCGGGCAAACAGGTTACAAGTGAATAACCAAGCAAAAGGGACGTTATCGAGAGATAGCGTCCCTTTCTGCATAGCACGCCGCAGCTTCAAAAAAGTTGTGGCGTTTTTTTATGCCCGCAGGAAAGGAGGCGCAGCCGGAATGTATTTCACAGAGGGCAAGCAACAGGCATTTGAACTGCTCATGCAGCAGAAGCCGGGATTTGACCGCTATCAATCCGGCTGTGCCGGAGATGATGAAGATTGCGGCACTTGCCGTTTCTACCGCCCACAATGGAAATATGAGTTTTGCGTTTTCAAAGAGTGTCCCTACTGCCCCGGCAAGAGGACGCGGAAAACGCCCGCCAGCATGGACAAATAGACGGATAAAAACCCTTGTGCCATGCGGCTTTGCAGACGCGAAAACGGCAAAGGGCATATTGCAATACCAAAACCGCCGAAAACGGCTTTCTAATTGTCCACGCAGACCAAGAGAGGAAGTGAGGAAATATGGCAGTTTTCAGAGTGGAGCGAAACACGGGATATACCGTTATGAGCAACCACCACTTGCGAAACAAGGAATTGTCCTTAAAAGCAAAAGGCTTGCTTTCGCAAATGCTGTCCTTGCCGGAGGATTGGGATTATACCCTCGCGGGATTATCCCATATCAACCGGGAAAAGATCGACGCAATCCGCGAAGCGGTAAAGGAACTTGAAAAAGCCGGGTATATCGTTCGCAGCCGGGAGCGCGACGAGAAAGGACGCTTGCGGGGCGCAGACTATATCATTTACGAGCAGCCGCAGACGCCTGTATCGGATTTACCTACATTGGAAAATCCAACATTGGATAATCCAACGTTGGAAAAACCTACGCAGGAAAAACCTACGTTGGAAAATCCAACGCAATTAAATAAAGATATATCAAGTAAAGAACAATCAATTACTGATTTATCAAGTACCCATTCCATTCCTTTCCATTCCCCAAACCCCTTGCCCTTTGCACAGGGCGAAGCGGCTACGCCGCCGGAAAGGAAAAGAACGGAAGCGAAAAGCAATAGCGCAGTAGAGATTTACAGGGAGATTATCAAGGACAATATCGAATACGACCATCTCATTCAAAACTGCAACATCGACGCAGACCGCCTAAATGAGATTGTTGATCTCATGCTGGAAACCGTCTGCACAGCGCGAAAGACAATCCGTATCGCCGGGGACGACTACCCCGCCGAACTGGTGAAATCCAAGTTTATGAAGCTGAACAGCAGCCATATTGAGTTTATTTTGGATTGCATGAAGGAAAACACAACCAAGGTGCGCAACATCAAGCAGTATCTAAAAGCGGTGCTGTTCAACGCGCCGAGTACCATTGACAGCTACTATACCGCCCTTGTCAATCACGACTTATACGGCGGCGAATGAGCATAGCCGCAGTTTACCGGGAAAGGAGTTGATACCTTGCAGGAGGAAGTAACTCAAAAAACGATTGCCCTATACGTCAAAGTGGGAAAAGGCGCGGCGCGGCTTACCGAACAGGCGTTACAGAAAGCAATCCGAAAGTTTTTGGAGCAGAAAAGCAAGCCCGCGCATGGGAAACAGACCATGCGCCAGCTTATGAAGCAGAACGCGGGCGTTTCCAACATCGAGATCACCGACAGCAATATTAAAGCCTTTGAGAGTACGGCGAAGAAATACAACATAGATTTTTCGCTGAAAAAGGTTAAGGGTGAACAGACCCGTTACCTTGTTTTTTTCAAAGGCCGGGACGCGGACGTTATGACCGCAGCGTTTCAAGAGTTTTCCGCAAAGAAGCTGAACAGGGAGAAAAAGCCCTCTATCCGCAAAGCCCTTGCCGCTGCAAAGGACAAGGCGAAACAGCTTAACGCCGCCCGCGACAAGGTAAAGAAAATGGACAGGGGGCGCGAGATATGAAGCAGTTAAACTACAAAAAGCTGATAATCCCGAATATCCCTTATGTGTTCTTTGTCTATCTCTTTGATAAAGTCGGACAGGCGGTGCGGCTTGCCCCCGGCGCGGATATATCCGCAAAGATACTGAATATCGCACAGGGATTTTCCGAAGCGTTTTCAAATGCCCTGCCGAGCGTCTACCCGCTGGATTTGCTTGTCGGCATTGTCGGCGCGGTGGTTATCCGCTTGATTGTCTATGTCAAAGGGAAAAACGCGAAGAAATACCGCAAGGGCGCGGAGTACGGCTCTGCCCGCTGGGGCAACGCCGAAGATATAAAGCCTTACATAGACCCGGATTTTCAAAACAACATCATTTTGACGCAGACGGAACGGCTTACCATGAACAGCCGCCCGAAGCAGCCGAAGTACGCGAGAAATAAGAACGTCGTCGTGATCGGCGGCAGCGGCAGCGGAAAGACAAGGTTTTTCGTCAAGCCTAATTTAATGCAGCTTCATTCCTCTTACGTCTTGACAGACCCGAAAGGCACCGTCCTAATCGAGTGCGGGAAGCTGCTGCAACGGGCGGGCTACCGCATTAAGGTACTGAATACGATTAACTTCAAAAAATCCATGCACTACAACCCTTTTACCTATATCCGCAGCGAAAAGGACATTTTGAAGCTGGTAAACACGCTGATAGCGAATACCAAAGGCGAGGGCGAAAAAAGCGCGGAGGATTTTTGGGTAAAGGCAGAACGGCTTTTGTATTGTGCGTTGGTGGGCTATATCTGGTACGAAGCCCCCGCAGAAGAAATGAACTTTATTACCCTTTTGGAACTTATCAACGCCAGCGAAGCCCGCGAGGACGACGAAGAATATCAAAGCCCCGTCGATCTGCTCTTTGCCGACTTGGAGGAACGCGACCCCGACCATTTCGCGGTGAAGCAGTACCGAAAATATAAATTAGCGGCGGGCAAGACAGCAAAATCAATCCTTATTTCTTGCGGTGCGCGGCTTGCCCCCTTTGATATAAAGGAACTCCGCGATCTTATGTCCTACGACGAATTAGAACTTGATACGTTAGGCGACAGGAAAACGGCTTTGTTCCTCATAATGAGCGATACGGACAGCACGTTTAATTTTGTTATCGCTATGCTGCAATCGCAGCTTTTCAATTTGCTTTGCGACAAGGCCGATGATGAATACGGTGGCAAACTGCCCGTCCATGTGCGGTGTCTGCTGGACGAGTTTGCAAACATCGGTCAAATCCCGCAGTTTGAAAAACTCATTGCTACAATCCGCAGCCGGGAAATCTCGGCTTCTATCATTCTGCAATCGCAGAGCCAGCTAAAAGCCATTTACAAGGACGCGGCAGAAATCATACTTGACAATGCCGACAGCACCTTGTTTTTGGGAGGGCGCGGGAAAAATGCAAAGGATATTTCGGAAAACTTGGGACGGGAAACAATCGACAGTTTCAACACTTCCGAAAATCGCGGCACGCAGGTTTCCCACGGCCTCAATTATCAAAAATTGGGAAAGGAGTTGATGACACAGGACGAAATCGCAGTTATGGACGGAGGAAAATGTATTTTGCAGTTACGCGGTGTGCGCCCCTTTTTCAGCGACAAATACGATATAACGCAGCACCCGAACTACAAATACCTTTCCGACTTCGACAAGAAAAACGCTTTTGACGTTGAACGGTATATGTCCACCCGTCCAGCAATCGTAAAGCCGGACGAACCCTTTGACATATACGAAATAGATTTGTCCGACGAGGACGCAGCCGCTGAAATGTAACGGCGGCATTTTTATTTCCAACAACATTTTTTTGAGCCGTTTTAGCGGCAGAAAGCGAGGTTTATATGGATTTTTTCAACAGCGCAGTTGACGTATTGCAGACTTTGGTAATCGCCCTTGGCGCAGGTCTTGGCATTTGGGGCGGCATTAACCTCATGGAGGGGTACGGCAACGATAACCCCGGCGCGAAGTCGCAGGGCATGAAACAGCTTATGGCGGGCGGCGGCGTTGCCCTGATCGGCATGACCCTTGTACCGCTGCTCTCCGGCCTGTTTGGATAATGCCACAAACTAACACTACCCGCCGCGCTCTCCCGCTTCACGCGGGAGGGCGCGGGAAAGGAGGGATTAGCTTTTGATATGGCAGATGATTGAAGATTGGTTCCGGGGCATTTTGACAGACGGAATACTCTCTAATCTCTCCGGGCTGTTCGACAGCGTAAATACAGAGGTTGGAGAAATCGCAACGCAAGTCGGCACGACCCCCGCCGGGTGGAACGCGGGCATATTCAATATGATACGCAGCCTTTCGGAAAACGTCATTGTGCCGATTGCGGGCGTTATCATTACCTTTGTCATGTGCTACGAACTAATCCAGCTTGTAATTGAGAAAAACAATCTGCACGATCTCGACACTTGGATATTTTTCAAATGGATTTTCAAAACCTTTGTTGCGGTGCTGCTGGTAACAAATACTTGGAACATCGTCATGGGTGTTTTCGACGTTACGCAGAGCGTCGTCAATGACAGCGCAGGCGTTATCCTATCGGACACAAGCATAGATATTTCAACTGTTATCACCGACATAGAAGCAAAGCTGGACGCTATGAGCGTCGGCGGGCTTTTGGGGCTATGGTTTCAATCCCTCTTTGTGGGGCTTACCATGAAAGCCCTCTCTATCTGCATTATGCTTGTGGTGTACGGTCGCATGATTGAAATATACCTTGTAACGAGTATCGCCCCTATCCCCGTTGCGACAATGGTAAATCACGAATGGGGCGGCATGGGACAGAATTATTTGAAATCCTTGCTTGCCCTCGGTTTCCAAGCGTTTTTAATTCTTGTGTGCGTCGGCATTTACGCGGTATTGATACAGACAATCGCAGCAACCGACGACATATCCGGCGCGATTTGGTCTTGCATGGGCTATACCGTCCTCTTGTGCTTTACCTTGTTTAAGACGGGAAGCCTTGCAAAGAGCGTCTTTTCCGCGCATTAAGGGGGCGGGAATGAAAAAATATAAAATCATTTACGCCGATCCCCCTTGGAGATACGCGAGAAGCAAGGTACAGGGCGCAGCGGAAAAGCACTATCCCACTATGAGTATTGAGGAACTTTGCGCTTTACCCGTCAAAGAAATTGCGGATAACGACAGCATTTTATTCCTATGGGCGACGTTCCCGCAGCTTAAAGAAGCGTTGCAGTTAATCAAGGCTTGGGGCTTTACCTATAAATCCGTTGCCTTTGTATGGCTAAAGCAAAATCGGAAATCGCCCACTTGGTTTTATGGCTTGGGCTTTTGGACGCGGGGAAATGCGGAAATCTGCTTGCTTGCTACCAAAGGACACCCAAAGCGGCAATCAAACAAGGTACATCAATTTATTATTTCCCCCGTCGAGCAGCACAGCAAAAAACCGGATATAACGCGGGAAAAGATACTTGCCCTTATGGGCGACCTACCGCGTATTGAACTGTTTGCAAGGCAGCATACCCCCGGTTGGGATGTATGGGGAAATGAAATCGCAAGCGACATACGGCTTGCCGGGAAGGAGGTTTGAAATGGCGTATGTAACCGTCCCAAAGGATTTAACGAAAATCAAGAGCAAGGTAATGTTTAACCTTACCAAACGGCAGCTAATTTGTTTCGGCGCGGCGGTGGCAATCGGGCTACCGCTTTTCTTTTTGACAAAGGACAGCGCGGGAACGACAACGGCGGCTTTGTGCATGGTGCTTGCCATGCTGCCTATGTTCTTACTCGCCATGTACGAGAAGAACGGGCAACCACTGGAAGTGATTATACGGCAATTTGTGGAAGTGAAGTTTATTCGCCCCAAAGAGCGACCTTATCAGACCAACAATTTTTATGCCGCCCTTGCGCGGCAGGAGCGATTAGATAAGGAGGTACGGGCGATTGTCAAAGGAAAAGGGAAAGACCCAAAACGAAAAGCGTAAACTTACGCGGCAGGAAAAGAAACAGATCGACGCGCTTATCCGACAGGCAAAGGGCGACGGGAAGCCCCATACGGCGCAGGACAGCATACCGTTTGAGCGAATGTATAAGGACGGGATTTGCCGCCTTGCAAACGGGCGGTATTCCAAGTGCATTGAATTTGAAGATATTAACTATCAGCTTGCGCAGCCGGACGACAAGACCGCCATTTTTGAAGCCCTTTGCGATATGTATAATTCCTTTGACGCTTCTATTGGCGTGCAGCTTTCCTTAATCAGCCGCCATGCGAACAAGGAGGATTTCAAGAACAGTATCACGATTGCCCCGCAGAATGACGACTTTGACAGTATCAGAGCCGAATACACCGAAATGCTGCAAACACAGCTTGAACGGGGCAACAACGGGCTTATCAAGACAAAGTTTGACGGCGTTGTGCTGCTTGCCGACACAGGCGGCAAGTATGTAAAGAAAGGCGAGAAAGGTATTAAAATCTTTGCCCCCGCGCCCTACAAGGTGAAAAAGCTGGTGGATAAACTCGACCCCGAAACGAGAAAGCCCATGCTTGACCGCGAGGGAAAAGCGGTCAAGGAAGAAAAGGAAATCACCGTCCCCGCCTTTAAGGTTATAACCGTCTTTGATATTTCACAGACCGAGGGCAAGGAGTTTCCCGACCTTTCCGTTAAGCCGCTGCTTGCCGATGTGGAACAGTACGAGGATTTTTTCGCCGCCCTTGAAAAAGCGTCCCCCGTCCCGATTGCTTTTGAGCAGATCACAAACGGCGCAAATGGGTATTTCAGTCTAACCGACAAGCGAATTGCAATCAAAGAGGGCGTAAGCGAGTTACAGGCAGTAAAGACCGCCATTCACGAAATCGCCCATGCAAAGCTGCACGACGTAGATTTGAACGCCCCGCCGGAGCAGCAAAACCGCGTTGACCGCCATACCCGCGAGGTAGAAGCGGAAAGCGTCGCTTATACCGTCTGCCAGCACTTTGGCCTTGATACTTCCGATTACTCTTTCGGCTATGTGGCGGGTTGGAGCAGCGGCAAGGAAATGACCGAGTTAAAAGCGTCCCTTGAAACGATACAGGCCACCGCAAAGGAACTCATTACCGAGATTGAGGGGCATTTTACCGAGTTGCAGCAACAGCGGCAAGCCGAGCAGGAACAGCAGACCCCCGTATTTGACAAGCTGCCGCCCGAACAGCAGCAAGCCCTATCCGACACCGTAAAAAACACCTTGCAAATGCTGGTTGACGCAGACAAGCGGATTTATGGCGACGTTACAGGCAAGACCCTTGAAGCAATCGCGGCGCAAGGCTATTCCTACAAGGACGGGCAGCTTGAAAAGCAGCAGCCGGAAGCGACCCCCGAAAGCCTTTTGACGGGTGAAACCGTTAGAACGCCGAGGGGCAATTTTCATATTACCGATATGAGCCGGGAGCAGATCGAAGCGGCGGGCTTTGGTTTTCACCATGCGTCGGAGGACGGGAAGTATCTCATTATGGGAAACGGCACACAGGCTTACGCCATAGCCGCCGAGCAACCGCAGCGGGATAATCCCTTAAAGCACGTCGAGGACACCATAGAGCAGAACGATAACAATTTTGACGGGATTATCAACAACACGCCGCAAGCCCCCACCGTCGCAGATTTGGAACAGCGGGTAAAGGCGGGCGAAGCGATTTCCGTTACCGACCTTGCGAAAGCGGTAAAAGCCGAGAAACGGGAACAGCCGCAGAAAAAACCGTCCATTTTGAAGAAGCTGGACGAATACAAGAAACAGGCGGCGCAGCAGCCGAAAGACAAGCAGAAAGAGCAGAAAAAAGATTTGGAGGTTTGATAGTATGAATATCCGCTTTACCATTGAGGAAGAAAACATTGTTGCGATCTACGCCGAGGACAGCCGGGAAACAACGCTTGAAAATATCCTTGCCGCCATGCCCTACATGGACGAGGATATGCGCCAGCTTGCCGCCGCAGCGGTGAACAAGCTGCAAGCCATGACGGACAGCGCATTTTCCGAAACTGTCTTTACTCTCACCGACGATGAATAAGCCTTAACGAAACAGGGGCGCGGTTGCCGATTGCCGGCACCGCGCCCCGTTCTTTTT
>ERZ1106952.949-NODE-949-length-10455-cov-2.253077_pt1 | contig 10455 bp, 9 predicted proteins | sample MGYA00403677_ERZ1106952 | MGnify/ENA primary metagenome ERZ1106952 (study PRJEB35170, sample SAMEA104062415) | human gut metagenome | biome: human gut; feature: human-associated habitat; material: faeces | place: Denmark | collected 2012-05-14 ...
GCATGGGATATGGTGATGCCGGTGAGTATGATGAAGACCGCAATTTCTCCTACTCCGCCAAAGGCCCTTATGGCACCTCCGGCTGGATGTCCCGCAAAGAAATGTCCGGCGTACTGGATCTGGTGCCCGATCTGCGCAAACACAAGGGTGTTGTACTGGGTATGCTGGATGGCAAAGCAGTCTGCATACCGGAAGATACCAGAATCAACAGTAATCTGGCAGTCTACGGCGCCAGTGGTTCCATGAAAACCCGTTCGTTTTGTATGAACCGTATCCTTCAGGCCACTGTCCGAGGTGAAAATGGCGCCGGAGAATCGTTGATCATCTGCGATCCCAAATCGGAATTGTACGAGAAGTCAAGCGAATTTCTCCGCAGCCGGGGCTATTGTGTCAAGCTATTCAACCTCGTTTCGCCTGAAAACTCAGATTCCTGGTGTTGCCTTGCCGAAGTTGAGGGACAGGAACTAATGGCCCAGCTTTTTGTAGATGTCATCATCAAGAACACCACGAACAACGGCAAGAGCGACCATTTCTGGGATGCCTGTGAGATGAATCTGCTCAAGGCCTTGGTACTGTATGTGGATCAAGGCTATGCGGAAGAAAACCGCAACATTGGCGAAGTCTACCGGCTGCTGACTCTCAATGGGGAATCCCAACTTGACACATTGTTCGAGGCGCTTCCTTCCACGCACCCTGCCAAAGCACCCTACAGCCTGTTCAAGCAGGCCAGCGACACAGTGCGAAGCGGCGTGATTATCGGTCTGGGCAGCCGCCTGCAGGTATTCCAGTCTGAGCTGATCAAAAAAATTACCGCTAAGAATGAGATCGATCTGGAGCTTCCGGGTCAGCAGCCCTGTGCCTACTTCCTCGTTACCAGCGACCAGGACAGCACCTTTGATTTTCTGGCCTCGCTGTTTCTATCTTTCTGCTTCATCAAACTGGTGCGATATGCAGACCACAACTGCGAGGGCGGCAAACTGCCTGTGCCTGTCCATATCCTTGGGGAAGAACTGACAGCGTGCGGCACGATCCCCGACCTCTCCCGCCGGCTCAGCGTAATACGCTCCCGGAATATCTCCATGTCCTGTGTGTTCCAAAATCTCGCAGGATTGCAGAACCGATACCCGCAGAATTTGTGGCAGGAGATCATTGGAAACTGTGACGCGCAGTTGTTTTTAGGCTGTACAGACCAGCTTACTGCCGAATTTATTTCTGCCAGGACAGGGCTTGCCTCCGTAGCAGTATCCAGTAAGTCCAAACAGCTGGGCACCTGGCGTATCTCCAACTATACACCGGAGTTTCGTGAGACCTCTGGTGTTAGAAAACGCCCTGTACTTACTCCTGATGAAGTCCTGCGGCTCCCGCTGGATCAGGCGCTCATCATCATCCGTGGCAAGAAGGTTCTGCAGGTAGACAAAATGGATTACTCCAAACACCCGGAAGCCAAGTACCTGCGTTCCTGCAAAGCATCTGCCCATGTACCGGAATGGCGCCGCTTGGAAGAAGAAGCCGCCAAAACACCGCAGCCCGCGCCGAAACCGGCTCCTGCAGCAAAGAAGCCGGCAAAGCGCAAAGCCACCAAACCGGCATCCCCCACGGATAAATCACCCAAAGAGGCTCCGGCCCCCAAATCTGCCGGTACGCCGGAAGGCATTATCACCACAGACAAGGATTCCATCCTGTCTTAAACAAAACTATCAAATTCATAGGAGGTTTTAATCTATGGCAACCAAGAAAAAAGAACTTCTGGAACAGGAGGCTCCTGTTACCGAAACCGTTATGTCGGAAGGCGAAACTCTGCCGGCCGATACTGCTCAACCTGAATCCCTTCCTGCTGATACTGGCAATAGTCTGGATTTGAACGAACTGCTGGGGCAGATGGATCAGCCCCTGGAGGACACCTCTGCCGAATATATGGCTGAAGATCCCCTTCCTGAACTCACCGAGGAGGAAATGTTCGGAGATACGCCTGCTGAAACAGACGATCAAAGCGCTGCTCCCACTGATATGCCGGAAGACTTTGATGTGCAGCCGCCTGATGTTTACGAAGATAACGCCGACGCTGTGCAGGAACCCCCTGCATCTCCCAAGCCCAAGCGTACCAGCCGAAAGAAGAAAGAAGCTGCTGCTCCTGAAGAAACTGTCACAGAGGAAGTCCCTGCCGAAACAACAGAGTCGGCGGATACAGCCGACTCTATTCTTGATACGGAGGAACCTGCTGTGGAGCCTGATGTTCCTGTCGTGGAAGAAGCTGCCGCTCCTGCCCCTACTCCTTCTCCTCCCCAGCGCCAGCCCCGCCCCCAGCGCGGCGAGGCCCCCGTCCTTACCATCCGCAGCCGGGATGATGTCGAGACTGCCGAAGACCGTGATGATGTAATCTGGCATGAGATCCATAATGCCTACCGCACCCGCAAGATCATCACCGGCAAGCTGGGCGGCATTGAACAGCTGGACAACCGCAAGACGGTGGCAGTTGTGGATTACAAGGGGTTCCGTGTCATTATCCCTATCAAGGAAATGATGATCAATCTGGGCCGCAGTCCTTCCGGTCAGGAATACGCCGACCTTATGCTGCGCCAAAATAAGATCCTTGGCAACATGCTCGGTGCTGACATTGACTTCATCGTGCGTGGTATCGACTCCAAGACCCGCAGCGTAGTTGCCAGCCGCAAGGAGGCCATGCTGCGCAAACGCCAGATTTTCTATCTGGATACGGATGCTGCCGGTATGTACCGTGTCTATGAGGGCCGCATCGTCCAGGCGCGTGTGATTGCAGTGGCTGAAAAGGTTGTGCGCGTGGAAGTTTTCGGCGTTGAAACCTCCATCCTTGCCCGTGACCTTGCCTGGGATTGGATCGGTGATGCCCATGAGCGTTTTTCCGTAGGCGATGAGGTTCTGGTCCGTATTCTCAGCGTGCGGCGCAACAGTCTGGAGGACTTGGGCATCAAGGCTGACATCAAGAGTATTTCCGAGAACACCGACAGGGACAACCTGCAGAAGTGCCGTATCCAAGGCAAGTATGCCGGCCGTGTCACAGATGTCCACAAGGGCGTTGTCTATGTGCGCCTCTCCAATGGCGTCAATGCGGTAGCCCACTCCTGCTATGACTACCGGATGCCCGGCAAAAAGGACGATGTATCTTTTGCCGTCACCCGTCTGGATATGGAGCGGGGTGTGGCCGTAGGTATTATCACCCGGATCATCCGTCAGAACCTGTAAGCAAAGCGCCTGGGAAGCAGCGGCGAACTGTTTCCCAGGCTTGCTTTTTATCATTACCGAAACTCCCACCGCATATCCTCTCCACACGACTGTTCTCTTAAATCCTCTATATAGATTTTTATTTTTCATTTGCGTTGATTTTTCACAAAAATGCGGATATAATATATTATAGCAAGGATTTAGGAGGTTGTTTTATGCTGATTCAATTTAGTGTAGAGAACTTTCTCTCTATCAAAGATAATGTCGTGTTATCCCTGCTTGCCAGTAAGGATAACGAACATCCGGAACACCTGATTGTGGACGGAAACAAAAAGCATTTGAAGTCTGCCGTGATTTACGGTGCCAATGCTTCCGGAAAGTCCAATGTCTTGAATGCATTTTGGTTCATGGTAAATTATGTGCTGACTTCGCATAACCAGCAGCTCCACAAAACCATTGAGCGTTCGCCGTTCAAGTTTGACCGGGAAACACCCTCTCGCCCCAGCAGCTTTGAGGTCATCTTCACCACAAATGGCATCCGATATGCGTATGGCTTTTCTGTAACAGACAAAGCTGTTATTGAAGAATATCTGTATTACTATCCCAATGGCAGGCAGGCACTCATTTTTGAGCGAAAAGACACAAAAGATTTTCGCTTTACCGTTGATGTCGATGAACAAAATACTCTCAAGGATCGCACTTCGGCCAACAAGCTCTATCTGTCTGTCGCATCAAACTGGAGCTATTCCAAAGTGATTCCGGTTCTGGAATGGTTTGCTTCCTGCCAGATCATCACGAAAAATTCTGTTGCAGACGCCTACGGCCTTGAAGCAGAACAACTCAAAGATGATGACTACCGGCATGTGATCGCCTCTATGCTGCGTGTTGCAGATTTTGGCATACAGTCCCTTCAGATGCGTGATACAGAACCCGCTCCTTCTCAGCGTAATGATATCTTTACCAATATCGAGGCCATTCACACGGTACAGGATACAGAGGGAAATACTTCTTCCTACGCGCTGAACATGGCAGAGGAATCTGATGGCACCAACAGTTATTTCAAACTGATCGGTGTTGTAAAAAAGGTGCTGGATGAAGGAACGCTTCTTGTCGCTGACGAGATGGACGCTCATCTGCATCCTCTTCTGACAAAGCATCTGGTCTCGCTTTTTAACAGCGTGGAGTTCAATCCAAATGGAGCCCAGTTGATTTTCACATCACACAACACCAATCTTCTTGACCTGGATGTACTGAGGAGAGATCAGATTTGGTTTACCGAAAAAGACGAGCAAACAGCGGCTACCGATCTGTTCTCCCTTTACGATTTTTCCATCCGCAAGGATGCCAAGGTGGAGAAAGGCTATCTGATTGGCCGTTATGGTGCAATCCCCTTTATCAAGGGAGGGCTGTAAAATGGCACGTGGAAAAATTGAAAAGCGTGGACAGCGACGCAGAAAATTAAAGCCTGTCATTCTGATTGTAACGGAGGGTTCTCAAACTGAGCCTAAGTATTTTGAACACTACCGCAACCGTCAGACAAACATTGATATTCGTGTGGTCGGCAGCCGCACCAGCGGAGGTGAAACAGATTATCTCAGCCTGATCCGGAAAGCCGTGGAATATCAGAACAAAAATCAGATTTCCGTATCAGAGGGAGACTCTGTATGGGTAGTTGCAGATGGAGATGTGAACTACAACAACCCTGACCCCATCACTGCAAAGGACAGTCTGCTCTCCAAGGCAAGGAAAATGGCAGATGCGAAGGGGATTCAGATTGCACTCTCCAATCCCTGCTTTGAATTTTGGTATCTGTTGCATTTCCAGTACACCACCAAATTTTTCAAAGACTACCCCGCAGTGAAAAACGCATTGACCACTTATCTCCCTGATTATGAGAAAGCTGGCGATGTATATAACCAGTTAGCAGAGCATACAGCCATTGCGATTCAGAACGCCAAACGTGTAGAGCAATACCATCTTCAAAATGACAGCAGCAAACCGTTTGGAATTGCTGTCAATCCATTTACCGACATCTATCAGCTGGTGGAATCACTGCTGTAATGTTGCAAAGAAACATGGTTGGCACAAAATTGTCTCTACATTGGCACAGTCCTGCCCTTTCGCCGTAAATCCATATCTGTTATACTTGGTACAGTCAAAACTTTGCATAGCAGCCGCTCCGGTTTGGAGCGGCTGTTTTCAATTTCAGTAAAGGTGGTGGTTTCTATTCTCTTTCAAAAAGCCCGGAAGGTGCTGAACAACGAGCGGGGCGAGGCCAACTATTTCAGTACGGTGGTCTTCATCTTCATCGCTGTCCTGCTGCTGGCCTTCATTATTGACCTGTTCAGCATCATTTCCACCAAGCAGGAACTTGACCATGCCGCCGATCAGATGGTCAAACAGATCCAGCTTTCCGGCGGCGTCAACGGCGAGACCGACGAGCTGTTTGAATTTTTGAGTTCTCAGATCGAAGGAGCCGAAAATATTTCCTACTCCATTGACGCTACCTACACATCACCCAGGCCATCCGGTATGACAAATGCCATCCAGTTGGGCACCCCCTTCTTCATTACTATCGAGGGAGATGCTAAACTGGGCGGGTTCTGGAATTTTGACCTGGTAAACATCACAGTTGTTGCCCGCGGCAGCGGCGTCAGTGAGCACTACTGGAAGTGAGGTGACCTATGAAACGTATATTCCTGCAGCTGAAACAGCTGCTGCGAAACGAACGGGGCGAGATCACCTTTTTCGCCTGCTTTTTTGTGGTAGGCATCGTGATGCTGATTTCCTTCCTGCTCCTGTACGCTTCCATCCGGATCACCTGCATCAACATCCGCAACGGCGCTAAAATGGAGTTAAATAACCTTAGCGGCACGATTTATGCAGATACCTACCGTTCCCAGCGTGAAACTAACTTTGAAGAGTACCTAAATACCCTTTACTCCAGCAGTGACTATACCGACATGCTGGAGGCTACAGTGGCAGGTGGCCTGGACTCCAAGATTCCGCTTTCAACGGAGGATTACAAGGTTTCCGACATCAGCCTGGAGTTCAATGTAGAGGATGGACGGGTTGAGTACATCTTTTACTGTGACGTGGAGTTCTATGTGCGGATGTTCGGCCACAGTTATCCGGCTATCACCCAACGGGTGGAGCTGACAGGCTACCACAACACAAAATTCTAACCCTACTGTTGAAAGCCCGGCACATTCTACCGTATAGGCTTTATATAACAGCAAAAAAGGAGTGTATGTAAAATATGAAGAAGTTTTTCCAATCCAAAGGCTTTATTGTTTCCTCGCTGGCTCTCCTCTGCGTCACTATTCTGGGTGTCTGCTGGTTCGTAAGCCGCGACCGTACCGGAGATTAGGCCGGATGAATCCCCACCCAGCAGCGTCACCGGCGATTGGTCAGATGGCGGCACACAGACAGATGGTGATAATGGAGCAGATGCTTATGCTCCCGGCCAGTCCACAGATGCCGAAGAAGAATATCCCAAAGTAACCTCCCAAACGGAGGATGAGGTTGTGATCGACTTCACCGATACTGAAAAGCTTGAAGAAACGCCTCCTCCGGTGCCGGAAGGTAAGACCGAAATCAAAGATCCTGGTCAGGAGCATACCGTCAATCCCGACCCGTCAGTTCCGGAGGTTACTGCCCCGCCCGCCGAGCAAGCGCCGCCCAGCAATGAGCCGGTTCCAGGCTCCAGCAACGGAAATGGAGCTGTATATGATCCGGTGTTTGGCTGGGTTGTTCCCGGCAATGTACAGCAGTCCACCGGTGACAGCGATGGAGATCTGAACAAACAGGTCGGCAATATGGGCTGATTTACTACAACTGAATATGGCACTACTTGGCCGTCACAGGATTGTGGCGGCCTTCCTATTTTCAAAAGGAATGGAGCGTGATGTATTTGAAACGACTTCTCGCCTTCCTATGCTGCTTTACCCTTGTTTTCTGTCTATTCCCCTCCTCTGCCTTTGCAACGGGCGGAAATGGAAACATAGATGGCGGCGGTGGCAGCATGGGTCATGGCACAAGCAGCAACTTCTGGAACTCAGGCAACGATGGCGTCCGCATTACTGTTGTTGACGCATCCAGCGGAACTGCCGTATCTTCTCCGCTGGACTTTTCAAACCGGACGCAGAAGACCAGTCTTCTCCATTTTGGGAAAGTCAACAAACTGCAATACCTGGGCGGCGCCGGCCTCTCCCTCCAGTCGTTGCCTATTCCTGCATTAGACCTACGCAATCTATGCCCACAATCGTCAGCAGCAAGGGGCAGAGCAACATCGAAGCCATCAAACGGTATTTCTGTTCTGAATATGCGTGCATGATGGTCGCTCAGGCAGCCGGAGTCGATTATGAGCGGATGATTGCCGGCGAGTACAAGCTGCTGATCGAGCCCATTGCCTATTTCACGCACAACGGCCAGTATTACTGTATGACAGCTACTGAAGCCGGCCTGTATGATCAGATGTCCGGCGGCAATCTGCGGAAAACCATGACCTCGCTTACCCATAAAAATCTGCCGCTGTCAATGTTCCTGGAATTCAGCGACCTTGGCATCTCCGCCTGGACAGGCAGCACCACTGGAAAGCAGAACAATTCCGACATCATCAGCACCCTCGGCGTTGGTATCGTCTGGTTTGATGAAGCTCCGCCGGAAGGAGAAATTGAGGCCCCTGATGTCGAATACCGAGTAGATACGGATGTGATCACCGCCGTCACACTGCGGACAGATCAGGATCTGACGCCGGATAATCCGGCATCGGTTACCTTCCATATTCTCGGCACCACCTACCGGGTCAATGATATAGTGATCCCAGCCGGTGACAGTCAGGTAGTCTGGGTCAAATGGCATACCCCCTCCACCCCACAAACCGTGACCATTACAGTATCTGTCAGCGGTGCCTATACCGCTCAGGATACCTTTGTCGCAAAAATCGTGGATCTGAATGAGCACATTCCACCTGACCCTGTGGCAACCGACACGAATCCCGGCTACTCTGTGCCGCCCCTACCCAGTGAAACGCAGAAGCTCACTGCCAACTGGGGCGTCTGGAGCTGCTACTGGGTGCCTGTATGGGTATGGTGCGACCACGGTGAAGATGGCGGACACTGGGTGGATGAAGGATATTGGGAATACGAATATACGGGCTACTCCGCTTCCATCAGCGGCGAGATGTCCCTAATGCCAGACGATATTGTACCCACAGCATCCGGCAAGACGATGAAAAGCGGGTACGGCGTTAAAACCGAAGTGCGGGCAACGCTGTCCACAGATGCCCCGACCAGCCACATTACTTATCCCCAAACTGCTTTTTCCGTATTTCCTGAGTTCCAGTATCAGACCTATCTGCGGCTTCTGCAGCGTTCCGGCGGCCAAAGTGCAAAATTCATCTTCAAGCCCAACGAGTTTTCCACCTATGACCGGACAGTGCATTTCACACCGCTGTGGTTCCCCGATGCCACCGACTACACCATCTATACACAGGTGTGGGATACCTGGACTCCTGACGGCATGTTATCCATCAACCTAAATGACTATGTTTCGATCCAAGGGAGCCTTTATGATGACTGGTATACCAATCGAGAATAGCCTCTGGACAGCTTACCTGCTTACCATATTTTTTGTGGTGGCCGGCTTTGCTGTCTACGATGTGCTTTACAGACGGGTGCCTGACCGGGCACTCGTCTTTTTTATCCCCTTAGCTGCCCTGGCGCCGGTCCTGCAGGGGTATTTCCTGTTAAATCACGGGCTCCCGCCGCTCTTCCTCTGGCCGGTCGCTACCCATGCCCTGGTAGGTGCCCTGCTCGGCTTTTGTATTCCATTGGCAGCTGCACTGGCAACAAACAGCACTGGTCTGGGCGGCGGGGATATCAAGTTCTGCGGGATATTAGGGCTGGTCTATGGTCCTTCCGGCATGGCGCTGGTCTTTCTGACTGCCGCTGTTACCGCAATGCCTGTGATCTTTCTTCTCAGGCGGCTTTATCGAACTGGGCAGCCCCTTGCTATCCCGTTCCTGCCATTTCTCGCCTGTGGCTGCTGTACAGCGACCCTGGCCCAACTATTTTTAAGATAGGAGACAACGCTTATGAAACTGAATAACCGATTCATCTTCGGGATCCTCTCTCTGCTGTTGGCGGCAGTTATCGCCTTTGTGGCACTTCCAACCATCGCCCGTCAGACCAATGGAAAAGAGGAAATCGTCCGTATCACCCAGCCGGTATTGAAAGGCGAGCAAATCTCGTCAGAAAATGCCGAGGTGGTTGAGGTAGGCGGCTATAACCTCCCCTCCAACATCGCCCATCAGCTCTCCGATGTAAATGGTCTCTACGCTACCGCCGACTTGGCTGTGGGTGACTATATCCTTACCAGCAAGATCAGTTCTGTACCGGTTTCGTCCGATGTTGCACTCAACAGCATCCCTTCTGGTAAAGTTGCAATCTCGCTGACCGTCAAAACACTTGCTTCCGGCCTCTCTGACAAGCTTCAGCCCGGTGACATCATCCGTATTTACCACTTTCTTGATACGGCCGCCGAAGTACCGGAACTGCGTTTTGTCAAAGTATTGTCCGTCACCGACTCAGACGGCATCAATGTGGATAATGCCAAGGAGCCCACGGAGGATGAAGAAAAGCAGCAGTCAGCCACCATCACTGTGCTGGCAAGCCCTGAACAGGCGAAGATCATTACCGGTCTTGAAAATGACGGCGTAGCTCATGTGGCTCTTATCTCCCGCAACAATGACAAACTGGCAGATGAGCTGCTTGCCGAGCAGGATAAGACTCTGCAGGAAATCTACTTCCCCGAAACTTTGATTGAGGAAGAAGCTGCAGATGCGGAAAATTCTGATGTTGAAAGTGAACCCCAGGAAACGGAAACTGCAGAGTCTGCACAATCCACTAATGAAACTGCACCCTCGGCAGAATAATCAAATCAAGGAAGGAGGATCTTCGTTATGGGTAAAGTTATCACCGTCTGGGGAAGCCCCGGCAGCGGCAAATCCATGTTCTGCTGTATTCTGGCAAAAGCCCTGACCCGGGACAAGCGGAAAGCCATCATTATCAATGCCGATATGAATGTCCCTATGCTGCCGGTCTGGCTGCCGGAGCAGATCATCCAGACCAATACCTCTATCGGCCAGGTTTTGAGCAGTGTGGAGATTGATACATCTCTGGTTGCCAGTCATGTGACAGTGCTGAAAAACTATCCCTTCATTGGGATGATGGGCTATGCGGCAGGAGAAAACCC
>ERZ1106952.953-NODE-953-length-10425-cov-40.868467_pt1 | contig 10425 bp, 7 predicted proteins | sample MGYA00403677_ERZ1106952 | MGnify/ENA primary metagenome ERZ1106952 (study PRJEB35170, sample SAMEA104062415) | human gut metagenome | biome: human gut; feature: human-associated habitat; material: faeces | place: Denmark | collected 2012-05-14 ...
TATATTATCTTGTGAAAAAGATTTATTTCTTATCGAATTTATTTCGATTTTGTTCATTTATCCCATGGGACAAAAATATATAATCCATAAATAAGAGTGCTTAAGAAGACTACTACATCAATAGATATTAATGTTGGAATCCACCATGAAGAAGTTTCTCCTTTACTAATGACTCCAATGTTGATTTTATAATCATCATTTTCTGGAATGTAATCTCTAGCATATTGATATGTTGAAATAAATGTATAAACATTATTTTTTAATGCGAGTTTAGCACAATACATTTGTGTTGGATCATTTTGATCAAGGGGTACTCCATTGTTTTTCATTGGATTAAGCCATAAATCGTTACCTGCAAGAACTCCTCTTTGAGTATGCATTATATCGTCTCCACTAGCCCAATCAGTAACTACTGATCCTTTAAAACCCCATTCATTTCTTAATATTTCTGTTAATAAATCATAATTAGAACCTGCCCATACTGGACCAATTCTATTAAAGGCTGTCATAATTGCATTAGCACCATTTTTAACACATATTTCAAATGGTTTAAGGTAAATTTCTCTAAAGTTTTGTTCGGTAATCCAAGTATCAACACCTTTTGCATTATCTCCTTCTTCTGATAAAGCAAAATGTTTTAAATAACAATATAATCCACCTGATTTAGCTCCTTTAATAGTAGCACTTGCAAGTTTACCTGATAATAAAGGATCTTCAGAATAATATTCATAATTTCTACCATTATAATTTGATCGATGTAAATTAACTCCAGGAGCGTACCAACCATTAATTCCACTTACACTTGCTTCATACGCCATAGATTGACCAAGTTCATTGGCTAAACTTTGATTCCATGTTGTGCCAATTACACATTCACATGGATAAGATGTCCAAGAAGATTTATCTTCAGCAATTTTTTGAGTGTTTTCATTGAAACCACTTGGTCCATCAAAATCTAATGTTTTAGTTTTACCAATTGATTCAATTTCTTTGGAACCAAAACCTGATTTTTCTACTAAATTACAAACATCATCTTTACTTGCTTGAGAAATTAAATCATCCCATTTAGAAGAAGAAAAATCTTTTAATAATTCATCAATTAATTCGTCATTATATTTTAAATCTTTTCCTTTTAATAATTCTTCACTATTAGCTTTAGAACCATCTTTTTTAGTGATTAAATATAAATCCTTATTAATATTAAATGTTGGCATTTGTTCTTGGTCATTGGCAGATGTTTTATGAATTCTTGCTTTATTAATTTTGTTTGTTTCAGTAGGTAATTTGGCTTCTTTATCAACAAATGTTTCAATAAAATCTCTTCTTGATAAATATGTTGCGTTAATTCCTACGTTAGAACCATCCAAACAAACATCAGCATAACTATCATCACCAGTAAATCTGTTAATAACATAATTATTAGTTACTGGATCTTTATCATAATTAATTGTTTCATTTATTTTATAAGTAAATGTATTATTTTCCATTTGTTTTAATTGATGAACATTATCTTTTAATTCAATAATATATTCACCTTTATCAAGTTCATATCCAGCATGGTTATTATTATTTTTATCATAACAATCATAACTTGCCATATCATAACTTGATAATGATAATTTAACAATTTGTTCTTCACCAGGATTTAATACACTAGTCTTAGCAAAATCACCTAATGTAATAGAGCTTTTTTCAATTTCACCATTATAATAAGGGGTACGATAATATAATTCAACAACGTCTTTGCCTGGATAATTACCAACATTTTTAACTTCGACTTCAACTTCGATTTCACTATCTTTATCTAATGTAGAGTTAGTTGGTAAATTAATTTTATGTATTTTCCATTCAAAATTAGTATAAGATAATCCATATCCAAAAGGATAAATAACAGCTGAATTATATCCATTAGGTAAATTATCAAAAAAATGCATTGTATCAGCAGTTTCATACCATCTATAACCAAAATAAATATCTTCTTGATAAACTATATTTCCACCAGTAGCTGATTTATTTCTAACATATTTATTGGCAAAAACTGGTTCAGAAGCAAAATCACTAGCATAAGTATCAGCTAATTTACCACTTGGGGAAATTTTAATTATTTCTTCTTGATTATCTTTGTTGATTATTTTCTTTTGCCCTGCAATTAAATTACCAACAGCTTCAGCGCCTGCTAATCCAGTAGGTCCACAATATAAAGCTGCATCAATTTTGTCATCAAGAAGGAAATTACATTGCATATTATTAGTAGTATTTAGTAAGACAATTACTTTATCAAAATTTGTTTTAACAATATCCAACATTTCTTCTTCTTTTTTTGATAAATCTAAATATGTTCTAGTTGTATCAACTTCATTAGTTAAATAATCTTTACTAGTTGAAGGAATTTCACCTACATTTTCACCACTTATTCTTGATAAGACTACTAATGCTGTATCAGAAAATGATTTAGCATTATTAATTAATTCATCAGTATAAAAACTAGTAGCTGGTTGAATGATATATCCATTTTTATTCATTGACATATAATCGTCATTAGTGGGAATAGCTTTTTTATATTTATCAATGATTTCTTTATTGTATTCAAAACCAGCATTTTCTAATCCTTTTAAAATTCCAATTCTTTTTTCTGGATCTGGTTTACATGAGCCTGATCCTACTCCGGTAAATACCCATGCATTATCAATAGCTGTATAACCGAAAACATTGATTTTATTATTGCTTTCTAAATTTAAAGGTAAAGTATTGTTATTATTTTTTAATAAAACTGTTCCATCTTCAGATATTTTTTTAACTAATTCGGCACCTTTTTTTGCTGTTTCATCATCAATAGTTTTTGCTCCAGTACCAGAAATAGCACTAGAAATAAAATCAACACCTAAAACTCCAAAACAAACAATATTACCTGCTAAAATTAAACCACTTAAAACACATAAACCAGAAAATAATATTTTCCTTTTTGTTCTTTTTTTCATTTAATTAACTCCTATTTGTAAGACCACTTGATAATTTGAAAACCAATATTTAGAGGTTCTATCAATATCTTCAAATTCACGGCCTTTTATTATTATTTGATCTTCATAAACTTCTAAATATAATCCTTGTGCTCCACCATTTTCATAAGTTTCATTTTTATAATGAGTACCTCCATTATTACCTTGCCATAAATAACCAATAGCAGCAGTATTAAAAAAAGAAGGATAATTATCATTTATTTGATAGCTGTTCTCACTTTCAAAACACCAATGAGAATGGCTAGAAAAGAATAAAGTTTGAGGATAATCTTTAATAATATCTCTTATTTTATTTTCTTCTTGTAAAGTATATCCATACCATGTTTGATTTAATTTAGATAAAGAACCAGAAACTGTATCTCTTAATGAACCATGAGAAAATAAATAAATTGGTTTATTTGTTTTACTAGCTTTTTCCATGGTTTGTTTAAGCCAAGATAATTGTTCTTCACCTAAAGTGGCGTCTGCTCTAGTATTACCATCAAGATATTTAGGCATTTTAGTAGTGCCTAAATAAATGAAATAACTACCATTAATTTCTTCATAAAAATATGGAGATGTATTTTTAGTTTTTTCTTTCCATAATGATAATCTAGTATTATATCTATTATTTAATTCTTGTTCACTTACTCCAGTATAATAACCATCTTCATTTTGCTTGATGAATTCATGGTTTCCTAAACCTATAGTCATTTTTATTTTTTTATCAGTAAAAACTGAATTATATGAATCGAAGAATGAATCATAATTATCACTACTTGCTTCATCAACAATATCACCATTAACAGCAATAAGGCTAGAAGTAGGTGAATTTAATAAAATATCTTCAAATGTTTTTTTAGAACGAGAATAAAAACTTGGTGATGAAGTAGATATTTGTTGATCAGAGATTACTTGAAATTCATAAAGTAATTTATTTTCTTTTTTATATTTTTCTATTCCATAAGTACATTTATCTATTATTTGATTATCATTAGATAAACCTAAAATCCACAATTTTTCTGCTTTTAAAGGTATTAAAGCATTTTTCTTAAATTCATATTCATATTCATCAGAATTAGTGTTATCAAAAGTAATTAAATTATCATAATCATCAAAAGGGGCTTTTGAATCACCCCATTTGATTGATATTTTTTTGATGTTTTCATTAAAACTACTTTTTTTATGAACAAGAATTAATCCTTCAGCACAATTTTTTATCTTTGATGAATTATAATATTCAACTTCAAAATTAGTCGATTTAATATCATTAACTATATTTGATTGGCTAGATGAAGAACTATTTAATGAGCTATTAATTACTGGATTACAACTTATTAAAAGAGGTAATAGAAGAAAAGTAATTTTATATTTTTTCATTATTATTTACGTCCACCATAATTATCTGGATCATTCCAAACACTAATATAAATTATATCAGCAATATTATATCCATTATTTGTATTACGTGAATCCCATTCCATATAAACAATACAATAATATCCACCAGTTTCAACACTTATTAATGGTCTTTTATCATTAGGATTTTGTTTAGTAATATCACAAGCTTCATTTAAATAAGATTTTCTATCACTATTATATGAAGCATTTGTAGGGTAATAAAAATAAAGTGAACCAGGGTTATTTACTTCAATAGAATCTTCTTGTTTAAATAATCCAATCCAACAATTATTAGGATTTGCTTCATTTACTTTATCACATGTTACATAAATAGGTTCATTGTTAGCATCATCAAAATATGTATATCTATCAGTCCACATATTAACTTCATAAGCAGTTAAAGTTGATGAAGTACTTAATTCAATATAATCTAATCCACCTAAATAAGTATATTCATTATCAGTGTAATTTTGTGGTTCAAAAGCAATTCTATTCTTTCCTGCTTTTAAAGAAACTTGTGTTTCTATTTCTACAGTTGTAAAGTTTTCTTTAGTGTCTTTTAATGAATTTCCTTTTAAGGTATTTGGAGTGAGAATTAGTTTTCCATTAACCCATAAATCACCAATTTTACCAAGAGAAACATCTTCCATAGTTGTATTTGTATCAATGTATGGAGCGGCTACTCTCATTTTTATAGTAGCAAAACTTTCTTCACTGGATTCAATACCATATATAATTTTAGTTGTTTCAAGTTTATTATTATATGTTTCTTCTTGAACTTTTTTAGGAGCTTTAAATTCTACAAATGTTGCATCATTATTTAATGCGTCATAACCAATTCTTTTTGTTGTAGGTGCTTCTGCTTCAAATTTATATTCTTTAATAGTAGAAGGCTTACTTGCTAAGAATGGGGTTAATTCACCTTTTAAATATGAAATATTCATGTAATCAAAACTACCTAAATATTCAAATTCAGCATTTTGTTTAACATTGATTGTTAATGTATAAGATGTATCTTTAATTAAATCTAACCAATCAGTATAAACTAAATTATTTTCTCCACCTTTTAAAGTTAAATTTTGAAGATTAATTTGCTTTTTATTAATAGTAATTGCTACTAAATCACTTAATTTAACATCTTCATTTTTAGTATTAATATTTTTATAAGGTGCAGTAATATTAAATCCTAATTTTGCTTTAGTATTTTCACTTGCAGTAAATCCATAAGAAATAATCATACCTTTTTCTAATTCAACAGCAGTTTTAGGTGAAATATTAATTTGTGGATTTTCTTCATCTTTATAAATTCTAGTTAATGAATCTTCAACTTCAAATTTTTTATTTTGTAAAATAACATCATCTTCAGGATTTGTTACTTCTTGAGTGTTTTCTTTATAAGTTAAATCAGTTTTAGATAAGATAGTCATGCTATCAATATTACCTAAACATGATAATGTACCATTATAATTTTCATTAGAAATAGTAGTTTGATCGAATCTATTTGATAAAACTAAAGTAACGACATTTAACCCTTTATTTAAAGAAATTTTACCAATAGTTACTTCTTTAACATTGTAATAATCAGCTGAACCACCTCTATTTAATGTACCTTCAACATGAATATTTTCAGTATTAATTACTTTACCATTTACTTTAACAGTGTAAAAATCTGCAAATGTGTAATCAATAGAATCCCACATGCCAAGCCAACCACTTGGGCCCATCATTTTAAATTTTAAAATTGCATCATTATCATTTTCAGTTGCTTCAATACCCCAGATGATTCTATCACCTTTTGATAATTTACCAACTACACCTGTTCCACTTAATCTATCATCATCAACTGCTTCAACTCCCATGGAACTATTTTCTGCTTTAACTAAATTAGCTTCTTCTGCTTCAAAAATATTTTCATATCTTCCTTCTTCATCTGCACCAAGAACAACTAATTTTGCTTCACTTTTTTTACTTGGATTAGCTTTACTTCTAGCAGTAATTGTTACTGTTCCTTTAGCTAAACATTCAATTTTGTTATCAACAATTTTTGCAATAGTTGTGTCACTACTTGAAAGAGTAAATTCTTTATTTGTTGCATTAGATGGTTTTACTTTAACGTTAACAGTTATAATTTCACCAACTTTAGCGTTAACTTTAGATAATTCAAGAGATAATTCACTAACATCAATTTTTTCTTCTGACTGTGCTGGTTGACTAGTTGAAGTCGGTGTACTTGATGAAGGTGTTTTATCACAACTACTCAATATTCCTACTCCTAATAATAAACTAGCAGCAATAAGTAATTTCGGCATTTTATTTTTCATGGTTTCCTCCTTGTAAGTTTAAATAAAACTCCAAATTCAATATATTTATTAATCAATATTTAAGGCAATGTTTATTTCGAAGTTGGTATTTTGTATTTCGTACTTGGTAACGCTTACAAGAAAATACAGATATATAAATGTTAATATTTAAGTGGTGAAAATTATGTTAGAATTAGAAAAAATGTTACAAGGCAAAATTTATAATCCTAATGACGAAGAAATTTTATCATTAAGAAATAAAGCACATGCGTTATGTGCTAAATTTAATAAAATTGAAGATGATAATGATATTAATAGAAAATTAATTATTGATGAATTAATACCTCATAATAATAATTTATATTTACAAGGACCAATTTATTTTGATTATGGAATAAATACTCATTTTGGTAAAAATTGTTATGCAAATTTTAATTTTACTGTATTAGATATTTGTTCAATTAGTATTGGAGATAATGTAGTAATAGCAGCAGGTTCAGTAGTAACACATAATATTCCAAGTAATACTTTGGCAGCAGGTAATCCATGTAAAGTAATTAGAAATATAACTAAAGAAGATTCTATTTATTCAAAGAAAGAATTATTTTAATCGTATTTTAATATAAATAATTTCATATATTACAATAGGTGATTTAATGAAATTTTATCTTATAGGGATTAAGGGTTCTGGTATGGCAGGACTTTGTCATATTTTGCTTGATGATGGATATGAAGTGACTGGTTTAGATGTTGATAATTATATATTTACTCAAGATAATTTAATAAAAAGAGGAGTTAAAATCCATTCATTAAATGATACATCTTTTAAAGATAATTATTTTGTTATTGTAGGCCATGCTTTTAAAGATGATTTTTTATTAAAACAATTAAATAAAGATAATATTCCTTATTTAGAATATCATAAATTTTTATCATTTTATTTTAATAAAAATAAGTTAATTTCTATCTGTGGTAGTCATGGTAAAACCACTATGGTGGGTTTATTATCATGTTTTGATAATGTTTCTTTTTTAAGAGGCGATGGATATGGTAAAAAAGTTAATAATGAAAAATATATTTTTTTAGAATCATGTGAATATCAAGATCATTTTTTAGCCTATTCTCCTAAATTTACAATTATTACTAATATTGATTATGATCATGTTGATTATTTTTTGCATGAAGAAGATTATATAAATTCTTTTAAAAAATTCGCTAAAAAAGTTCATTATGGATTAATTAATTATAATGATAGTTTTAAAATTAAGAATCCTTATTTTTTTACTTATGGATTAGATGATCGAGCAGATTTTTATGCTGAAGATTATATTTTTGATGAAAATGGTATTAAAGGTAAAATATATTTTCAAACTGAATTTATTGCTGAATTTAATTATCATCATTTATTCGGTTTACCTTTAATTGAAGATATTGTAGGAGTAGTAAGTTTTTATTATTTAATGCATGAAGATGTTAATAAAGTTTTAAATAATATTAATAAGTTTATAATGGCAAAAAATAGATTTAATATTACTAATAAAAAACAATATATTTTAATTGAAGACTATGCTCATCATCCACATCAATTAAAAGTAAATTTAGATAATATTAATGTAATGTATAAAGATTATGTTCATATAGGTATTTTTAAACCAGATAGAATTAGTAGATTTATTAAATTTAAAGAAGAATTTAAAGATGTTTTAAATCAATATGATTTATCATTTATTTTAGATTTTAATGATAAAAAATATGTAGAAGAATTAAAATCAATTATTAGTAATAAAATAATTTATTTACGTGATTTAAATAATATACAAAATTATTTATCTAAAGATAAAAAATATGTTTTTTCTTTGATGTCTAGTAAAAATTTAGATGATATAAAAAGAATAATAGAGAAATATTTTTTAAAATTGAATTAATAATTATATATTTTTTTCTTCATTTGTACTATTTTATTTATGTACAGCAAAGGAGAAAAATTATGGAACGTTATGTTGGAACTGTATCAAGAGGTATTAGATGCCCAATTATTAAAAAAGGAGACGATTTAGCTAGTATTGTTACTGAAAGTGTTTTAAACGCTAGTAAGAATGAAAATTTCTTATTACATGATAAAGATGTAGTAGCAATTACTGAATCAATTGTAGCTAGATCTCAAGGAAATTACGCTAGTATTGATGATATTGCTTTAGATATCAAAAATAAAGTAAAAGGTGATACTTTAGGCGTTATTTTCCCTATTTTATCAAGAAATAGATTTGCAATTCTTTTAAAAGGTATTGCTAAAGGTGTTAAAAAAGTTGTTTTAATGTTATCTTATCCTTCTGATGAAGTAGGTAATGCATTATTAACTTATGATGAATTAGATGAAAAAGGAATTAATCCTTATAGTGATGTTTTAACATATACTCAATATAGAGAATTATTTGGATATAATGTTCATGAATTTACAGGTGTTGATTATGTTGAATATTATAAACATTTAATTGAAGAAACAGGAGCAGAAGTAGAAATTATTTTTGCTAACCAAGCTAAAACAATTCTTAATTACACAAAAAATGTTTTAACATGTGATATTCATACTCGTAATAGAACAAAACGCTTATTAAAAAAATATGGTGCAGAAGTAGTTTTAGGATTAGATGATATTTTAACTTCTTCAGTTAATGGAAGTGGTTATAATGAAAAATATGGTTTATTAGGTTCTAATAAAGCTACTGAAGATACTGTTAAATTATTCCCTAGAGATGCTCAAGAATTAGTTGAAGATATTCAAAAAAGATTATATGAAGCTACTAATAAACATCTTGAAGTTATGGTTTATGGTGATGGTGCTTTTAAAGATCCACAAGGAAAAATTTGGGAATTAGCAGATCCAGTTGTTTCTCCATTCCATACAAGTGGTTTAAAAGGTACACCTAATGAATTAAAACTTAAATTTTTAGCTGATAATGATTTTAAAGATCTTAAAGGTGAAGAACTCAAAAAAGCTATCGAAAATAAAATTAAAGAAAAAGAACATAATTTAGTAGGCCAAATGGTTTCTGAAGGTACTACTCCTCGTCAATTAACAGATTTAATTGGTTCTTTATGTGATTTAACCAGTGGTTCTGGAGATAAAGGTACTCCTATTGTTTTAGTTCAAGGTTATTTTGATAATTACGCAAATGATTAATTTAAATGGACAATAATTTAATTTTAGAATTAAAAAATAAAATCAAAAAAAGAAAAATCATTGAAGTTATTATATTTATTGTTTCAATAATATTATTTATAATTTCTTTGTGTTTTCTAAAAGTAAATGTTGATTTATTTCCTTTATTATTGTTAATTTTTATAATATCTTTATATTTTAGTTTAACTACATTTATTTTAATTATATATGAACTAATATCTAAAAGTATTAAACAAGCTAATTCAAATGGTGATGATATAATAATTTATCGTGGATGCTTTACTGTAAAATTATATGTTAATAATGAATTAATAGGAACATTTTATACTAAAAGATCATATGTTGAAGGGCAAATTAGAAATGGGGTAAAAATTACTTGTATGCAATCATATTTTAATACTTATCATATTGTGTTTTCTGATAATCGAAATCCAATAGATTTATAATAAAATGATATATAAAATAACCAGCTATTAGGCTGGTTATTTTTTAACTTCTTCTATTAAAACAGAATGTTTTTTAGTTTTAGAATCTAAATTAATACCAA
>ERZ1106952.955-NODE-955-length-10420-cov-3.518862_pt1 | contig 10420 bp, 6 predicted proteins | sample MGYA00403677_ERZ1106952 | MGnify/ENA primary metagenome ERZ1106952 (study PRJEB35170, sample SAMEA104062415) | human gut metagenome | biome: human gut; feature: human-associated habitat; material: faeces | place: Denmark | collected 2012-05-14 ...
ACTTTTCCGTGCAAGCGTTTCACCGCATCAAATAACTGACGTTGCCGGTAATAACTATTGAGCACCGTACCTCCGTCGTTCAGCGAGTGGCCTTGAAAGGCATAAACGACAAACTTTTGTTTCTGATCATTTTCGTAATAATAGCATGCCGGATACATATGTGTATCGTCATGAAACATGCTTAAAACTTCCGCCCCGTCATTTAATTTCAGCTCATAATACTTTCCGACAGAAAAATCCAAATGTACCAATTCATTTGTTCCAAAGCTTTCAAAATAAGGTTGTTTGACTGCTTTGTACGATTTTATTCCAACATCAATCCCGTTTTCCTGCAGATAGAGCGCCGCAGAAACATCCAGAATAACACCTGATCCGAGCTCCTTTTCATCTAAATATTTGACATTTTCTCCGAAGGCGGCAAAAATATTCTCGTTATTTTTGCCATAACAAGTCGGGATTCCATTCTTCGTAAAAAACATATGCGTTTTGTTAAACGCATATTTCATATAGTGCAGTCTGGGATCCTCCTTGTCTTGGGGACGATCAATTTTCATATCACAGATCCTGTGCATAGAATCGGCAATGTTGATCCCACAGTTGTGTAATTCCTGACATGAACTATCTATCCAGTCATAAAATGCCTTGTTTCTTATATGTGCGTTTAAGTACCCCAATTCATATTCCGGCAGAGAATAATAATCAAACATATACTTCATTGCATGTATACCGCCGGAAAAACGCAAACAAAGGTCATATATTTCCAAATAGCTGGCAGGAACATTGTGCCTGGGACGCGGAAAAGAATCTGCTTCATGAAATATTTCGATATTCTCATCTTCACACCAGGCTTGTTGGCGACGTACAAACTCAACGATCCCCTGCAGACTTTGTCCGGGGAACCGATGGGTAGAAATCCAATAAGGCGCACCCGACAAACGTAAAAAAGGCGGCGTCCTCCCTGCCAAAATTTTGGTAAGGGTGATTGCGTCGACACCTTCCAAATCCCATGAAGTAAACCCGGCGCAAAATCCCATATGCACAGAGGGATCGATTTCATCCGCAGCGTTGCGCATTTCCAAACAAAAATTTCGCAACGTTTCCCCCACTAATTCAAGCCACTCGGTGCGATAGCGATTCGGTTTCCCTTCGATTATTTTTTTTAACAAGGCTGTGCGGTTGGAAATCTTGTGGCCGATACGCTTTTCAAACAGCTTCATATGCTTATCACATCCGCAACCGATTCCCGGACGAATCGATAAACACATATCGTCATCGAACATGATGCTTTTTACGCCATGGCGAATCAGATTCTGGACCTTTTGACGCATCATAGACGTATAATTTTCGTCTAACGGACAAAATGCATCTGTTCCGTGGTAGCTGTAACCTTCTACATCCGCAATCTCAACGAAATTTTTTGTTGACGTCTTATCTTTTTTGAACAACGGCGTGCCGAACCCCAAGGATTGTATCCAGACAGCCACTTCAAAGCCGCGCTCCTCCAGATATTTTGTTTCGCGTTCCACCGCCCGCAATTGCATCTGTTCGTTCGCATCGTCTGCAAATGTCCGATCCATGGCCAAAAACACCTTATCGGCATTCGCTTGCTGCAGCAAATCCAAATATTTTTCGCGCGTTCCGTCATTTATCCTGCTCAGTTTGAGAGGAACATATAGCTTTGTCTTCATTTTTCCTCCGAAACAAGCACATTCTTGTCATCAAGCGTAACAAAATGGATCATTGAACAGATGCCGTCGAATTCATCCGCCTGTTCGAATACGATGCGCAATTCGTTTTTTCCTTCGATCAAAATATCCTGCACCTCAAAGATCCGGTTATTAAAATCGTAAATCCTTGCTTTTTCAAACTGTTCCAAAGGAAGATTCTGCCCGTTCAAATATAATTTGCAATTTCCGCGGAACGTTTCCCCTTCGATCAGAATATGTGAATACTTTTTGTTTGCGATAAATTCCGCCGTATACACCGCTTTCACGGGGTATAGCTCTATTTCTTTTATCCCCAACGTATCAAAGACAGGTATTTCTGCTCTGCCTTTCAAATAATCGCGTTTTGTACCGTATACCTCCCTTACCAAACAATAGTCATGCCGAGGATAAACCGCCTGTTTTCCGTCTCTTTCTACAGTTATGTCGTACTTTTGTATCCAGATGGACTTCTCTGCCGGCAACTTATAATCCCATTCGGGATTTTCCATCCAATCGTAGTTTTTTATCTTGCCGCTGTACTGCACCGACCGGTATTCCGGCTCAGACATTTCAGCGCATTCCTCTACGATCATACACTCATAGCCGTCCATCACCGATGTCAGTTTCCCGTCTTCAAGGCGGGCAAATTGATCTTGTGCATAAGGCAATATAATCCTGGCATATGGAAATCTGCAATCCAGAATAAACTCAATCTGCTGCTTCCCGTTATTAAACAAATAGTACAATATTTTGCCTTTTCGCTTCCGCTTTAACACCATCAGCCGGGACACGTCGCCATTCACCGCAAAAATTTCTGTGCGTTCGGCATCGATAAGTTCCTCTCGACCCAACGCATCGATATCGATCAGATTCAGTTCGGACAATGTATGTATTTTTGCTTCTTCATAGAGATCCCGGAACAAGATGACGTTTTTATATGTTTCCTTGCCGACAACCATTTTCCCATTGGCGACGGGGCTGTTATAAAAGGTATCGTCATCGATAAAATCATATTCAACGTATCGGTTCGTCAGATATTTTGCTGCGGCGATGACCTTTTTTGCATAACGGATTGCATACTCTGTGTCGACACTGACCCAGCGGTATAATTCATGCATGGGCAAAACTATGCATGTATTGCAGACATGTTTACCCTCAGACAACAGCCGACCGAATTTTTCCGCCATTTTACAGAATTCCGGCATATTTCCGAATTGCTTGAATTGATAAAACAAGGAAGTACCGGCGTCAAATTTCCGATACCCGTCGATCGAATAATGAAAACCGTGAGGGACAAAAAAGTTGATGCCCAGGGCATACATGAAATAAGAGAGACGATTCATGCCCGCAAGATCGTAATTATAAGGGCTGTTGCTGAACAATTCGCTCATAATGATCTTTTTTCCCGCCTGATGTGCGGCCGAAGAAACGATCTTTCCCCCTATACACAATGCGAAATGATCATTATCCCCCAGATTATTTCCTGTAATATCGAATCCGGGAATATCAAAGTATCTGACGGAATGATAGACATTTTCCCCCAGCAAAGTCTGTGCGATCAGGTCTTCTTCGCTGACAATATGCCCCGTCATGAGCAGACCGTGCTTTTTGCACCAATCATGCAAATTCTTATAAAAATTCTTCGTCACCAGATCGTTGATCAGACGATAATAATCTAAACGGATCTTTTGAGAATAAGAGTCTCTCCCGACAAATAAACGGTACAGATTTTCTTGCAGAGAATAGCCGTATCTCTTTTTGAATTTCTGAAACAGCCTATCCGTATAAGGCAGAAAAGCTCCGGGAGAAGGTTCATCCGTAAAGATGCCCAATGTATTTTTTCCAAAAGATGTGCCTATGTATTCCGCATATTTTTCATGCGTCAGCCGGATAAAAGTATCCGTACAGGCTTTGTTCAGATTATCCGGCTTGAACCCGTACTTATCATCCGAGTAATATAATTCAGCCACAACGAAATACGCGATGTATTCATCCGAAAGATGCGTTTTTACAGCCATTTGCGGATAAAATGTTTCCGCTCTGACGTGCGGGAACTCCATTTTACCCATCATATCGCAATAATATGGGCTGTTCCACTCGCTCTTGAAAAACTGATCCCGAATCGTACCCACGCTGTCGTATAAATCGATACATTCCACGATCCGGTCATCTTCTGTTTTGACCGCAACAGCACATAAAACCTTGCACTGCCCCAACTTTACATCCAGAATACCGTTTTCCGCACGCGCTTCAATCAGACGCATCCTTCGGGCCGCAAACTCCGGATTTTCAAAAAATACGCGACCTCCGGCCGCGCCGCTCGGATATGGATCTTCATCGTAGATCCACACCTTCAGCTGCCTTTTCTCTGCCTCGGCCACTATATAGCGAACCATTTCAAACCATTCTTTCGAACCATAAGTCTGATAATAGTTTCCAGCTCGCGGATGCAGAAAAATTCCGGAAATACCCGATTCTCTCATCAAGTCCAACTGCTCACAAATTTCTTCTTTTTGCAAGTCGTGGTTCAAAAACCAAAAAGGCGCAGGGCGGAAATCAAAATTTTTCACTTTCTATCCTCACTTTTTAAGCTTGTCCATGTATTGCTGCATGTTGATCTCATGTTTTTCCCGGATGGATTCAACAGCACATATCCCGATCAATGCAGACCTTGCCCCATCCAACGAGTCAGAACACTGCCCGAGCGGATCTTTCGTATTTCCGCCGATGACCATATCCAAAAGCCGCGCATCCCCGCCGCTATGTTCTCCGCCCGCCTTTTCAAAGCTATACGTTATGCAACTCATATCATTGCAGTAATGCTGAATCCTGTAGAGCGGATCGTGCGAATTGCAACCATCCATATATTCCGTCAATTCCAACCTTCCGTTTTCACCCGTCAAGGTGATTTTATAACCCTCGTACTGATTGTACATGGATAAATTGTATGTCAGAATTGTACCGCGTTTATACTGAACGAGTACGCTCATCGTATCATAGATATCCGCGTCTTGCGTAAAGACGCAGCTATCGCGCAGATACCCGTCTATTTTCTCATTGTCAAGATACAATTCTTTATAGAACTCGTTTTTGCGCATGTCTTCGTAAAATTCGCAATACGAGGCATGCTCACACCCTAGACAGCGCTTGCCGCGGAATTTCCCCGCCTTGCCGAAGAAGAGAAGATCTCCTTTGGCCGATACGGTTACAGGCTCATCCTCCAACAACCAATTGACAATGTCAAAATGATGCGTGGATTTATGCACCAAAAGGCTATTGGAATTGCGCTTATACCGATGCCAACGTCTGAAATAGTCGGCGCCGTGCGGCCTCCCCAGCAAATATTCATAGTTGACATTGAATATTTTACCGATCGCGTTCGCTTTCAATAAGGATTTCAGCTTTTCGAACACCGGCATGAACCGACAATTAAACGTAACCGTCACTTTTTTGCCATATTCCCTTTCAGCTGAAATGATCCTCTGTATCTTTTCAAAATCGGTAGCCATGGGTTTTTCTGTAATCACGTCAAACCCTTGCTTTAAGGTTTCGACAATGTACTGATCATGAAAACAATCCGGCGTTGTAACAATCACTGCATCAGGCTTTTCAATTCTGATCATCTCATCGAAATCTTCATAGATCTTCAGCTTTTTACTGTTCGTCAATTTACGCTTGAAGTATTCGCTTCTGCCGCGATTTATATCGTAAACACCGCAAAGTTCCGCATTCAGCTCCTTACGGGCATCGATATTTCTCGCAAACATCATAAAACAGCGGTGGCCCGCCCCAACGATCGCATAGCGTTTCATTCCTGTTTTCCTCCCGGAATTTCTCTTCCCCTCTTAAAAACTTTTCTTACATTCAGGTTTTGGTCCGCCAACACGAAATCGGCATAATACCCGAACCGGATGCCGCCTATTTTTTTCATGCCGAATAATTTCGCCGGAGTTTCCGTTACCATGCGTACGGCATCCTCCAACGGTATACCCGCTTCAACCATATTCTTTACAAGCAGATCCGCCGTGGCTACGCTTCCGGCAAAAGAGGATTTATCCTGCAAATAGGCAACGTTGTTTTCGATGACGATCGGAAGTCCGTTTTCTTTGCTTCCGATATATGAATATTTCAGATCCGTGCCGGCTGCGCGGATAGCATCCGTGATCAAAACAGTCTTTTTCGGCCCTTTGATCTGATACACCAACAACAATAATTCCTTCGGCAAATGCCTGCCGTCCGCAATAATTTCCGCGTAGGCATCCTTCAATAAGTATGCCGCTTCCACCGCCCCGGCGTGGCGGTAACAGTTCACGCGGGTCACGCCCTGCATCCCCGAATACAAATGTGTAAAAAGTTTGAACTGCGGCGTCCACCGTTTTATGATTTCCTCTCCGAAAGCGTCTGTATGCGCAACGGAAATGGCTATATCGTTCTTTTCGCAAAAAGCTTCAAATTCTTCTAACCCTTTTACTTCCGGAGCAATGCTCCAACGCTTTATCTCCCGACATAAATGATAATAGATCTCATATTCTCGCCCTGTAAAATCCTTTATGTAACTTTCGTCTTGCGCCCCCTTCTGATTTTTGGAGAGATAAGGCCCCTCCATATGAACGCCATAAAAGATCGACCGCAGCAATGCATCTTGCTCTGTCGCCGCATTGTACGCCGCAAGCGCAGCTAAAATCTCCCCATGCGAAGCGGTCAGCAGGGTGGGCATCATCGTAGTCGTCCCGTGTGCAAGATGGGTTAGCGCGACTGTACGGACAGACGCCGGATTTCCGTCCATGAAATCACAGTTGCCGCCGCCGTGAACGTGGATATCTATAAACCCGGGCATTAAATAACGACCTTCGCAATCCACCTCAATAATTTCACAGTCCTTCGGAGGTGTCTTGACGAATTTATCACGGAAAACAACTACGTCTTTTGACTGCACTTTTCCATCCGACACGACTTGCGCATTTTTGAATAGCAAGCATTTTTTGTTTTGTATCATTTCTGTCCTCTCTGTAAAGGATAACTCGTTTTTACAGCTTCTTTTCAGTCAGGTCACTCTTTATCTTATCAAAATCGTAATACAACGCCAGGCCCGGGTACACAACGCTGCGGATATCGCGGGTGTCATAGAGCCTGTTTTCAATAATATCACGCAAGGAAAACTTTTTCAACGAAAATACCAACGGAATCTGTAAATCATATAGAAAAGCGGCAACACATAGATTATTTTCCGTCAATCCTTCTCCTATAATTTTTTCAATATTTCCGAACTGCTCCCGGATATTGAGAATATCGGATAAAATCTCAAAACTTTTGAAGGCGGCAATGCTGTCCCCTTGGAAGAAGAAGTGATGTGCGAAAAAATAATTCATCCCGTAAAAGCCGTAAGCATCATACTTGTTGCGTTGCTTCGGATAAAGATACCCGTAATTGCATGTATCGACCACAATGACAGCATATCCTTCTTTCAGATATTCACCGATGCTTTCCGGTGAATTTTCAATTTTCAGATTCCCTTCGTCTGTAAACAATAGTATTTTTTTCTGATTTTCCCAACCTGCTCTTTTTAAGCTGTACAAAACCGCCGTGTTCATGATCGCCGGAACGGGTTCCAATGCAAACGCATTTGCATAAATTTCCCCGACACGGTATCCGCCGAGTTTTTTTGCTTTCTTCATCTGAATCGCACGATCCTTCATGACCTGCTTCAAAAGCAGATCTTTGGCAAAGTCTGCATTGTCCTGTTTATGCGAATGAAAATAATCGGCAATTTCTGCATCCGGCAACTTCGCTCCCGTCAAACAAATTTGACCGTGCGGACAACAGGAAAGCGAATCTGCCGGCAAAGGCACAAAATTATTGGTTGCTCCGGCATCTCGGCCAAAAAATACATTCGAAAAAAAGTCTGTCATGCATCGCACCAGACCCGCCGTATATTTATGTACCGATCGATCGATCACAATTTCCAAATTTTTACGACAGCCAAAAATATCGTAAATGCGTTGCGCCTGCATATAGACTTTCATCAGGCCTTCTATCGGGAAAAAATCCTGATTTACCCCCAACAGAATGACCGGCTTCGGCGCAACAGCGATGACAATATCGGTATATCCTAAATGATTCTCCACGATCTGCGGAACAATTTGTTCATCGTCTTGCGGTTCTCCGGTATTATAAAACATCATGTAATCCGTTATAAACGTCGCCGGAGCAAAAGCCTTAACGCGATCATCCTGCGCCAGCATCAGAAAGGCAGTCTGCGTTCCACCTCCACTGTTGCCTGTAACCGCAATCCGTTCCGTATCCACATCTTCCCGGCTGCATAAATAATCCAGAGCAATGCGCATATCTCTGAAAGATAGATTATATAAAAACATATCGCACATTGCCGCTTTGGCACCGTAATAACTGTGTTCTTCCGTGCATCCGTCTACTTGCAGCTCTCCGGTTTGTCGGTCATAGTAGGTAAATCGCTCCCCTTGCCCTATAGGATCCATTCCTAAAACAAGAAATCCCGCCCGGGCCAATCTATCCTGAACGTATTGATACTCTTCGTGAGCCTTTGCCTCTTTATAATGTCCGCACACAAAAAGAACGGCCGGTTTTTGTGCCGCTGTGCTTTCAGGAACATAGACGTTTGCCGTTATTTTTACATTTTCGCTTGTCGTTAAAATTATTTTTTCAATCTTGTAATTGCCCCTGTCGATCTCACCGGTTTTTTCCGAAGAATGCAATTTTGCATTGGCGAATTCAGGACGTATCCCCTTAAAAAATACTTCGCGAATTTTCCTTTGATAGTTTCGGATCTCCTCTTCACTGGTCAATGATGCCAGCATTTTTTCATTTTCACGAGCATACATTTCACCGCGCCGCCGCAGAAAATGAAACATCTGATCAGAATATCTTTCGGCTACAAGATTTTTAACGGATTCTCGGCTCATTTTTATCTCACGTTTAATGGATTAAAGAACTGCTGTCTTTATCGATATACAAGGTAAAAGCGGGATGAGTCTTTAAGAGCGTTGCAGGAATCATGTTATCGACTTTATCCGATGCAAGAGTATTGGCAACGGCTTTTGCTTTTACCGAATAAGGGACAAAGGAAATAATATTTTTACATTTCATTATTTCTTTGCATGACATGGATATCGCCTGTAAACATACGGAATTTATATCCGGAAACCACCCTTCTCTGACCTGTTGCTGCTTGCAGGTTTCGTTAAGGTTTACAACTATGTAAGCGTCATCACAATCAAAATCTGCCGGAGGATCGTTAAAGGCTATATGTGCATTTTCACCGATCCCTATCATTCCGAGATCGATTGCCTGCTCCCTGATCGCCACGGTAAGCTCTGCGATCATTTCTTTCGTATTGCGCATTCCGTCAATGTAATGCGCCGCCTTGAGCCGCTGCGGCAACTTCTTTTCAAATCTCTCTTTCAGATATTTCACAAAACTCGCTTTGTGACTTTCGTCAACACCTACGTATTCATCCAGATGGAACATCTCAACTTTCGTCCAATCGATATCCTGCTTGACGAATTCTTCAAAAAATTCAAACTGCGATGCACCTGTCGAGAGTAAAATTCGCGCAATACCGTTTCGAGAGATCGCATCATTGACAATTTCTGCTGCTTGTACTGCTGCAAGTTTTGCAATTTCTTTCACCGTTTCTTGTCTTACAATTTTCATACTTGATTTCCTTTCAAAAAATTTTTTTATTTTGTTGTAATTACATCAATTTTGTTTTATAATAATATTCACAGAGCCATCCTTAAGGAGTCGACATCACAATGAGCAGCTTTGAATTTGAAATAGTCAAAAAACTCGATCATCCGGCTTTCAAGCCACATGTGCACCCGCATTATGAGATATATTACCTGCTGGAAGGTTCTCGCGATTATTTGATCGGCAACTTGATTTACAAAATTTGCTCCGGATCTTTTATCTTTATCAAACCCAATGTCATCCACAAAACAGAAGGCGGTTCTTATTCCCGTTTCCTTATTTCCTTCGACGAAGAATTTGCTAAAAAGCTCCCTTCGAATTTGTTAAATGATCTGTTTAATAAAGAACATATCCCTCTACCAAAAAAAATGCAGCCTGCCTTCCTTGAAATTCTTTCCCTTTTCAAAAAAACGGACACCTTTTCAGACGAAGAAAGAATTTTGTATGCCCAAAATGTTTTAAGCATTCTTTTCCTCTCTCTTAAAAAAGCACAGCAGGAGATATCCTATACTCCTTCAGAAAAATTTTATCCCAAACCGGTCGTATCTGTAATAGAGTTTTTACAGGAAAATTATATGCGCGAAATCTCCCTGAAAGAGCTTTCCGAACATGCATTCGTCTCCCCTGCATATTTATGCCGTATCTTTAAGAAATACACAAATGTAAATATCTTTGAATACCTGAACGTCATTCGACTAAACAAAAGTATTGAAATGATAAACCAAACTCATAAGTCGATTTCAGAGATAGCCTTGGCTACGGGATTCTCTTCTGTAAACTATTTCAGCATTCAATTCAAAAAACATCTGAATACAACCCCGTCGCTTTATAAAAAAACGTTACACAAAGTATAATCCGCACACTGCATTCCAATTTTATCATATAATTAAAATTGTTTCTATATTTATCTTGTCTTCTTCTTTAAGAACTTATATTTTATTGACTCGATTTTACTGACAATCAATAAAAAACTTCCGTATCCGCAGAGC
>ERZ1106952.957-NODE-957-length-10406-cov-7.823302_pt1 | contig 10406 bp, 8 predicted proteins | sample MGYA00403677_ERZ1106952 | MGnify/ENA primary metagenome ERZ1106952 (study PRJEB35170, sample SAMEA104062415) | human gut metagenome | biome: human gut; feature: human-associated habitat; material: faeces | place: Denmark | collected 2012-05-14 ...
TTAGATTATTTATATATAAAAAAGAAAGAGGGGTTACGACCTCTCTTTTTTTAGCAGTGAACTTACAAAAACATTGACATCAATTTAAATTTGTGATAACTTATACAAAGTAATGATTAAGGAAGGTAATAGTATCTAACATTTAACTTTAAAATTAAATGTTTAAGATATTATTTAACAATATATATTATTGTATTTACAAATTTGGAGGTGTAGCAGATGAGAGTAAAAGTAACATTAGCTTGTTCAGAATGTAAACAAAGAAATTACAACACTACAAAAAACAAAAAAAATAACCCAGACAGAATAGAGTTAAACAAATACTGTAAATTCTGTAAAAAACATACTACTCATAAAGAAACAAAATAGTTTTATTTTAAGGATGTGAGTGTAGATGGCAACTCAAGAAAGCCAAACAGTTAAGAAAAAATCTGGTTTAGTGGGATATATAAAAGACACTAATCAAGAGCTTAAAAGAGTTACATGGTCAACCAAAAAAGAATTGCTAAAAAACACAGGGATAGTTTTAGCTACTATTATTTCGTTTACTATATTAGTATGGGGATTAGACACTGTATTATCTGGTGCACTAGGATTAATACTAAAATAGATTAAAAGGAGAAAACAAATGTCAGAGTTACAAGAAGCAAGATGGTATGTAGTTCATACTTATTCAGGACATGAGAACAAAGTTAAAGCTACCATAGAAAAAGCCGTAAAAACAAGAGGCATGGAACAATTCATACAAGAAGTGGTTGTGCCAACTGAAGATGTAGTGGAAACTACAAAAACAGGAAAAGAAAAAGTTAGACAAAGAAAAATATATCCAAGTTACGTATTAATTAAAATGATAATTACAGACGAATCTTGGTATATAGTAAGAAATACTAAAGGTGTTACAGGGTTTGTAGGCCCTGGGTCTAAGCCAGTTCCGCTAAGTGAGGCTGAAGTTGAAGCAATGGGAATTGATTTAACTGTATTTAAAGTAAGTGGCCCAGAAGACTTAGAAGAAGGGGAAGTTGTAAATATTACAGCTGGTCCATTCGTAGGTCAAACAGGAACTGTTAAATCTATAGACAAACACAATGATACAGCAAGAGTATGTATAGACGCATTCGGTGGTAAAGAAACTCCGCTTGAAATAAGTCTTAAAAACATAGAAAGAATATAATAACGCAATAAGAAATCTGAGGAGGTGCGCCCGAAATGGCTAAAAAAGTTATAGGTCAAATAAAATTACAAATACCTGCAGGAAAAGCTACTCCAGCTCCACCAGTTGGTCCAGCTTTAGGGCAACACGGGGTTAACATAATGGGATTCACTAAAGAATTCAACGCTAAAACTGCAGATCAAGCTGGAATGATAATACCAGTTGTTATAACTGTATATCAAGATAGATCTTTCAGCTTCATAACTAAAACTCCACCAGCTGCAGTATTACTTAAAAAAGCTGCTGGTTTAGACACTGCGTCTGGAGAACCGAATAAAAAGAAAGTTGCTAAATTATCATCAGCTCAAATAAGAGAAATAGCTGAATTAAAAATGCCAGACTTAAATGCTGCATCAGTAGAATCTGCAATGAGAATGATTGCTGGTACTGCTAGAAGTATGGGAATCGTAGTAGAAGACTAATTTTAAAAAATTTTAATTAGACACTTCGTTTGAAGTGGGAGGTTGTAAAACCGCAAAATAACCACAGGAGGAAAATAAAATGGCTAATAAAAGTAAAAAATATACTCAAGCAGTTGCTAAAATAGACAGAACTAAATTATATGATTCTAAAGAAGCTTTAGATTTAGTTGCTGAAATAGCATCAGCTAAATTCGATGAGACTGTTGAAGCTCATATAAAATTAGGTGTTGACGGACGTCACGCTGACCAACAAGTTAGAGGTGCTATAGTATTACCTCACGGAACTGGGAAAACTAAAAGAGTTTTAGTTTTCGCTAAAGGAGAAAAAGCTACTGAAGCTCAAGCTGCAGGTGCTGATTTCGTAGGTGCTGAAGACTTAGTACAAAAAATACAAAAAGAAAACTGGTTTGAATTTGATGTAGTTGTTGCTACTCCAGATATGATGGGTGTAGTTGGTAGATTAGGTAGAGTATTAGGACCAAAAGGTTTAATGCCAAACCCTAAATCAGGAACAGTTACTTTCGACGTTACTAAAGCTATAGAAGAAATAAAAGCTGGTAAAGTTGAATACAGACTAGACAAAAACAATATAGTTCACGTTCCAGTAGGAAAAGTATCTTTCGGTGGAGAAAAATTAGCTGAAAACTTCGCGACTTTAATGTCTGCTATAGTAAAAGCTAAACCAGCTTCAGCAAAAGGAACTTACTTAAGAAGTATAACAGTTGCTTCTACAATGGGACCTGGAGTTAAAATAAACGCAGCTAGAATATCTGAATAATTATTCCAGTTGACATAAGTAAACAAAAATGTTAATATAACATTTGTTGATATAAAAAATGAATGAATTTGCCGTAGACAGTAGGTGCGCTAGCTTAAATATCCTACCGAGGTTTTAGATAAATGATAACTAAAGCTTTTATGTGGTCTATGCAATAGATAATATAAAAGCTTTTTATATGAATCGCGGCGAATTAAACCTTATAAGGTGAAGGAGGTGCACATCTAGATGAGAGAAGCTTTACAAATAAAATCACAAGTTGTTGCAGAGATAGTTGAAAAGTTACAAAAATCATCTTCTACTATAGTAGTTGATTATAAAGGACTAACTGTTGAAGAGGTTACTGAACTTAGAAAGAAAATGAGAGAAGCTGGTGTTGAATACAAAGTGTACAAAAATACTCTTGTAAGAAGAGCAGCTCAAGAAGTTGGAATAACTGAGTTCAATGACGAGTTATTAGTAGGAACTAACGCTATAGCGTTCGGTTACGAAGATCCAATAGCTCCAGCTAGAGTTATAAAAGAATTTATGGAAGATCATCCAAAAATGAAATTAAAAATGGGTGTTGTTGAAGGAGAATTCTACAACGAAGCACAAATCGTTGAGTTCGCTAACATACCACCAAGAGAAGTTCTTCTTGCTAAATTACTTGGTAGCTTAAAAGCTCCAATGTCTAACTTCGTTTACTTATTAGACGCAGTTATAAAAGAAAAAGAAGGACAAGAAGCTTAATTGTCACTTAACTTAAATAACAATTATAAAAAATATAAAATTAGAAAATAATTTCGGAGGTGCGAAAAATGACAATAGAACAAATATTAGAAGCTATAGAATCAATGAAAGTTACAGAATTAAATGAATTAGTAAAAGCTGCAGAAGAAAAATTCGGTGTATCTGCTTCTGCTCCAGTAATGGTTGCTGGTGCTGCTGCAGGTGGTGCTGCTGAAGAAAAAACTGAATTCGATGTAGTATTAGCTAACGCTGGTGCATCAAAAGTTAAAGTTATAAAAGTAGTTAGAGAAATAACTGGTTTAGGATTAAAAGAAGCTAAAGACTTAGTTGACAATGCTCCTAAAACATTAAAAGAAGGAGTTTCTAAAGAAGAAGCTGAAGAAATGAAAGCTAAATTAGAAGAAACTGGAGCTTCTGTAGAAGTTAAATAGTTATTATAAAAACTAATAATAAAAATATAAAAGGCATCTTTAGTTAGATGCCTTTTTTTAAGCTAAAAAAGAAATGATAAACTAGAGAATAGAAAGTAGACGTGAACTACATCTGTTTTCTATTCTCTAGTTTGGAAATTTTTAAAAAACTAGAATTATTGCTTGATTTTTTGTGCATAATAAATAATGCATATTTTATGAATAAAATTTAATACATAAAATCATAAAGATTGGGCAGTGAAAATATTGAAATTTAGTCAGATTTGTGGTATAATACCTAGATGCGTTAGAATCACAATGGTTTTATTTTTAATTATTGAGAGGTGAAAAGTGAATGCCATACCCTGTCACGATAGGTAAGAGAACTAGAATGAGCTTTTCTAAAATAAAAGAAATAGCTGATTTACCAAATCTTATAGAAATACAAGTTGATTCCTATAAGTGGTTTTTAGAAGAAGGTTTAAAAGAAGTATTTGAAGATATTTCTCCAATAGAAGACTACACGGGAAATTTAATATTAGAATTCGTAGATTACTCTTTAGACGAAAAACCAAAATACGATATAGAAGAGTGTAAAGAAAGAGATGCTACATATCATGCACCTCTAAATGTAAAAGTAAGACTTATAAACAAAGAAACTGGAGAAATTAAAGAACAAAAGGTCTTCATGGGAGACTTCCCTCTTATGACAGATAGAGGAACTTTTGTAATTAATGGAGCGGAAAGAGTTATAGTAAGTCAGCTTGTTAGATCTCCTGGTGTATATTATGCACTTGATAGAGATATGAAAACAGGTAAAAAAATGATATCTTCAACTGTTATACCAAATAGAGGAGCATGGTTAGAGTATGAAACTGACACTAATGATGTTATCTATGTAAGAGTTGATAGAACTAGAAAACAACCTGTAACTGTGCTACTTAGAGCATTAGGTATAGGTACAGACGAAGAAATAAAAGAATTATTAGGTGAAGATGAAAGATTATTAGCTACATTAGACAAAGATAATACTAATTCAGTAGAATCAGGTCTAGTGGAAATCTACAAAAAACTTAGACCAGGTGAACCACCTACAGTTGAAAGTGCTTCATCATTAATAAATGCTTTATTCTTTGATGCAAAAAGATATGACCTTGCAAAAGTAGGTAGATATAAATTCAATAAAAAGTTAGCTTTAGCTTACAGAATAATGAATAGAATATCTTGCGAAGACATAATAAATCCTGAAACAGGAGAAGTTTTCGTTAAAGATGGAGAAAAAATATCTTACGAAAAAGCTTGGGAAATTCAAAACTCAGGTATAAACGTTGTTCATGTTTTATCTGAAGATGAGAAAAAAGTTAAAGTAATAGGAAATAATTTTGTAGACATCAAGTCTCACATAAAATTTGATATAGATGATTTAAAAATCAATGAAAAAGTACATTACCCAACATTAAAAGAAATTTTAGATGAATGTACTACAGAAGAAGAAATAAAAGAAGCATTAAAAATAAGAATGAGAGAATTAATACCAAAACACATCTTATTAGACGATATTATAGCATCTATAAGTTATCAATTCAATCTATTCTCTGATATAGGTACTATAGATGATATAGATCACTTAGGGAACAGAAGAATAAGATCTGTTGGGGAATTATTACAAAATCAAGTAAGAATCGGTCTTTCTAGAATGGAAAGAGTTATAAGAGAAAGAATGACTGTACAAGACATGGAATCTATAACTCCACAAGCTTTAGTAAATATAAGACCTGTTTCAGCTGCGATTAAAGAATTCTTTGGTAGTTCTCAGTTATCTCAGTTCATGGATCAAACAAATCCATTATCAGAATTAACTCATAAGAGAAGATTATCAGCGTTAGGACCAGGTGGTCTTTCAAGAGAAAGAGCTGGATTCGAAGTGCGTGACGTTCATCATTCTCACTACGGTAGAATGTGTCCTATAGAGACTCCAGAGGGACCAAATATCGGTCTTATCAACTCACTTAGTACTTATGCTAAGATAAATGAATATGGATTTATCGAATCTCCTTATAGAAAATACGATAAAGAAACTGGTAGAATAACAGATGAAATTCAATATTTAACTGCTGATGAAGAAGATATATTTGTAAGAGCTCAAGCAAATGAACCATTAAATGAAAATGGTGAATTTATAAATGAGAGAGTAGTTTGTAGAACTGTAAACGGTACAGTTGAATTACTTCCTGCAAATAGAGTTGACTTCATGGATATATCTCCAAAACAAGTTGTATCTATAGCAACAGCTATGATACCATTCCTTGAAAATGACGATGCCAACCGTGCCCTAATGGGATCAAACATGCAACGTCAAGCCGTGCCTCTAGTAAGAAGAGAAGCACCAATTATAGGAACTGGTTGTGAGTATAGAGCAGCTAAAGACTCAGGAGCAGTTGTAGTAGCTAAACATTCTGGTATAGCAGAAAGAGTTACTGCAGATGAAATAGTAATAAGAAGAGAAGACGGAAATAAAGACAAGTACAAACTACTTAAATTCAAAAGATCAAACTCTGGTACATGTGTAAACCAAACTCCTATCATAAACAAAAATGATGTGATAGAAGCTGGAGATGTTATAGCAGATGGACCAGCTACTGACTTAGGAGAAGTAGCTTTAGGAAGAAACTGCCTGATAGCCTTCATGACTTGGGAAGGATACAACTATGAGGATGCTGTTTTAATAAACGAAAGACTTGTTAAAGAAGATAGATTATCAACAATTCATATCGAAGAATATGAATGTGAAGCAAGAGATACTAAACTAGGACCAGAAGAAATAACTAGGGATATACCAAACGTATCTGAGAATGCAATTAAAAACTTAGATGAAAGAGGTATAATCAGAATAGGTGCTGAAGTAGATTCAGGAGATATATTAGTTGGTAAAGTAACTCCAAAAGGAGAAACTGAACTTACTGCTGAAGAAAGATTACTTCGTGCAATCTTCGGAGAAAAAGCAAGAGAAGTTAGAGATACATCTCTTAAAGTTCCTCATGGAGAATCTGGTATCATAGTTGATATAAAAGTATTCACGAGAGAAAATGGTGACGATTTATCACCAGGAGTAAACGAAAGCGTTAGATGTTATATCGCTAAGAAAAGAAAAATAAAAGTCGGAGATAAAATGGCCGGACGTCATGGTAACAAAGGGGTTATCTCAAGAGTATTACCAGAAGAAGACATGCCATTTATGGAAGACGGAACTCCTATGGATATAGTTCTGAATCCACAGGGTATACCATCTCGTATGAACATCGGTCAGGTACTTGAAATGCACTTAGGACTTGCTGCTAAGAAATTAGGATGGCATGTTGCTACATCAGTATTTGATGGTGCTCACGAAGAAGATATCCAAGAAGCACTTGAATTAGCTGGATATCCAAGAGACGGAAAATTAACTTTATATGATGGAAGAACTGGAGAATCATTCGATAATAGAATAACAGTTGGATATATGTACTACTTAAAACTTCACCATCTAGTAGATGACAAGTTACATGCAAGAAGTACAGGACCATACTCACTTGTTACTCAACAGCCACTTGGTGGTAAAGCACAATTTGGGGGACAAAGATTTGGTGAGATGGAGGTTTGGGCATTAGAAGCATATGGTGCTGCTCATATCCTACAAGAAATACTTACTGTTAAATCAGATGATGTTGTTGGTCGTGTTAGAACTTACGAAGCTATCGTTAAAGGTGAAAACATACCAGAACCAGGTATCCCAGAATCATTCAAAGTATTAATAAAAGAACTTCAATCTTTATGTTTAGATGTTAAGATATTATCAGAAGAAGATGAAGAATTAGAAGTTAAAGAAAACATTGACTTTGACGAACCAGAAAGTGAATTCGAAGGATCTGTTGTAAGTAATGAAACAGATGTTGAAGAAAATCACATGATAGAAGAAATAGAAGTTGAAGAAGATGAAGATTTATTAGATGATATGAGTTACGATGATTTTGACTACACTAATGATGTCAACGATGATTATGAAATGTAGTTTTATAAAATAAATATCAAATAGAAGGGAGAGAACTCCTTGTTTGAATTAAACAATTTCGAGTCGATTAAAATAGGATTAGCTTCTCCAGAAAGAATAAGAGAATGGTCTTATGGTGAAGTAAAAAAACCAGAAACTATAAATTACCGTACTTTAAAACCAGAAAAAGACGGTTTATTCTGTGAAAGAATATTTGGACCACAAAAAGACTGGGAATGTCATTGTGGTAAATACAGAAGAGTTAGATATAAAGGTGTAATATGTGATAGATGTGGTGTTGAAGTCACAAAATCAAAAGTAAGAAGATCTAGAATGGGACATATAGAGCTTGCAGCTCCTATGTCTCATATCTGGTACTTCAAAGGAATACCAAGTAGAATGGGTCTTTTACTTGATATGTCACCTAGATCACTAGAAAAAATATTATATTTTGCTTCTTATGTAGTAATTAATCCAGGTGAAACAGGATTAAACGAAAAAGAATTAATAAATGAAGACAAATTCAGAACTGTTTACAGAGAACATGGAAACACTTTTGAAGTTGGAATGGGTGCAGAAGCTGTTAAAAAACTTCTTCAAAACATAGACCTTGAAAAAGAATCTAAAATGTTAAGAGAAGACTTAAAAGACAGTACTGGACAAAAAAGAGTTAGAACAATAAGAAGATTAGAAGTTGTTGAAGCATTCAGAAAATCTGGAAATAAACCAGAGTGGATGATACTAGATGCAATTCCAGTAATACCACCAGATTTAAGACCAATGGTTCAATTAGATGGAGGTAGATTTGCAACTTCTGACTTAAATGACTTATATAGAAGAGTTATAAATAGAAATAACAGACTTAAAAGATTATTAGAACTTGGAGCTCCTGATATCATCGTTAGAAATGAAAAAAGAATGCTTCAAGAAGCAGTAGATGCTCTAATAGATAATGGTAGAAGAGGTAGACCAGTTACTGGACCAGGTAACAGACCACTTAAATCATTATCAGACATGTTAAAAGGTAAGCAAGGGCGTTTCCGTCAAAACTTACTTGGTAAACGTGTTGACTACTCAGGACGTTCTGTTATAGTTGTTGGACCAGAACTTAAATTCTACCAATGTGGTCTTCCAAGAAAAATGGCTCTTGAATTATTCAAACCATTCGTAATGGATAGATTAGTTAAAGAAGGTTATGCACACAACATTAAGAGTGCTAAATCTATAGTTGAAAAAGTAAAACCAGAAGTTTGGGATGTACTTGAAGATGTAATCAAGAGTCACCCAGTTTTACTAAACCGTGCACCGACTCTACACAGACTAGGGATACAAGCATTTGAACCAATCTTAGTTGAAGGAAAAGCTATCAAGCTTCATCCACTTGTATGTACAGCATACAATGCCGACTTCGATGGTGACCAGATGGCCGTTCACGTTCCTTTATCTGTTGAAGCACAAGCAGAAGCAAGATTCTTAATGCTTTCTGTAAATAATATACTTGCACCAAAAGATGGTTCTCCAATAACTACTCCATCTCAAGATATGGTTCTAGGAAGTTACTACTTAACAATAGAATCTCAAGGAGGAGAAAAAGGAACTGGAAGTATATTCAAAGACTACAATGAATTATTAATGGCTTACCAAACTAAAGCTGTTGAACTTCATGCTACTGTTAAAATGAGAAAAGTTCTTGAAGATGGTAGAAAAGGATTAATCGAAAGTACTGTAGGTAGATTCATATTCAATGAAAATATGCCTCAAGACTTAGGATTTGTAGATAGAAATGAAGATCCATTTGGATTAGAAATAGATTTCTTAGTTGATAAAAAAGCATTAGGTAAAATAATAGACAGATGCTTTAGAAGACATGGTAATACTAAAACTGCAGAAGTATTAGACCACATTAAAGCTTTAGGATTTAAATATTCTACAGTTGGTGGTATAACAGTTGCAGTTGCAGATATGAAAATACCAAAAGAAAAAGCAGAATATATAGCTGCTGCTGAAAAACAAGTTGATAAGTTTGAAAAAGCTTACGGAAGAGGTCTTATATCTGATGAAGAAAGATATGAGAAAGTTATAGAAACTTGGACAGAAACTACTAATAAAGTAACTGACGCACTTATGGATGGACTTGAAAGAATGAACAACATTTATATAATGGCCCATTCAGGAGCGAGGGGTTCTAAGAACCAGATAAGACAGTTAGCTGGTATGCGTGGACTTATGGCCAATGCATCTGGTAAAACAGTAGAAATCCCAGTTAAATCTAACTTCCGTGAAGGGTTATCAGTTATGGAATACTTTATATCATCACACGGTGCTAGAAAAGGACTTTCAGATACAGCTCTTCGTACAGCCGATTCAGGTTACTTAACAAGAAGACTTGTTGACGTATCTCAAGACGTTATAGTTAGAGATTACGACTGTGGAACTACTGAAACTTCAACAATCGTTGCAATAAAAGAAGGTAACGAAGTTATAGAAGAAATCTATGACAGAATAGTAGGAAGATATACTATAGATCCAATAGTAAATCCAACTACTGGTGAAGTTATAGTTGAAGCAGATTCTATGATAATGGAAGAACAAGCTGAGAAAATAGTCGCAGCAGGAATAGAAGAAGTTGAAATAAGAACTGTTCTTAACTGTAAAACTAGACATGGTGTTTGTTCAAAATGTTATGGTAGAAACTTAGCTACTGGAAAAGAAGTTAATATAGGTGAAGCTATAGGTATAATAGCTGCTCAATCAATCGGTGAACCAGGTACACAGCTTACAATGCGTACATTCCATACAGGTGGGGTTGCCGGAGGAGATATAACTC
>ERZ1106952.958-NODE-958-length-10406-cov-2.158729_pt1 | contig 10406 bp, 5 predicted proteins | sample MGYA00403677_ERZ1106952 | MGnify/ENA primary metagenome ERZ1106952 (study PRJEB35170, sample SAMEA104062415) | human gut metagenome | biome: human gut; feature: human-associated habitat; material: faeces | place: Denmark | collected 2012-05-14 ...
AGCGGCTCGCCGCAGGCAACAAACGGCGGCTACATTTTCGTCATGTTCGATAAGGAGATCGGCGACGACAGCGGAACCGTCTACCTGAGCCAGTTCATCAGCGACGGCAAGGCCTACTTGCTCACAGGTAAGAAGAAGTCCAAGACCGAGGAAAAGTTCTTTACTTACGACGGTAAGAGCTTCAAGGCGAGCGATCGCGATGTCACCGCCAGCGACTTTAACAACGACAGCGCCTATCTCATCTCGGGCTACACCGCAAACCTCGAGGAGCAAGACGAGAACTACGTCGAGGGCAAGATCAACACCTCCAAACTCAACCTCAACAACACGGTCGATACCGTCGAGCAAACGCTCATGGCTCTCACCACCAAGATCAGCGGCACCGATACCGATGCTGACGCGAACAGCAGCAAGTCGGCCGACTCGTCCAGCAGCAAGTCGAGCTCCAGCAAAAAGTCGAGCAAGTCGAGTAGCTCCAGCAAGTCGAACAGCTACGATGACTCCGACGATGACTTCGACTCCGACTACGACGAAAGCTACGACGATTCCAGCGACTACGACGATAGCTATGACGACTCCACGGACTCCGTACCGCCCACCGAGTTCACCGACGTCGACGAGTAGCGCCGAGCGCCAGTCTCATTGCACAAAGAAGTGCCCCGTTTCCACCAGGGAAACGGGGCACTTTCTTGTAAGCGAAACTATTTAATGTAGATCGAATCGATGATGTACTCCCAATCCGAATCACCCGAAAGCGAATCGTACGATCCGAGCCACAGATTGGTCGATTTACCCACGTTGTTCGTCTTCCCAATCGTGTTAAACCCCGAGCTGTAGTGGTTGGAGATCATCAGCGTTCCCACCGTGTAGCCATCGTGGACAATCTTGTAATCGACCCACAAACCGTTCTTGACGCCGCTGTACGTGCCCTGCGAGGTCTTGACGTCCCAGTCACTCCCCCAGTCCTCGGGAACCTCGAACGTAAACACGTCGCCGTCGTAGGTACGGCTCTTGCGACTTGCCTCCGAGACGGCCGCGTTATAGCTCGCGACTGCACCGTTGCGCGCCGAAGAAGCCAAGCCCGCCAGACGATCGGCCTCGTCCTTGTCGTCGCATCCGCCCTGACGCGCGTAATTCTGCGCCATGGTGATCTCGCCGGGTTCGACATCCACGGCGTTTACCGGATCGCCGAGCTCAAACTTCGCGTTCTCGCGCAGGTCGAGCTTCTCGCCCTTCTTGAGTGCATCGCCCAGCTTAACGCTCACCGAAACGTTGGGGACGTCCCAAATCTCGCCATCGGCGCCCAAGGGCGACGCGGCCACTGCAAGGCTGTAGCTGCCCTGCATGAGCTTGATGCCGTTGCCCTCGCTGTCGACATAAAAGACCGTATCCACGTCCTTGCCGTCAACGTCGGTTCCCGTCACGTGCACCGGCAGCTTGGTGGCGCCGGTATCGGTATCCCACTGCATGCCGGTCGCCGTGATGCGCACCGGGTGCTTGGAGTGCTTGACGGCCTCTTCTTCCTTCTTCTTTTCGATGCGCTCAATCTCGGCCTGCTGTGGGCGATACACGCCAAAGTAATAGCCGGCGCCACCGCCCGCAAGGATAGCCACCAGCACGCCAACCGTAATCAGCGCAGCCTTCTTGCCGTTCTTCTTGGGCCGCTGCGGACCAGGACCGCCCGCACCCATGTCGTAGACACCCGTCACGTCGACCGGCGGCATATAGGGCGGCAAGTCGCTGGCGTCCGTTACAGAAGCCGTCTGCCCAGAGCCCTGTTGCGTCTGACCGGGCTGCTGGTAACCCGGCTGCATCGGAGCAGCATCAACAGGCCCAAACTCCTCCATAGGGGCACCGCAGCTGGTGCAGAAGCGCTGGCCGTCGGGCACGTACGAACCGCATTTAGTGCAAAACATAAGGTTCTCCCTTACAACAATTCCGTTACTCAGAGTGTAACCCGCGCCCCGTCAACAACGTTGCGCAACAATTGCCACGCCATAGCAAAAGGCCCCGCGGAAGATCCGCAGGGCCTACGATAGTCTCCTGTTAGCGGGGCCGAGTCTAGCCCGCCGGCAGGCGTATCGACGATATTAGTCCTCCTTGAGGACGAAAGCGCTCACCAGGCCGGCTATCGAGAAGATCAGCGTAAGGACCGCGCCATATGCCGGGGCCAGGAACGGCTTTATGGACGTAATGGCGGCAAAAGCACTTGAACCACCGTTCGAAGCGAGCATCTGGGTTAACGCACCGTCAATCTGGCCGTTTGCCACCAGCGCGCCGATAATGCATACAAGCGAAAGAACCGCAGAGGCGCCAAGGCTGGCAAACAGGACAACATCCTGCTTCTTGAGAAACTTAATCACAACGCCGGCGATCATAGCCACCACACAGGCAACCCACAGCACAAAGAGAATGGTGAGGACATTGGCAACCAGGCCGAGTGAACCGGCAGCCTGTTGAGCCTGAGCGGCCGCCGAGGTGCCATACGAGGTAATCTGCATCGCAAGATTGTTAATGCCCGTAGAAAGGCCACGCAACGCACCGGAAAGGCTAAACACGTGGGGCATATCGAATGCATTGTTAACAAGCGCCTTAGCGGAGGTAATCGCCGTCTGATTGAGGCCGTAGTTATCGGAGCCGGCCTGGTTGGAGGCATAACCGAGTGCTTTATCGATCCAAGGCATGGCAATCCACGGTTGGAACATGCACACGAAGGACGCCACGGCGCCGCCCAGCATGGCGAGCGAGCGCTTGCCAAAGCCCGTAGCCGCCGTCAGCGTGCTCTGAAAGCTGGAGCCGGCATTACCAAGTCCGTGATGTGCGGCAGGCGCAGGCTGAGCGAACGGCTGCTGCACCGGCGCGGTCTGCGGAGCCGGAGCCTGGTGGTCAGGAGCCGCCTGAGGCGCAGAGGGAGCGCCGACCATCGACTGACCGCAGTTGCCGCAAAAGACGGCGCCATCGGGCTGCTGGGCTCCACAATGAGGACAGAACATTTCATTCCCCTTTCTTAAGGGAGCGGCCGGGCTCGATACCGCGTCCGCTCGTTCACCTTTGACAGTTAGAATCATCCGTCCAAAAATACGAAAGTTGTTGCGCAACATAGAAAGCGACGGCAAGTTTTTTACCTGCCGTCGCTTGTCTACAACGTTTTGCCTGGTACAGACCGTTATCTGTTAACGAATCTCGACCGTAAAGACCTCATTGCCCATCTTGAGCTTATCGCCGTTCTTGAGCTTGACGAGCTCGCCGGGCTCCAGACGGTTGCCGTTGATGCACGTGCCGTTGGTAGAGTTCTTGTCCTCCACGGCAAAGCATTGGCCCGTGTAGCGTACCAGCAAGTGCACGCGCGAAATAGCCGTGTTCCCCTCGATGCGGACATTTGCCGCCGAGCCCTTGCCCACCGTGGCGGGGAACTCGGTAATGTCATAGCGGGTTCCGCGCTCGCGGATCAGTGCCATACGCGGGCCATAGGCAGAACGCGGCACATCAGAGGCGATGCGGGGCAGCTCCGAGGACGACGGATGATCCGAGGATGCCATGAGGTCGTCGAGCACCGTCACGCCCGTGCTGGGACGATTGTAGACCGCATTGGGCTGGTTGTAGCCGGCAGCCGGCTGGTTAGCGCCAGCCACGGGGCCACGAGGGATCACTACGTTACCGTTGGCGCCGGCAGGAGCGGCCGTAGGGGCAGCGGGATGCGAGCCGGGACGCACGGCAGGGCCGGCGTCCGGGATGTTGGAGGGACGGTTGTGCGAAGTACGGGCGGGACGCTGCACCGGCTGCTGAGGAGCCATACCGGCAGCAGGACGACCAGCCTGCGGCATCTGGGGCTGCGCCATGGGTGCCACGCCAGGACGAGCCGTCTGCGGCATCGGAGCCGCAGCGGGGCGCTGAGCGCCCATGCCCGTCTGCGCACCAGGCGCCTGCACGGGGCGCTGCTGCTGAGCAGGAGTACGAAGCGTGGCCGCGGCGGCGGCAGAGGCGCCACCGGGCATGTACTTGGCAAGCTCAGAGCCACACTTTAAGCAAAACTTGCTGGTATTGGGGTTGTTGTATCCGCAGTGACCACAAAACATGATGGGTCCTTTCCGGCGCCAGGCGCCTTATTGTGCGATCTTGACGAGCTTGGGGTTCTCGGCCGAGGTGTCGAGCGCCCAAAGCGTAGAAGACTTGCCACTATTATCCGCCACAAAGAGCGTCGTGCCGTTGAGCCACAACGCCGAGGTTGAAGGATCGAGGTCGAGTCCGGCCTTGTCGGCAACCTTGTCGTAGTCACTCGAAAGGCCCGAGCTCGCATCGATCCAACCGAGCTCGCCTCCCGAGAGCACGAGCGCGCAACCGTGGCTATTGGCCCACAGGCGGCCCGCATCGGCATAGGCGTCAAACGAGCTAAACGTACCGCCCTGGGTGCAGCGCGAAAGCGTGGTGTGCCCATCGGTGCCCGTCAGCACGGCATAGAGCGTGCCCTCGCCAAAGAAGGCATTCTTGAGCTGCTCGGAGCCGGCAACGTACGAACCAAAGGGACCGTGCGTCTCTTGCGGATGCTCTGCCTCAGCCTCGGCATTCTCCTGCTCAAGCGTAATCTCCGCAGCAGACGAAACGTCGGCAAGCGTCGCCTCGCACACGGTCCAACCCGTATCGGTGGCAACGACCACATCGCAATGGGTGTCATCGGCAAACAACCAGGCGCTCGATGCCGGCTGGGCGGCCACCAGGTGCGCCGCGTCCTTGTCGAGACGCCACACACAGGCCTTGCCGTCCTTGAGCGTCATGGCAACGGCGGTGCCATCGCGCACGACAAGTCCCTCAACATCGCCCTCGAGTGTCGCCACCGTCTTGACCTTGACCTTGGACTTGTCCTTGCCGCCCGCCTGCTTGGCGCACTCGGCAACGTTCTCAATCTTCATGACGCTGGCACCGTCTGCATAATACAGATCGCCGTCGCAAACGTTCAGGTGCTTCGCGGTGGCCTTGGTAAGCACGGTCGCATCCACGGCTTTGGTGCCCGAAGCCTTGCGCGCCAGGATATGCGAGCCATCCGCCCAATACAGATACGAGCCGTCGCACACCATCGCGTCGCCACCCAGGCCTGCCTTGGCTTGCGCCTTAATCTTGCGGTCGCCGCCCATAAGGTCGAGCTTGCTTTCGGACTTCTTCTTTTGGTCCGAGACCTGCTGTGCCTCGCGCTTAAGATCCTGGTCGCCCTTCCAAGCCACGCCAACGCCCACGACCACCGCAACAACCAGCACGGCAGCCACGGCAATCGCGATCTTTTTCGCCAGCGGTTTGCGGACCGCGGCGCGCGCGTTATCCAGATGAGGCGTCATGCGCGGGGCCGCAGCGCCCTTACCAGCAGAGGCATTGGGGTTGACCCCCGCATCGCCATCCAGGTTATCGAGCGAGAACAGCGCGTCCTCCCCCGTCGGAGCCTGTGCGACAGGGTTTGCGGTCGGCGCGGAAGTCTCCGCAAACCGACGGCCAGGCTTCTTCGCGGCCGACTCGGCGGCCGGCTCAGTAGCATGCGTGGCGACATCGGCAGCCTCGCCAGTGCCGGCAGCGTGCGACCCAACACCCACCGCGGCATCCTCGCCCGCACTCAGCGGCGCCCCGCAAAACGGGCAGCAACGCATTCCCTCATCGACCGGCTGTCCGCAAAACGGGCACAGTGCCTGTTTGGAACTCATCGATCAATCCTTTCCTAACAAAAATGGCGCCCCGCCCAGCAGTGGGGCAAGGCGCCGTAAAGCTCACAGATGCACAAGCGTCTTGCGAAGAGCTTACTTCTCCTCGTTCTCCTTGCGCTTCTTGGCGACGACCATGTAGATACCGCCAGCGACGACAACGATCGCGACGATGGTGCCAACCATAAGCGGCAGGTTGTTCATCCACAGAACGAAGGAGTCGTTGGTGACGAGCACGCCCGTAGCCTTAAGCTCCTTGGACTTGTTGCCCGCGGCATCCCAAGCGACAACGGTGACGTCCTGCTTAGAGGAGCTACCGTCGAGCGTGAACTCGCGGATCGGGCTCTTCTCGAGCTGGTCGGCCGTGAAGGTAGCCACGGTCTTGCCGTTCACCTTGATCTGAGCCTTCGAAAGCTTGAGGTTGTCCTCGAAGCTCACCTTGGCCTTGTGCGAGGACTCCTCGTACTTACCGTTGGAGGCAAGGTCGACGAAGGAAGCGATGGGTGCGGTGTCGTCAACGGCGAAGTTGATCTCGGCAGCGGCACCGGACTTCTTGGCGTTCTTGCCCTCCATGGTGTTCTCGGAGGAGTTGCCAGCGGCGTCCTCGCTGTGGAACAGCACGCGGTACGCGCCGTCCTTGTCGTAGTTGGACTTGCTGACGGTGTAGTTGTACTCGCTCCAGCCGCTCGTGGTGTCGGCATCGGTGGTGTAGTTGTCACCGCTCTTGAGCGTGGTGTTCTTAGTGTCGCGGGTCAGCTCGACGGAGGTCTTGTTGTCATCAAGACCGGACGGGTTGATCTCGGTCACCTTAACATCGGTGGTCTTGGCGCTCTTGAGGTACTGGTCGAGCATCTTGCCGGTGTTATCGGAGATGACGTAGGTCGAACCAAAGCGGTTGACCGACCAGGTGACAGCCTCGGACTCGGTGTTGCCGGCCAGGTCGATAGCCTGAACGGTCAGGGTGTAGACGCCGTCGTTGCCCTTGGTCTTGGCCGGGTTGAGGTAGCTCACGGACTTGTCGGTAGCCGAGGTGTTGATCGCAGCGCCCGCATAGGGGTTCGGATCGTCCTTGGACAGCGGGTAGCTGATCTTGGAAACCTCGATGGAGGTGCCATCAGCAAGGTTGGTGTCGTGAACGGCAGCGGTCGGGGCGACCTCACCGGCGTAGGCCGTACGGTTGACGACATTCTGGATGTCGATCTTGGGCTTGATGGTGTCGATCACGAACTCAGGCGAGGTGTAGGACTCGGACTTGTTGGAAGCCAGGTCCTCACCGGAGACGGAGAGCGTGTAGACGCCCTGACCCGGGAAGGTCACCGTAGCGGTGTGGGTATCGCCGTTGCTGGACCAGCCACCGATCTGGGCAGGAGTAGCCTCGTCACCGTTGCCGGCAGAGACCGGAGCCTCGATCTTGAACAGGTTCGGATCGAAGTTGTGCTCCTCAACCGTGATGGTAGCCGTACGAGCAGCGTTGTAATACTTACCGTTCTGAGCAGCCTCAGTGTTCCAAGACACGTTCAGCTTAGGAGCGGTCTTATCGATGGTGAAGGACTCGGGGTCGACTTTCGCCCCACGGCCAAGGATGTCTTTAACATTGATGTTCGAGACCTCATAGTCTCCGTCAGCAGTAAACTCAACCGTAGCGACCCAGACATCAGACGAATCCGAAACACGCGTAAAATTCTCGGGCTTAAGAGTCTGCCAAGAAGCACCGTCTTTCGTCACACTCGTCATGACAAGATCAGGCATATATTCCTGCATGTAGTCAAAGAACGGCGCATTAATAGTAACCGTTAGGGTGCGATTCGTGTTGTAGTACTTGCCATGAGAAGCCGCAGAAGTATCCCAAGAAGTTGAAATCGTCGGAGCAGTTGTCTGCGACATCAATTCGGCAACATCGATATTTGTCGCCGCACTGTTATATTTCAAGCCCTCGCTCTTGTTGCCAGCGTTATCGGTCAAATCAATGCCAATTGAACTCACAGCCACCTTTGAGTCTGCATGGATGGGGAACTCGTACTTGTTTCCACCGCTTTCATTCTTGCCCGTACTACTCACGGTTATATCTTGCGGGTCAACAGTAGTGCGGCTGCCCTCCTCATCATACTTCGCACGAACCTTATTCATGCCGGATGAAACGCTGGTCTGATCGCCCTCTGACGCAAAGAATTCGACACTCATGTTCTCAGCGACAAGAAGGGATAGGTCTTTTGTCTTGCCCTTCTTCTGGATCTTCGTCGCACCTTCAGGAACGGCATTAAAGGCAGTTAGGGTTGGCTTGGTGTGATCAAGCTTGTACACGGTGTTCGTAATCTTGTGGACAATACCGGTAGCATCATCCTTTACGTAAAAATCGCCAGGCTGCGATCCGTCAGCAATAAGGCTAAGCTCTCGAGGGTCCGTATACGTTTTTTCGAATACAGTCCCCTTCGAAATGGCTCCATGCGATGCATCCGCTACAACACCATCAGCCCACTGAACTTTTGCCTTCTCATGAATCCAAGTCCAAGACTTGTCGTCCTTGGGTTTGGTAGTGATGGTCTTGTCGCCACTCAGGCCGGCGCCCTTAAACGACAGTTTCTGAGTAAACTCGGAGCCGCTAGTCCAATCCTGAACATCCATCGGCTTGACACTAACCGTCGGGCTGTACTTAAAATCATAGTTGTTGAGCAGCTCGTCGTCTTTCGACACCCAAGACATATTGGCGTATGTCAGATTGGAACCGCTTTCCGCGTTTCCGTAATACGTGTCGTAGTACGCTTCAGAAATCGATGCGCTCTCATAATAGTCAGCGATATTGTCACCGGTCCCGCTAGCTTTTACGGCTTCAGCAACAGCCTTATTAAGGCTCTTCAGAAGTTCCTTGTTCTGATCTTCAGCCATTCGGAAATCAATAGCATCGCCAGCGTACTTAGACAAGTCAATCGGCTTCTTGGCAATGCCCTTTACGTGCACCGTGGTCGTACCGGCAATATCATCCTTGCCGTTCGGGTAACTCCATTCGATGGTAAACGTCTTCTCGTCCTCAAAAGCCTTCTTGGGGGTAATCTGCACGGTCTTGGTCTTATCAAGACTCGTGCTCGTCGGCTTGACATCAAAGAACTCGTCGTTCGCCTTATCGCTTACGATCTTGCCTTTCAGGCCCACCCATTTGCCATCTTTGCCGTTAAATACAACGTAATCATCATGATCCGTCTTGTAGATCAGACCTTCAGCGTTGACATCAGCGAAAGTCGAGGAATCGATTCCCGCGTAGTACTCCTCAGTCGTAACACTAGCTGTGGAGACAGTAGACCCAACGCCGTAACCAGAAGTAACGTCCTTAAGGGTCACATCCGCCTTAGCATCGGCGTCATTGTCGATCACTGTGGGGGTAACGGTGGTATTCGACGGGACTTTGTTAGTTGTCGTCGTGTTGCCATTCTCTGTTCCGACTTCAATCGAGATACCGCCGTTATTATTGCTGGTCGAACCATCAGAGCTCGAAGAGGAAGAGGTCGTCTTAGTCACCGTCTTGGTGTACTTATAGCCAAAGCCCACCTTCACGGAAAGCTGCGTAACCTTAAGGTTAACAGTGCCGCTGATTACCCCATTGCTCTTAATGGTGATGCTTCCATCATTATTAACCGTGGCAGCAGAGTTAGCGCCCTCGGTGTTATTCGTCAGTTCAACTTTGCAGGCGGTAATTTCACGAGTCATGCTGTCTTCTTTATAAACAGCATTTGAATACTCGGTCTTCTCCGTACCGTCCTCGCTCGTGACGTTCTTCTTGGGTAAGACGTCTTTGTTGATCTCGGCGAGCTTGGCGTCAATTTGCTTAGACAGCACATCCTGTCCGCTCTTCGTATAGACGAACTGATTTTTGAAGTCTTCGGAATTCTCCAGCTGATCCTTAACGAGCGCCTTAACCTGATCGGCGGAAATCGTGGCAACGGCTTCACCGTTATCGATATGAGTGGAGAACGTCAGCGTGATGTTGGACTTGCCATCCCAAGGAGTTTCCTTGATTCCGAGATCAGCAGGAGTGACCTTCGTCTCAGCAGCCTTAGTCTCCTTGGTCGTCTGAGTCGAGCTCTCCGCGGCATACGCGGCGGTCACGGCCTGGGCGATCGGGGTGGTGGGGATGGTCGAGGTAGCCATCACGGTGGCGAGAATCACGGCAGCAGGCTTGCGTGAGTACGCCTTGAGTTTATCAAACACAGACATCGTTCGATTTTCCTTCCCTAGTTGCAGACCCGATCGAGAGACTCGTCGGTATGAACTACGATCACATTCTGTTTGAGTATGAAGCGGAATCCGTCATCCTCGTGTTGAGCAACACCATCGGCACCGATGTTTTCATAAACATCGCCGCTGCTGAGTACGTCAGTCTCGGATTCGGACGCCTCGGCGCCCTCGTCGAGCAGACCGGGCTCCTGCTCGGAGTCCTCGTCGGTCTCGTCGAGCAGGCCCGTCTCGCGCTCGGACTCCTCGTCTTCCTCCACGAGCAGGCCCGTAGAACGCTCGGACTCTTCGTCGTCCTCGACCAGGACACCCGTCGGACGTTCGGAATCCTCTTCGTCCTCGGTAAGGACGCCGGTCGGTCGCTCGGAATCTTCTTCGTCCTCAACCAAAACGCCGGTCGGGCGCTCGGAATCTTCCTCGTCCTCCACGAGCACGCCGGTCGGACGCTCGGTGTCAAGATCGTCCTCGGTCAGCACCTCGGTCGGGGTCTCGCTGCCGGCA
>ERZ1106952.961-NODE-961-length-10383-cov-3.517525_pt1 | contig 10383 bp, 8 predicted proteins | sample MGYA00403677_ERZ1106952 | MGnify/ENA primary metagenome ERZ1106952 (study PRJEB35170, sample SAMEA104062415) | human gut metagenome | biome: human gut; feature: human-associated habitat; material: faeces | place: Denmark | collected 2012-05-14 ...
CACGTCCATAAATCGTCGGCATTGTCGCCGATCGTATTCAGATCATCGGCGGTTTCAAAACCGCGCGCGCCGTCGGGTACGGGTTTCACTTCGGGGGTTTCGCTTGCTTTTTCAAGCGTGAAATCGTCGAGATAGATCGGCGAACGATCGGGATACGTCGCCCCGAGTTGCCCGAAATACACTTTCGCCGTCGTCAGATCGAACGCGGAGTTTTTCGCCATGATCTGCTCTTTCGTCACTTTCATTTCCGTCCATTCTTTTGCGGCGAGATTAAATGTAAATTCCGCTTTTCCGCCCGCGGCGTCTTCAAAATATAAGCCGAAGTTGTCTGCCGCGCTCGTCGAATCGAAATACGCCCAGAGCGATATATACGCATACCCCGAAAGATCGTACGTATCTCCGTCGGTAGATTTAAAAAGTCTTCTCGGCCACGTGCCGTCCGTCGCATGCGGCGTAATCTTCAGCGATTTGCTTCCGCCGTGCTTTTGTTCCGCGGAAATCGCAACGGGCCAGCACCATTCGTCGTTTTCCGTTCCGCCGATTCTTGCGATATCGTCGATGTTTTCAAAACCGATATTTTCCGTTTCTTCCGCCGCCTTTTTATATACCGCGTCGCCCTGCGGCAACAGCGCGGCATTTTCGAAATAAATTCCGTCCTGCATATTTTCTGCCTCGTCCGCCAAAACGGGACTCTCTTTGTTCCGCTTCGGTTACCTTATATTTTAGCAAAATTTTTTCCGTTCGTCAACCGTACAAACGCGCCTTACGCAAACTCAGGACAAATTATTATAAATTTTTTTCATTTCCGCGGCGTCTTCCGCTTGCGTTCCGTCCGATTCGCACACAATGTACGGGTAAAGATTGCGTTTTTTCAGAGCGCCCGCCAGCGGAGCGAATTCCGGTCCGTACACGGTATCGGCAAACGTGAGATGCTTCACTTCGCCTTTCGCCGAATACATGATTTTCGAAAAATGCACGTGAAAATCTTTCATTCTTTCATAGCCGAGCCTGCCGATGAACACGTCCAGCCGCGCAAGATAATCTTCCTCGGTTTTCAGCGAGCCGCCCTCGCGGGCGTTCACGTGTCCGAAATCGACGCACGGCGTGTAGACGGGATCGATTCCGCAAAATTCCGCAATTTCTTCCACAGTGCCTATCTGTGCCAGCTTCCCCATCGTTTCCGGACAGAATTTTATCTCCTGCAATTCGTTCATATAAATATAATCGCGCAGAATTTTCAGCCGCTCTTCCGTAAGCGCAACCGCCTCTTCGCGCGTAGCTTTGCCTTGCGCGGCGGGGTGAAACACCACGCGTTTCGCCCCCATCAGCTTCGCCATTCTGCCGCTTTGCAACACGTATTCGTACGATTTCGCCGCCATCTCGTCCGACGGGTTGGCGAAATTGATGAAATACGGCGCGTGAACGGAAATTTCCACGCCTTCTTTTTCGAACGCCGCGCGGATCGAACAGGCTTTTTCTTCGCTCATTCTGACGCCGCGCCCGAAAGAATATTCAAAGCAGTCCAGTCCGCGTTCCTTTACGTACTTCGCCGCCTGTTCCGTATGATCGTACCCCTCTTTGTAAAAACTGTCCGAATTGCCGCTGGGACCGAATTTTATCATTTGCCTTCCTCCACTCTTTTTACGTCGGCGTGCAGCCGCGCCGTAAGTTCTTCCGCGTTTTTAAACGCCGCGACGTCGCGCAGATACCGCACGAAACGGACGGTAAGCGTTTTGCCGTACAGATTGCCGCGAAAGCCTATCAGATGCGTTTCCGTAACCACCGTATCGTTGCCGAACGTGGGGCGGGAACCGAAATTCGTTATGCCCTTATACGTTACGCCGCCCACTTCGGCACGCGTTTCGTACACGCCTTTTTTCAGCTCCGTTTTGCCTTCTGGATAGAAAATATTCGCCGTGGGAAAGCCGATGGTTGCGCCTATGCCCCTGTCCTTTTTCACTTCTCCCGTTAAAATAAAGCCGCCGCAAAGGAGCTTATCCGCCGCGCTTACGTCGCCGTTTTTCAGCAGCGCTTTAATGTGTTCCGCGCCGATTTTTTCGCCCGTAGCAGCGTCTTTCAGAACGGGCAGAACGCGCACGGGAACGCCCGAAAGACGCGCAAAATCATCGCCGTTTGCTTTTCCGCCCGAACCGAAGCGGAAATCTTCGCCGCAAAAGCACACCTCCGGCGCGATTTCGTCCCGCACGGCGCAGGCAAATTCCGCCGCGCTCATATCTCTGATTGCCGTGAATTTGAGAGGATACACCGCCGAAATGCCGTTTTCCGCAAAAATATAATCGCGTTCCGCTTCCGTATAAATCGGCGCGCCTTTGCCTCCCGTAATGGCGATTGCGGCTACCTTCAAACCTGTTTGTTTTGCCGCCGCAAGCAAAGTTTCGTGCCCTTTGTGCAAGCCGTCAAACCCGCCGAGAAGCAGCGCGCAACCCGCGCTTCCGATTTTCCCGCCGTCCGTTTCTGCCGCGCCCGCTTCCGAAATGCCCGCTTCCGAAATGCCCGCGCCGCACAGACTTCTGCGGTTTTTGAACACGATTTTCGCTTCGCCTAACATAATTTCGTTACCGCCCCGAACATGCCGTTTTTCACTTCCGCCAGTCCGTAAAACGTATCGCCTCGATACAGTTTGTATTCGCCGTCCGCCGCGTCCGCCGCCGTTTTTATGCCCGTGAACACGCGGTTGTTTTCGCCGGCGGAAAGGCGAGGCAACGGCAGAACGCTTTCCGTAGGGATGATATAACTTTCGATGTTTTCTTCGGTTAATTCATCGGGCGAAACGGCGTTTTCCAGCGTAAAACAGCCGCTTTTCGTGCGCGTAAGGGCGCTCATCAACCCCTGCGTATCCAAAGCCGCCGCCACGTCCCGCGCGAGAGAGCGGATATACGTTCCCGCGCCGCAGCGGATTTTAAACACAAATTCGTTTTCTTCTTCGCCGCGACCGAGAAATTCGAAACAGTCCACGCGCACACGCTTCGGAGCCAGCTCGAACTCCACCCCCGCCCGCGCCAGCGCGTAACCGCGCCTGCCGCCCACGCTTTTAGCGCTGTATTTCGGCGGCACCTGACTGATTTCGCCGAGAAAATCCGGCAAAATTTCCATAATTTCCGCTTCCGAAGGCACGTCGCCGCCCTTTACGATTTCGCCCGTGCTGTCCAGCGTATCGGAAGTTTCGCCGAATTTAAAACGCGCGATATATTCCTTTTCTTTATTCAGAAAGTAATTAAAAAGTCGGTTCGCGTTGCCTATGCCCACGGGAAGAACGCCGTTAGCCAGCGGATCGAGCGTGCCGAGATGCCCGCACGGCTGCCCGGTAAGGCGTTTGATTTTAGCCACAAACAGCGCGGACGAACAGCCGGACGGTTTGTTTAAATCGATAAATCCGAAAGTTTTTATGCGCCGCGTGTAGTTCACCCGATGATTCCTCCGTTTGTTTTTCTGCGTTTAGTTGCGGCGATTACCGCCGCAACGCATTTCAGCGCAGTTCCGCGCCGAGTTTGAATTTAAGATTGCCGAGGATTTTTTTCACGAAATTATCCACGGTTTCCGCCGTAAACGCCTTTTCGCTTTGTTTATCCGGCGTGAACGTGAGCGAAAACGCCATGCTCTTTTTGCCTGCGGGCACCTGTCCGCCGCGGTATACGTCGAACAATTTAACTTCGGTGATATACTTGCAGGCGTGTTTCAGTTCGGTTTCCAGCTGCGCGCACGTAACGTTTTCGTCCACAATCAGCGCCAGATCTCGCTTCACCGCGGGGAACGGCGGCAGATTTTTAAAGCGCACGCCCGTATCCATTGCGGCAAGCAGTTTTTCGGCGTTCAGTTCGCCGAGGCAAACGCGCTTATCCAGCCCCAACGCGCCCGCGATGGCGGGATCGAGTTCGCCGATTTCGCCGATCTTTTCTTTTCCGCAATAAATTTCCGCCAAAACGCCGGGATGCAGATACGGCTTATGCGCCCGCTCGTACGTAAAATCGAGATAGAACGCCGCGGAAATCGCTTCGAGCGCGCCTTTCAAGTCGAAGAAGTCAAGCTCGTTGCCCCATACGCACAACCCCAGCGTATCCGTTTCTTTCGGCTGCGTTTTCGGCGGAAGTTCTTCGGGCGTATACGTGCGGGCGTATTCGAATAATTTGCCGGTATCGTTGCCGCGGCGGATGTTCCGCACCGCGTCGTGCAGCATGGAAGGCGCCAGAAAAGTACGCATGACGGATAAATCTTCCACAATGGGATTGAGCACGCGCACGGCTTTCCGTTCCGCCGCGTTTTCGGGAAGCTTCATCAGATCGAAATCTTTCGGAGAATAGAACGAGTAATTGTACGCTTCGTAAAAGCCCTGTTCCGTAAGCGTTGTTTTCAGCGCGTTTTCCTTTTTCTGCAAATCGCTGAGTCCGCCGCCCGTAACGCGCGCCTCCGCCAGAAACGTGGGCGTCAGATGTTCGTAACCGTACGAACGGATGATTTCTTCGGCGATGTCCGGATAATTTTCCACGTCCTCGCGGTAACCCGGAACGGTAACCGTGAGCGTATCGCCGCGGAGTTCCGGCTTGAAATTCAGGCGGGTTAAAATTCCTTTCACTTCCTTCGCGGGCACTTCGATGCCGAGGAGCTCGTTGATTTTTTTCAGGCTTGCCGTAAGCTTTTTATCTTCCCGGTTCGCCGCGTTTACGTCGGCGCAAAGCTTCGTTACCTTGCCGCAGCCGAGTTCTTCCGTTAAATGCAGCGCGCGGCGCATGGCGAAGTCTGTAGTATAGGCGTCCACGCCCTTTTCGTAACGCGCCGAAGAATCGGAACTCTGCCCCAGTTTACGGGAAGTTTTGCGGATATTGTCGCGCGCGAACTTCGCCGCCTCAAAAAACACGTTCTTCGTTTCGGGCTTGATTTCGCTGTTCAGTCCGCCCATGATCCCCGCGAGCGCCACGGGCTTTTCGCCGTCGCAGATAACGAGGTTATCGTGATTCAGCGTAAATTCTTTCTCGTCCAGCGTGGTGATTTTTTCGCCGTCTTTCGCGCGACGGACGATGATTTTTCTGCCCGCGATTTTATCCGCGTCGAACGAATGCATCGGCTGACCGAGTTCCAGCAGCACGAAATTCGTAATATCCACCACGGGAGATACGGAACGCAGTCCGCAGAGCGCAAGGCGTTTTCTCAGCCAGGCGGGCGATTGTTTTTTCATCCCCTCCGCGTCGCCTTCCACGTACCGGCCGATATAGCGGGGGCAAAGGTCCGGCGCCTCCACATCGACGGAAACGGGCTTGGCTTTGGTTTCGTATTCTTTGAAGGAAATATCGGGCGATTTCAGCGCGGTTTTCGTGATTGCCGCCACTTCGCGCGCAATGCCGTACACGCACTGACAATCGGGGCGGTTTGCCGTGAGGGAAATATCGAAAATATAATCGTCCAGCCCCACGACTTTTTTAATATCTTCGCCGAGCGGCGGATTGCCCTTCAGATCAAGCAGACCGTACACTCCGGCACCCTCGTAAAAATCTTCGTTGATGCCGAGTTCGTCGCCGGAACAGAGCATGCCGTACGATTCCACGCCGCGAAGCTTGCCTTTTTTGATTTTTTTCACGCCGTCCGGATTTTTTTCCAGCTGCGCGGGATTTGTTTCGCATACGGTGGAATTATCGAGCGCCACCGGCGTACGCATACCGACGTATACGTTGGAAGCGCCCGTAACGATCTGCAGATCTCTGCCGTATTTTTCGCCGCAATCCACCGTGCAGATCTGCATGTGATCGCTGTCCGGATGCGGAGCAAGCGCTTTCACTTCGCCCGCCACTACCCGATCGATTTTGCTGCCGAGATAAGTAATTTCTTCCACTTCGAACCCGCAGGAAAACAGCTTTTTCGCAAGCTCTTCCGCGGGAATATCTATATCCACGTAATCTTTCAGCCAACTGTAAGGTACTTTCATTATTCTTTTCGCTCCTTGCCTGTATGCTTTTTTGTTTACTTCGCGAACTGACGAAGCAGGCGCACGTCGTTTTCGAACAGCGCTTTGATGTTGTTTATGCCGTATTTGAGCATGGCGATACGCTCTATGCCCATACCGAACGCGAAACCCGTGTATTTATCGGGGTCCACGCCGCAATTTTCAAGCACTTTTCTGTTCACCATGCCCGCGCCGAGCACTTCGATCCAGCCCGTGCCCTTGCAAAGACGGCAACCTTTGCCGCCGCATTCGCAACAACTCAAATCCACTTCCACGCTGGGTTCGGTGAACGGGAAATACGAGGGGCGCAAGCGCACTTTCGTGGCGGACGTGAACATTTTTTTCGCAAATTCCGAAAGCATCCCCTGTAAGTCGCAAAGCGTGATGCCCTCGTCTACCACAAGTCCTTCCATCTGGTGGAACATCGGGGAGTGGGTGGCGTCGTCGTCCGAACGGAACACACGCCCCGGCGATAAGATTTTTATCGGCGGTTTTTCGTTTTCCATCACGCGGATCTGCCCCGCGGAAGTCTGCGTACGCAGCAACAGATTTTCGGAAAGGTAGAAAGTATCCTGCATATCGCGCGCGGGATGATCTTTGGGCGTGTTGAGCGCGGTGAAATTGTAATAATCCGTTTCGATTTCGGGCCCTTCGAACACTTTAAATCCCATTCCCGCAAAAATATCGATAAGCTGATTTTTCACCAACGTGATGGGATGCAGCGCGCCCGCGGCGCACGTTTTTCCGGGCAGAGTGATGTCTACGCGCTCCGCCTCGTACTTTTTTTGCATCTCCTCTTCTTTCAAAACGGCGGCGCGTTCTTCAAACATCGCTTCCACGCCGTTTTTGAATTCGTTCAGAAGCTTGCCGAACGCCGGGCGTTCCTCTTTGGGCAAATCTTTCATTCCGCCCGAAATGACTTTCAGTTCCGACTGAAAATGAAGCTTCAGATCATAAAGCGCACGCACCGCTTTCGTTTCTTTCAGCGCCTCGGTTACCTTTGTTTTCAATTCTTCGATTTCTTTCTGCATCCTGCTTTCGCTCCTTGCTTTGATCTTTTTTCTGCAGCAATATAAAAAATCCGCCCTGCTTCGGTTTACACCGGAACAGGGCGAAATTCTTCTTCGCTGTACCACCTGTTTTCGCTTCGCGCGCCTGAAATTCCGGCATTCATGCCGCACGCCGCCGCCAAGCCTTGTTTGCGCCCGTATCGTGGGAAATCCGTCGAAGCCTACGCGCCGCGGAATTTCTCCCGGTTTCAGCCCCGCCGCTCGGAAGGGAAACGGTTCGTTCTCCGCGCCGATACCGTTTTTCAGCCCCGGAACGGTATTCTCTGCACGCGCGCTTATCCGCCTTTTTTCGGGCAGGAAAGGAAAACTCCCCACGCTTCGTTATCGCGTTTATATGATTGATAAAACTATTATAGCCGATTTTTGCCGTTTCGTCAACGAAAATCGGGTACCGAAATTTATTTCGCCTGATTTTCTTTCAGAATCTCCACGATTTCGGCAAGGAGCCGCGTGTTTTCCGTTGCTTTTCTTTCCGCTTCGGCAGCCGCCTCTTCCGCCTCTTTCTTTGCCGCCGCGTCCGCCGCGGCTTTTACTTCGTCTTCGTATTTTGCAAGCGCCTGTTTGCGGGAAAGTCCGCTTTTTCTGTATTCGGCAATCTTCTTTTTCTTCGGCAGGTTTACGTCGTCCCACATTTTGTCGTGCGCTTCCGATACCTTGTTGATCGTTTTGACGATGCAGAACAGCACAAATGCGATTAAAAGGAAATTGATAACGGCGTTGATAAACGCGCCCCAGTCGATATAAATGGAAGCCGCGAGATCCACCGCGCCGCTGCCGTCCGCCGCGGGCACTTTTCTTAAATACGTATAGATGTTTTCTAGCGAATCTTCGCCCAGAATCAGCGCCAGCAGAAAATTGATGATCGGCTTTAAAATGTGATCGGAAAGCGCGTTGACGATCGCGGTGAACGCGCCGCCGACGATAACGCCTACGGCAAGATCCAGCACGTTGCCGCGCATAATGAATTTGCCGAACTCATCGAAAAACTTCTTCATTCCCTTTATCTTCTTTTCTTTCGTTTTCTGTTTCATTTCAAAAAACGCTCCGTAAATTATTTTTGCGCCGTCGGCGTTACGCGTTGTTTATGCGTTGTTTGCACGCAACCTGCGCCCTGCCCGCGCCGCTTTTACATTGTAGCACGAAAAGCGAAAAAAGTACAGCTTTTCGCCGTACTTTTTCGTCGTTTTTTACGATTTTTTTGTGGTTTTATCCGTTTTTTCTATCCGATCGCCCGGTTTATTGCCGCTGCGCGCCGTCGGAAAGTCCTTCCAGAAAAAACACGTTTCGCGCCGCGCGTTCCATTCCCCGCCAAATCATCTCCCGCGTTTCGTGCCTTTCCGCCTTGAACAACGCCCGCGCAAAGGCATAAAAAAGAGTACGCTCGGTTTGCGCCATATCTTCGATGCTGTCTTTTTCGTTTAATGTAATATCCCGTTTCGCGTTTTTCATTTTTATCCCCCGTTTACGCCTCTTCTTTTTTCGCCAGCGTCAAAAGCGCCTTTTTGCCCTGCGCGTGCGATACCGCAAGACGTTCCATGTCCTGCGCCAGCGCCGCGTTGAAAAACAGCCGCGAATATATTTTGCTTTTCTTTTCGGCCAGATCTTCGATTTTCGCCAGATAATGCAACCAGCCGCATTCTCCGCCGCACTTTGTTCCGGCGCCGGCTTCGGTATTCTTCTCCGTTTTTTCTTTTCTGATGTCGTTCATTCCGCCGCTACCCCCGTTGCTTTCTGATTACCAGCTTGCGCGGTTTCCGGAAAAAATATACCCGCCGCAAGCGAAAAAATTTGAAAATATTCGGATACGATAGCGGCTCATTATTATTAAATCTTCTTATTTCTTTTTACCGAACTTTGCTTTGATTGCGGCGATTAAATCCGCAAGCGATTTTTTCTTAATAGCAAATCCGCCGATTCCCGCAACCGCAGCCGAACCGATTACGATACCCGCAATCGTTCCACCCGAAAGTCCGTCCTTTTTAGCAGGAGGGGTAATTTCGTCACCCGAATTCTTATCTTTATACACTGCGGTAAGGGTTGTTTCGCCGTTTACGGTAAAGGTATAACTTTTTTCGCTACTTACGATTTTTCCGCTTGCGTCCTGCCAACCTTTGAACACTTTACCTTCTTTATCTTCTGCCGTTACGGTTACGCTTTCGCCGTGTGCAAAAAATTTACTTTCGCCGTTTATTACCACGTTATGCGTGCCGATTTTGGCAATTCTAAGGTCGGTGATTTCGTTTCCGTCAGCGTCAAAATGCCTGCCGCAAACCGTACAGTCTTTATGCCCTTTCGTTCCGAAATTTTCCGTCGTTGCAGGGATTTCGTTTTTCCACGCACCGTAAGTATGCGGAGCAAAATCGATATCGACTTCACGGGATTGCGCAAAAAACGCAGTATTTTCAAAAGTAGCGGTATATTTCATTTTGCCTTTTTCTTTGCAGGTTGCCGCTGTGATTACCGTTCCGCTTGCGGTTACCGTTTCGCTTTCGATATGCGTATTGTCATGCTTGCAAACTCTTTCCGCTTTGCAGATATTATCACTTGTCCAAGTATATTTTACTTCGCCCCAGTCGTGAATATGCGCGTTGTGTTTTTTTGTATAATAATACGTTACGGTTTGCCCGCTGCCGCTTACCGGCTGATTCAGACCTTCAACTCTGCTTAACGTATAGCCGAAAAGTTCCGGGGCGGGCGTCCAGTTGATTATGCTTCCTACCGCAAGAGGGATCACGGCTTTTTGAGCGTGGGGAATTTCGCTGCCGTCATCGAACCTGTACTCGATATTAACGTTTGCGTAAGTTTGGGTTTCGGTGTTGTCGTTAGCAAGCACGTTGCCCTTTTCGTCAGTCACTTCGAAAGCAACCGTGTCGCCGTTATTTAGCAATGCGTCCGCCGGGATTTGGTAAATAAGTTCACAATTTTCCAATCCCGAATTCATATTGCTGCCTTCATAGCTCAAAGCACCTTTTGGCCAAAACTTGCTCTTTTCGCTCCATACGGGAATGTTGAAAGTCTGCGATGTCTCAAGTTTGTCCCCACTTCTCGTGGTGGCAACGCTGCCATCAGCTCGCTTTATCCACAATTTCATGGTAACGTAGCGCTCCGCGGTATCCGAAAGATTTTGGACAATCGTCCTGAGCTCTATTTTTTTACCGACCATATCGGCGTTGAATTTGTTTTTATCCGCTCCGCTCAGCAACACTCCGTTACGATAGTTTGCAAAATTAACATATCCGTTATAAGTCGCGTCCGCAAAGTCTGACGGCTGAGAATACTGCCCCGTATATTTCTTGACTTCCGGATCGGCAACATAGAGGCTCTTGCCGTCTATGAGTTGCGACATTCTCTTGCTGCCTT
>ERZ1106952.963-NODE-963-length-10358-cov-2.275648_pt1 | contig 10358 bp, 9 predicted proteins | sample MGYA00403677_ERZ1106952 | MGnify/ENA primary metagenome ERZ1106952 (study PRJEB35170, sample SAMEA104062415) | human gut metagenome | biome: human gut; feature: human-associated habitat; material: faeces | place: Denmark | collected 2012-05-14 ...
CTCTGTTACCTGATGTAACCATTGAAGCATATCTCTTAAGATATCCTGTTGTTACCTTAGGTTCTCTTGGCTGCCATTTTGCTTTTCTTGCAGCAAGTTCTTCATCAGAAACTTTAAGTTCAAGCTTTAAGCCTGGAATATCAATGCTTATGATATCGCCTTCCTCTACTAAAGCAATAGGACCGCCTACTGCTGCTTCTGGTGAAACGTGTCCGATAGAAGCACCACGGCTTGCACCTGAGAAACGTCCATCTGTAATAAGTGCAACTGATGAACCAAGTCCCATACCAGCAATAGCTGATGTTGGGTTAAGCATTTCTCTCATACCAGGGCCACCCTTAGGACCTTCATATCTGATAACAACAACATCACCAGGTACAATCTTTCCACCCTTGATAGCTGCAATAGCATCTTCTTCACAGTCAAATACTCTTGCTGGACCTTCGTGTACAAGCATTTCATCAACAACTGCTGAACGCTTAACAACTGAACCATCTGGTGCAAGGTTACCAGAAAGAACTGCAAGACCTCCTGTCTTACTATATGGCTTATCAACTGGTCTTATGACTTCTTCATCTTTATTATAAGCCGTAGCAATGCACTCACCGATTGTCTTTCCTGATACTGTCATACAATCTGTATTAAGAAGTCCAATATCAGCAAGCTCCTTCATAACTGCATATACACCACCGGCTTCATTAAGATCTTCCATATATGTAGGACCTGCTGGTGCAAGGTGGCAGAGGTTAGGTGTCTTTTCGCTTATTGGATTAGCGAACTTAATATCAAAATCAAAACCAATCTCGTGTGCAATAGCTGGAAGATGTAACATACTATTTGTTGAACAGCCAAGTGCCATATCAACAGTAAGTGCATTCATAATAGAATCCTTTGTGATAATATCTCTTGCTGTAATACCCTTATTAACCATATCCATAACAGCCATACCAGCGTGCTTAGCAAGCTTAATTCTCTCTGAATATACGGCTGGGATTGTTCCATTCCCACGAAGTCCCATACCAAGAGCTTCTGTAAGACAGTTCATAGAGTTAGCTGTATACATACCTGAGCAAGAACCACAAGTAGGACATACCTTTTCCTCAAATTCAAGAACATCTTCTTCTGTCATTGTTCCAGCGGCATATGAACCAACTGCCTCAAACATAGATGAAAGACTTCTCTTCTTACCCTTTACGTGACCTGCAAGCATAGGACCACCTGATACAAATACTGTAGGAAGGTTAAGTCTTGCTGCTGCCATAAGAAGTCCCGGAACGTTCTTATCACAGTTAGGTACCATAACAAGTCCGTCAAACTGATGTGCAATAGCCATACATTCTGTTGAGTCAGCTATTAAATCTCTTGTTACTAAAGAGTACTTCATACCAACGTGTCCCATAGCAATACCATCACACACTGCGATAGCTGGGAATACTACTGGAACACCACCAGCTTCTGCTACTCCTAACTTAACTGCATTAACAATCTTATCAATATTCATATGACCTGGTACTATTTCATTATATGAACTTACAATACCAATCATAGGTTTCTTCATCTCTTCTGCTGTGAAGCCAAGTGCATTAAAAAGGCTTCGTGCAGGTGCCTGCTGCATACCACTTCTGGCGTTATCACTTATCATAGCTTATCTCCTTAATATGTATTATTTAAATGTATTAAACTCTCTCTGCGATTAAGTCGCCCATCTTGTCAGTTCCTACAAGTGTGCATCCTTCTGACATAATATCAGTTGTTCTGTAGCCTTCCTTTAAAACAGCTGCAACTGCTGCTTCAATAGCATCTGCTTCCTTGTCAAGATCAAGTGAATATCTTAACATCTTGGCTGCATTGAGAATTGTAGCAATTGGATTAGCAACATTCTTTCCTGCAATATCAGGTGCTGAACCATGGCTTGGCTCATAAAGACCTAACTTAGTCTTATTAAGGCTTGCACTTGATAACATTCCGATTGAACCTGTTATCATACTTGCCTCATCTGATAATATGTCTCCAAACATGTTCTCAGTAAGAATAACATCGAACTGTCCAGGATTCATAACAAGCTGCATAGCACAGTTATCTACAAGCATATCCTCTAATTCAACTTCTGGATAATCTTTAGCAACTTCGTGTACAATCTTTCTCCAAAGTCTTGAAGAATCAAGTACATTTGCCTTATCTACACTTGTTACTTTCTTTCTTCTCTTCATAGCAATTTCAAAGCCCTTGATTGCTATCCTTCTAATCTCTTCTTCATTATATGTAAGAGTATCTATGGCAGTCATAAGTCCGTCAACTTCTTCTGTGTGTCTTTTACCAAAGTAAAGACCACCAGTAAGCTCTCTCATAATAACCATATCGAAGCCATCTCCGATTATCTCTTCCTTAAGAGGGCAGGCTGCCTTTAACTCATTGTATAAATATGCAGGACGAATATTAGCAAATAACTCCAAATCCTTACGAATCTTTAATAATCCAGCCTCTGGTCTTAGGTCAGGTGCAACATCATACCATCTTGAGTTACCCACGTTTCCACCAACAGCACCAAGAAGCACTGCATCTGAAGCCTTAGCAATTGCTACTGCCTCATCTGTAAGAGGTACTCCACACTCATCAATAGAGCAGCCTCCCATTAAAATCTTCGTATAATCGAACTTATGTCCATATTTGTCAGCCACTGCATTTAACACTTTAACTGCTTCTGCGACTATCTCTGGTCCGATTCCATCACCGGGAATTAAAGTTATTTTACAATCCATAACGTATCCTGCCTTTCCTTCTTGTACTAACGCCCTACTTAAGTTTATTAACCCACTTTCAGGCTATTGGTTAATATATTACTCCATAATAGTGCATTTTTCAAGTATTTGTACAATATCGACAGTATCAAAACGCCCATTTTTATCAAAATAGAAAAAGCACATTCTCGCACCGTATTCGGTCGTTTGCATCAACCCACATCTTCGTGCGGACGCGTATTATCGTCATATGATATTTTTTGTATAACAGAGAATCCTATCAGAATTTCCCATTACACAAAAAAGCTTCCAGTACCATTTACCGGCACTGGAAGCTAAATCTTTTAATTCTGATTTATTATTCTCTCTGATTATTCTTCTGATGAAGCTGGCTTTTCTACCTGAGCAATTGCTTTCTTCTGCATTGTTATACGGCAGTTCTTATTGTTACCAAATTCAACGATAACATCATCTTCTGTTATATCAAGAATAACACCATAGAAACCACTTGTTGTAAGAACATAATCACCTATCTCCATAGAGTCCATAAGCTGCTGCTGTTCTTTCTGCTGTTTCTTCTGTGGCTTAATTGCGAAAAAGTACATTAATGCACCAAGTGCAACTACATATACTACAATAATACCAAGCTGTCCCATATATATTCCTCCTAATTACTTGCCTTCATATAGGCTCAATATTGTTATAATACCTTAATTGTGGTCATATGTCCATTGTTTAATGATAAATTTATAGCATTTTTATGATTTTAAATATTTATGCACTGCCATTAATTACTTCTTATCATAAGTCTTAAGCAGATATAATCTTTCATCCTTAAAGCTCTTATAATTTCCTGCATCAATAGCCCCCCTTATATCTTCCATAAGGTGATTATAAAAGTAAAGGTTATGAAGCACACAAAGTCTCATTCCAAGCATTTCCTTTGCTTTGAGCAGATGGCGGATATAGGCTCTCGAATACTTCCTGCACGCCGGGCATCCACAGCTTTCCTCAATTGGACGCTCATCCAGTTCATATTTTGCATTGAACAGATTCAGCTTACCATGGTTTGTATAGACATGACCATGTCTGCCATTCCGGGATGGATATACACAATCAAAGAAATCAACTCCGCGTTCTACAGCTTCCAATATATTCGCCGGTGTACCAACCCCCATCAGATAAGTTGGTTTGTTCTCCGGCAGATACGGAATGACTGACTCGATAATCCGATACATCTCCGCATGTGTCTCTCCAACTGCCAGCCCGCCGATTGCATAACCATCTAAATCCATGTCTGCAATCCGCTTCGCATGCTCGATACGGATATCATCTATAACGCCTCCCTGATTGATACCGAAGAGCATCTGCTGCTTGTTAATCGTATCTTCGAGACTATTCAGCCTATGCATCTCCCGCTTGCACCGCTCTAACCAGCGTGTTGTACGGTCTACCGATGGCTGGATGTAGGAACGGTCTGCCTTGGCCGGTGCACATTCATCGAATGCCATTGCAATCGTAGATGCAAGGTTTGACTGAATCTGCATACTCTCCTCCGGTCCCATAAATATGAGACGTCCATCAACATGCGAATGGAATGTTACACCCTCTTCTTTAATCTTTCTGAGTCCTGCAAGTGAGAATACCTGAAATCCGCCGGAATCGGTCAGAATTGGCTTGTCCCATACCATAAACTTATGCAAACCGCCGAGTTTCTTTACAACCTCGTCGCCTGGTCTCACATGCAAATGATAGGTGTTTGACAATTCCACCTGCGTTCCGATCGTCTGCAGATCCTCCGTCGATACCGCACCCTTGATGGCGGCGGCTGTACCGACATTCATAAAGACCGGTGTCTGGATCACGCCATGCGGTGTCGTAAATTCGCCACGCTTGGCACTTCCATCTTTGGTAATCAATTTGTAACTCATATTGTTGCTCCTTTATTTTAAATCACTTGTTATCTTAACTTGTTTTTTTGTCTTATGCCCGATATAATAATTCTGTCACACCGGGCATGATTTCATTCTCTGTGACATATTCTATACTACCAAGGCAGGTGATACTATGTTTCGTATCTGGGGAAAAATAATGAAAGATAACCGTCTCGTCAAAGACCATACCGTCTGCATCGAGGACTATACCATGACGCGTACAAAAAAGGTGTATGCCGCCCTTGACGAGCTATGCTACACCTTTGATTTAGCGAAGCCTATCTGGTTAAAATCCAACCAGCAGGATTTTATTCGTCATGCAAGAACCCGGTTCACGCAGGATAATTTCATCGAATCCATCGATTTTGATTATCTTGACTTTCAGGTCATCGAGGAGGACTACTGATTATTCCTGATCAGAGTCCTCTTCGTCTGTATCCGCATCATATTCTGTATCATCTTCCGTTTCGGGATCTTCACTTATCTCTTCATCTTCTTCTGCTGCTTCTTCATCCCGGTTTTCTTCTATTCCACTGTTTTCTCCGCTGTCTTCTGCATCTTCCCAGGATTCATATGCTTCATCTATCCCAGCCTGTGTATCCTCAGAATCTTCGCATGTTTCCTCCGACGCATCTTCGGTTGGATCTGTCTCCACCGGTTCTGTCTCTTCCGTTGAATCTGTCTCCGCCGGTTCTGTCTCTTCGGATTCGGACTCCTCTGCGTCATCTTCCTCTGCGGATGCACTCGCAGGAGCCTCTGCTTCCTGTCCATCATCCTCTGAAAAATAATCTGAATAATCGGTTGTGTCACGAGATACAGTCTGAACGGTTGTCTCATCTAACATCTTATTGATTTCTTCTAAATCAGCCGCACGCAGACTTCCGATAATCTTCGCAATCTCATTTAACTCATCAATCACACCGTTTAATTCATTTAAGTTTGTCTCACACAGATTCGCGGATGACTGCGCATTTGCTGCGATTTCCTCGCTGGCTGCCTGCTGGTTTGCCAGTCCGTCGATAATGGAATTGTTCGACGCATCCAGATTACCGGACAGCTTATCAAGCTGCTTCATATCGCCAGATAACTCCTCAACCGCACCTGCAATTGTCTGGAAGCTTCCGTCTGCCGCCTCAATATATTTTGCCTGCTCAGATACCGCCTCTACACTTCTTCGAACCAGATCCGATGTGTGATTGGCAAGATCTGTCACACCCTTCAGAAGCTGTGTGATGCTATCGATGGAACTTCTTGTATCATCTGCCAGCTTCCGGATTTCATCTGCAACTACGGCAAATCCACGTCCCTGTTCTCCGGCACGTGCTGCCTCAATGCTCGCATTTAACGCAAGCAGATTTGTCTGGCTGGAGATCTGATAGATGATCTGTGTGATCTCCTCTGCAGACTGGATCTTCTCGCAGAGTTCTTCGGATACACGTGTTACATCTTCATTTGCAACATTGATATCGTCCGACTTATCCTTCAGACTTTCAATAATATCTAAACCGGACTTTACAGATTCGATTGCCCGGTGTGTCGACTGTACGGTATTGTCCTTGACGTCGATCAGGTTATCAATAATATCCTGAATCTGCTGTGTCATCGTTGTTGACACTTCCATATTCTCTGCCGTATCGGTAACGCCGGTTGAAATGGCATCAACAGACTTCGTTACTTCTGCTGTCGCTGCCTGGAAGTTATCCAGCTTTGACTGCAGCTGCTCGATATGCGCATTTCCGTTATCAACGACCTTGACCATGTTCTCTGTGATTTCTTCCTGATATGCAACATGGTACTCAATTTCCTGACGGTCTGTCTCCTGCTCGCGCAAAGTAATGTTACAAGCCATCAGAATTCCAAATGTGAAAATAGCTGCTAAAAGCAGAATCTCTATCCATGTAGCTGATAGTGCAAATCCATGCTTTGCGATCTGAATGATCGTCTCAACCAGAATGCCGAGTGTTGATACGCCACATGTCACACGGATATGGAACGTATCCATATAGATGATACACATGCCCATCGCGATAAAGATCGGAAGTGCCTCCATCACCGAGCCGGATACAAATACAGACACAAGTACCAGCACAGAAAATGCTGTGACCGATGTGAATTTCATCAGTTCACTGCGGTCATTGATCAGCTGGAACACAACATTTCCAACCGCAAACAATGCAAATAATACCAGCAGCGGCACAAATCCCTCCTGTGTCTTATGATTAATAATCAATACTACGATTTTCGCGATTGCAAAAGCAACCATCACCTTCATCGCCAGATCATTTTTCTTCGCTAATCTCGTTCCATTCATAATGTATGTACCCCATGTCTTTCGTTCTAACAAGTTTCCGTTGCGCATAAATATACGCCATGTCATATATGTTTAAAATTATAGCAAATTTGTAATATAAAGTCCATAGACAAAATCCACTTATCCGCGCTTTCTACTTGTATATTCTACCTAAAAATGCTATCTTAATTCAAAGAACCAAAGACTTGAACGGATGCAAAAATCGCAATCGAAAACCAATCAAAGGAGTTATTATGTTTCAGATTGAACATATCTCAAAATCATACGGAAAAAAACAGGTGCTGAACGATGTGTCTTTTCCCGTCCCGGAAGGCTGTGCCATCGGGATTTTAGGCGTCAACGGCTCCGGGAAATCCACGTTGCTTTCCTGCATTGCAAAAAAATATGCCGGAACACCAGATGTAAGAATCGGCTATGTCCCACAGGAAAATCCGCTCTATGATGAGCTAAAGCCTGTGGATAATCTGCGTATGTGGACGAACAAACGCAAATCCGAAATCCTGCAGGCATTGCAGGCACCACCGCTCGCCCAGCTTGGAATCCAGACATTTCTGGATACTCCGGTCAAAAATATGTCCGGTGGTATGAAAAAGCGGCTCAGTCTCGCGTGTGCCCTGCTCGATGCACCACAGATTCTGCTGATGGATGAGCCATTTGCAGCACTGGATCTTCCAGCCAAACAGGATGCCATGCAGTTTATGCGTTATTATTTAAGTCTTGGAAATTCCATTGTGATTGCCTCCCATGAGGAAGCCGTTTTTCAGTTCTGCCACACAGTCTATCTTCTGAAAAATGGCACACTCTTCGATGCGTCGCATCTGCCAGAGGGCACTAATTATATTGATCTGCTAAGAAATTAAATTTAAGAGGAACTTATGTCTCACATCCATATGTTTTTCAATTTCATCCGCGCCAACTGCAAACGGCTGTTACACTATCTGCCATCGACGTTTGTCTCATTGTTACTGTTGCTTCTCCTGACTGGAACCGCAGGATTTTATCTATCCAGACATCTATATAAGGAAAATGTATTTTCTGCGATTTCCATCGGATACTATCTGCCACAGGACGACAACCTGGACCTAAACCAGCTTGGCATTGGTATGTTACAGGATTTAGAAGGAATGGAGGAAACCGTCCAGCTCGTACAGGTAAACAGCGTCGAGGAAGGCTATAACATGCTTGCTTCGCATGAAATCCTGTATCTGATCATCGTCCCGGAGCAGTTTTTCTCTGGAATTATGGACAGTACAAATGTACCGCTTGATATCGTTGTTTACGACAACAGCTCCATATCCTCTTATATCATCAACGAATTGTTCATGTCCTACGCCGGACTGCTCGGAACTGCTCAGGCTGGTATTTACAGCGGCCTTGACACGACACGTGCCCACGAATTTACACCGGAACAGATACGTGAGCTTTCCAACCGTGTGAACTTCGTATACCTAGACCGTGTCATGAACAAGACAAATTATATGAAGACGATACAGGCAGAGGATGCAGGAAGTGTGACACTCACACAGCACTATGCCGCATTTGCGATTATATTAAGTCTCTGTTTTCTTGCATTCCTGCTGATTCCATATTTACAGGGAACCGGAAATGGCATCTGCGAATGCATGAAGCTGTATCACCTAAACCGCGGACATATACTGGCAGCAAACACGCTCCACACGTTTCTTGCTCTGTATATCCTGTTCCTGCCGTGCTATATCGGAATCTCCATCTGGATGGGGCACGCAAACCTGAACGGACTTCTGACGATCATCCCTGCACTGCTTTTGATTGCACTGCTGATCGCCGGAATCGCAACCTTTTCCAGAAGTACCTTTTCCGCAAATATCTGTCTGTTATTTGTTGTGCTGGTGCTTGCCTACTGCGGTGGCGGACTTCTACCGGATGTTCTGCTGCCAAAGGTGATACAGCAGATCCGTCCGTATCTGCCGGGAACGTATGTAATGCAGATTTTCTGCCACGCACTTTATTAAACATTTGGGAGTTTTGTTATGAACCAACTGATTGTCGCATGGAAACGAATTTTACATCGAAAGCTATATTGGTGCATGCTGGGCGTCCTGCTCATCTTAACTGGAATCTATGCATTGCTTCCAGCGAAAAGCCAGTCCACAGAAATCCGTGTTGCCGTATATCTGGAAGATACCAGTGCGTATACGACACAGTTCAAAGAGGAATTAGATGCCAGTGCCTCGCTCTATCAGTTTTATTATGTAGATGCGTCCACAGATGTAATCCGGGATGTACAGGCGGGTGATGCAGAATGCGGTTTTGTCCTGCCAGATGGATTTTTCTCCGGCTACATTGCAGGCTCCGGGGAACCAAAGGTTTCCTTGTATGAGACAAGTGCAAGTACACTTTCCTCTGCCATCTGCGAGACATTCTTCCATTATATCTTCAAGGTTGCATCCCCACAGATTCTGGTTGACACGATCGACGATGCAGCGTTATCTGAAGAGTTAAAAAGCCGCATGCAGGCATATATGAACAGTGACACAATCTTCCGTATGTCCTCTGTCACAGACGGTGCCTACGATTATAAGGAAAATACCTATCGTATCCAGCTTCCAATCTACGAATGCACCTGTCTGCTCGTCCTGTTTGCTTCTCTGTTCAGCCTGATGTTGTTCTTACAGGATCAGGAACGTGGCATCTACATCGCACTTTCTGGCAAACGCAGATATGGTATTTTATGCACGGGACTTCTGGCTGGCATCCTTCCAATCTACGGAATCGGCATGCTATGCAACGGCATCACCTACGGAACTGCAACTCTGTTACAGGTAACACTTGTCAGTCTGCTTGCCTATCTTCTGTCGCTTGTACTTTCGGTGTTTATCAAAAAAAGCCGGACACTTGCCAAGTGGATCCCGGTGCTTTTACTGATTACCATCGTATATTTCTTCGTGAATTATATTCTATGATTTCATATTTTTTAATTATTGGAACATACATTTAATATGATACAAAAACAGGACGAGATCATCCAAAGATCTCGTCCTGTTCTTCGATCTGCGCTCTTGCATTCGTCGCATCGGTTATCTCTTTTAAGATTGCTTTCGCATCGCCAACCGGAATATGTACCGTAAAGACCACATCCTCTGCGAATTCCGTGTTGATGATCGCAACCTGTCTCGTATTCAGGATATATTGTATTTTCCCCATATGTGTTAGGGGGAAAATACAATATACAGATATATACATCTAACACCCCCCCTCAAACTCATGGTGGATCCACAACACTGAGTTTGGAGAGTAAGAAATCATGCTGCGCTCTGGTCTGGGCCTTCGTGAAGAAATCCGCCAACTGCAAATCTGAAGGCACATAATGAAGCGCAACAACCTGATCCTGCACCT
>ERZ1106952.969-NODE-969-length-10316-cov-3.435630_pt1 | contig 10316 bp, 9 predicted proteins | sample MGYA00403677_ERZ1106952 | MGnify/ENA primary metagenome ERZ1106952 (study PRJEB35170, sample SAMEA104062415) | human gut metagenome | biome: human gut; feature: human-associated habitat; material: faeces | place: Denmark | collected 2012-05-14 ...
CTTGAATTTTTTTTAAGTTTTTTTCATTCTTTCGCAAAATTTACTTGACAATACGGTTGCAATAAACTCCGCGCCGCAATAAAATCACAAAGGAGAACAACCCCATGGAAAAACGAACCATGCGCCACACCTACGAAATTCACGCCGTTTTACAGGCAATTTACGTAATCAACGAAACCGAAACGCACGATTTCGACATCACAAAACTTTTAGAATTCATTTTCTATCGCGTGTACAAAGAAAGTACCGCCGCATTCAAAATCGACTGCCGCAACAAGAAAAAGCAAGACGTCATGCCCGAACTTCTCGCGATCTTGCAAAGCGAAACGGAATTTCAACCGTACTAACCAAACAAAAAAAACGTTGCCCGCCCTTTCGTCGATTTTTCGGCGCAACCTACCGCGCGTTCCCCCGAAAATTTCTCCGTCCGCCCGTCGGAGCGGCTAAAACAGAACCTGTCGGATCGCCCGTCCGCCCGTCTGCCGAAGCATGAATCGAATCTGTCGGCGGCGCGTTTTTCAGCGCATCTTGCGGCGTGTTTTTCAGCGTGTTTTTCAGCGCGTTTTCCCGTTCCGTAAGCCGCGCCGTTTTTTGCGCGATTTCCCAAGATTTATCCCAAGCGGCGAAACGCGAGCCGCAGGGTTTACCATGCCGCTCAACTTTCCGCTCGTTACCCGGCGCGTTATCCGTGTCGGCAGCGGGCGCATTTTTTAAAGCGTTATCGGGCAAGCTTTCGCCGGTATCTTTCCGCGCACTCTTATTCAAAAAATAATCCAGAATAAAAGTATCCTTGTATTTTTTCTCTTCTTCCCAGAAATAATAGTCCTGAACGTTCGAACACGTAGGGAAGAAAAAACTGCCGCCGAAATCCAATCGGATAATTTTAATCGACTTGATTTTTCCCGACTTCGTCTTTCCGCGTTTCGGCTCGCCCTTTTTTATTTCCGCCTTACGCTTTCTTTCCGCGCTTTTCGCCCCTTGCTTTTTCGCCGTGCCGGAAACCACGCCGGAAACCGCTCCAGAAATTTCCGCATTGTTCCGTTCGTTTGCGCTACCGCATAAAATTTCATACAGCGGCGGCAAAAACTCCCTTAAAAACGCGCGATACGTCATGTGAAACCGATACCGAAAAATCCCGTAATACGGCAATTCGCACGAATTTTTCATTTCTCTTTCCGCCGGCACGCGCCCGTATTTTTCATAAAACGAAATCAGCACGTCCGCCACGTTCCGTTCGTTCCATTCCGCAATCGGGTATTCCGCAATCATCTCGCGCACGCGCTCCTTTTCTTCCCCTTCCAGAACGCTTTCCGCCGCCAGCAACGCCTGTTTCCGCGTTACGCGCGCAATCTTTTTTTTCGTCCGTTTTCCCGTTTCTTGCCCGTTCGCAGCCTCGCTTTCAAACCCTACGACAAAACATCGATACCCGTCCAGCCACCGCTGCGCCGACACCCCGAACACATATTTAATCGCTTCCGCCGTCGGCAAACAATTTAACAAACAAAGGTCGAAAACGCGCGGATAACGATTGTTTTCGAAATAATAATTCGCTACACAATCTTTAATCGTTTCCGCGTCCCATTTTACGGCAGGCGGAATTTCCGCCGCCCCCCTTATCGCCGCGATAATTTCCCTTTTTTCGCCCCTGTTACCAAGCAAAAAAGCCGCCTTTAAAAGCGCATTCCGGCGCGTTACGGGCAGTAAATCGCCGCTTCGAGAACTGCTCTCAATCCCATGAAATAAAAGACTTTCTTTCGTAATCATCGATAATTTCCGCCGCCGGCGCCGTGAATTTTTTCCTTACGCTAACGTCATCGGCACGGCGTACGTGGAAAACTTTACGCCCACCGAAAGGTCGAAATTATCGATCGCCTTAATCAGCCCCACGCACCCCGCCTGAAACAAATCGTCCGCCTGCGCGTTTTTCGCGCGGAACCGTTTCGTCAAAGAAAGCACCAGCCGCATATTTCCCACGATAAACTTTTCGCGGGCGCTCTCGTCGCCATCCTTCAGTTCGCGCATCAATTTTTCGTTTTCCTGCGCGGTAAGCTTCGGCAGCCCCGCCGTATCTACGCCGCATATCTCTACTTTCTGCATACGTCCGCCTCCTATAAGATATGTAGCGAATCGCTTCCTGCAACGCCGGCGCAACGCCTCAACCTTCCGCCCCATAGCGCACCCCTTCGCGGCATACACGAAAGTATGAGTATTATTCTTGTTTCTATGCGCTTTTATACGAAAAAAGGCAAAACGCTTATAAAATAAACGCTCGCCTTTTAAGTGTTTTTTTGCCCGAATACAGAAGGTCGTGCGCGGTTTCGGCTTCTTCTACAGGCATTGCCGCGTAAATCGTCGGACTCGATTACCGGGTCGGCTGCTTCCGTCCACTCAGGTCTGCCGCCGTCTTTTATAAGCATTGCTTTCATTTTCCGTATTTCTTCGAAAACAATAATTCTTTCACGCGTCTGACGTCCGCGATAAGCGGTTTTTCCTTGTTGGATAATTCTGTGTAGCGATTGTGGCAAAGTATCATGCCCGAGCCGAACATCCACGCCGTAGGGCGCACAAGTTTGCCGTAAAGCCCGTACGTCTGATACAAAAACGGCTTATTCAACGTACGCTTTAGTTCGCGGATCGTATCGTAAATCTCCGCAACGTCGTCCATACTTTGCGCGCAAACGATAATCTTTACGTAGTCCGCTCCCCGGCTCTCGATTTCTTTCGCAAGATCCGCGCCTTGCGTGCGCGTAAGCATAGTTCCGACGTGCGCCGACACAAGCACTTCGCCGCCCGCTTCGTGTACTTCCGCAATAAACGCCTTTTGCTTTTCCGTCGCCTCGGGGTTCACGGAAACCTCGTCGGGATTCGCCGCCGCATACGACGCGCGACAACCTTTTAGGCTTTCCCGGCAATCGTTATCGAACGAATTGAGCGGCAAATCAACCGCCGCCGCGCCCGCTTTCACCCCCGCGAGTTTCAGCGCGTTCAGCCGCTCGTCGTCAAAATTTTCCGCGGTACGGTAATTCAGCACCATCACCGGTTTTGTCGCGGCTTTCACTATCTTTTCTATGCTTCCGGCGGTGCGGTACAGCTCGTCCATCAGTTCGACGTGCAGTAAAAAGCCTTCCGCTCCTTGCTTTTCGCCGTCCTCTATATCGTAAATCGCTTCGTCCGGCGTACGCACTCTCAGCGACGAAACTATCGGAAACTCACCGAGGTTTTTAAAGCTTTTCATACCCGCTCCTACTCGTTCGTCATAAGGTGTCGGCCGCCGTCCATCAGAATCGTCGATCCGGTTACGAACGCGCTTCTGTCGCAAGCAAGGTACAGCACCATATCCACTATCTCTTCGGGGTTTGCGGCGCGGCCGAGCGGAGTTTTCATAGCCGCCATTCCCGGGCGGGTAAGCACCGGTCCCGGCGCCACGCAGTTCACGCGCACGCCGTACTTCGCGCCAAGCATCGCAAGCGACTTGTTCAGTCCGTTCATAATCGCGCTTTTCGAAATCGCGTAGTCCATGCCGCGCGTATCGCCTTCGATGCCGGTTATCGAACCGAAATTGACTATCGCGCCGCTACCTTGCTTTTTCATCTGCCGCATAGCCTCGTGGCAAAAATACACCGTACCCAGAAGATTGACCTCTATCCCCCACTTCACCTGCTCGATCGGCAGGTCGCAGAATTCTTCCCAACAATTGAAAATACGGCACGAATTCCCGCCCGCGCAGTTGACCATGATATCAAGCGAGCCGAACGTATCTATCGTGTTTTTCACAACCGCCGCCGCCTCGTCGAAATTTCTTACGTCGCACTTTGCCGTAAGCAGTCTGCCGCCGCCCGTAAACTCGCTTTTAACGTTTTCCAGCGCCGCTCCGTCGCAATCGACGAGTACTACGTTCGCACCGTCCTCGTACATGCGTTTACCGGTAAGCAATCCCATCCCCGAAGCTCCGCCCGTAATTATCGCGGTTTTGCCAAGAAACTCTCCGTTCATAACGATACCTCGCAAAAATTATGATATTTTTTATTATATCCTATTATAACAGCTTGACTGTTTCTTTTCAATACAGTATACTATCTAAAAATATCACTATTCTATCGCGAGGTTAATTTTACCGTGAAACTGTCCGACGCAAACATATCGAAACTCATATTGAACGTATATTCAGACAACCGCGCTTACGAATGCGACTACACGGCGTTCCCGCGCCCGTTCCACTCTATCGCGCTGATGCTCCGCGGTTCCGGCGAACTTTACTATCGCGGGCAGAGTGTTCCCGTCGGGTGCGGCGACGTATTCCTTATCCCGCAAAACTGCACTTACGCTTCGAGGTGGATTCCCGAAAACGGCGGCGTGTCCATGTTTTCCATGCATTTCTCGTTCGAAAAGCAGCTCTCCGACTTCGCCGAAAACTTCTACCCGGTGCAGAAATACCGCGCGGAAAATTTCAACGGTCTTATCGAAAAATACGAAAAGCTCAGGGGGCTTTTAGCGGACGAGCGCGGCGCGGCGGTAAGCGCGGGCTGCTTTTACAAACTTATCGGCGATATACTGCCGAAGTTCGATTGCGAAAAGCGGATCGCGAACGAACGCGTACAACCCGCCGTCGACTATATCGCGGAAAATTGCACGAAAGAATTGTCGGTCGGAGAACTCGCCGGGCTGTGCTATCTCAGCGAGCCGAGGTTTTTCGCGCTGTTCAAAGCCGCCACGGGACTTGCTCCCATCGCGTACAAGAATACCGTGCGGCTGAAAAAAGCGGCGAACTATCTCATCTCCCGCCCCGATAAGTCCGTCGAAGCGGTGGCGGAAGCGCTGAACTACTCTTCGCCCTCATACTTTATCCGCGAATTCCGCAAAGCGTTCGGCACCACTCCCGCCGTTTACCGCAAAACCGCCGTCGAAGCCAAATTGTAAAATTTTAAGAATATCTATGAATACAATCGCATAAAATCTCGTCTTTTACAGGAAGCATGCTTTCCGGGTATAAAAATTCGCACCGACATTCGGTGCGAATTAAAATAAGTCAGACGTTTCCGGAAACATTTCGGCAACCATTTACAAAAACGCGCCGGAAAGCAAATTTCGGGCGCGCGCACCGTGATTTTTGCCGCCGACTTCGCGGCGGAATCAGTCGCTTTTTTCGCCGCCGTAAATCACACCATTTTCGAAATTTCCTTTTTCAGCCGCTGAATAATCTTTTTTTCCAATCTCGAAATATAGCTCTGCGAAATTCCAAGCATATCCGCTACGTCCTTCTGCGTCATTTCTTCGCCGCCGGAAAGGCCGAAGCGCAAAAACATAATCTTGCGTTCCCGCTCCGAAAGTTTCGTCAGTGCGTCCTTTAACAGTTCCTTTTCCGCGCGGTCCTCCACGCCGCCGTACACGCTTTCCGCGCTTGTACCCATCACGTCCGATAGCAGCAGTTCGTTTCCCTCGAAATCCGTATTCAGAGGCTCGTCGAACGAAACCTCGCTCTTCAGCCGCGCCGTCCGCCTGAGATACATTAAAATTTCGTTTTCTATGCACCGCGAAGCGTATGTGGCAAGCTTGATGTTTTTATCCGAGCGGAACGAATTGATCGCCTTGATCAAGCCTATCGTTCCTATCGAAACCAGATCGTCGCCGTCCACGCCCGTGTTATCGAATTTCCGCGCGATATAAATCACAAGGCGCAGATTGTGCTTGATCAACTCGCCCTTGATTTTATCGGCTTCTCTCTCTTCGCCCTTTTCCAGTTTCTCCAGCATCTCGCGTTCTTCCTGCGGCGAAAAAGGCAGCGGCAGCGCTTCCGTGCCGCATACGTAATCCACCGCGTCCTCTGCGTCTATCCTGCGTAAAAAACTCCGTAACACTTCTATAAATTTCAACGCCTTATACCTCGTCCGTTTTTGTTCCTTTTCCCTGCGTCGGTTTTCCCGCGGCGATTTCTTCCGTCGGTTTCTCCTCCGCCGTACTTACTTCCGCCGCATTCCTCCGGCGCTCCGCTGCGCTCGCTTCCTTTCCCTGCGCACCCTTTCCCGCGGCGATTTCTTCCGTCGGTTTCTCCTCCGCCGTATTTACTTCCGCCGCAATCATCCGAATCTCCGCCGCGCTCGCTTCCTTTCCCTGCGCCGCTTTTCCCGCGGCGATTTCTTCCGTCGGCTTTTCCTCCGCCGTATTTACTTCCTCCGCAATCCTCCGGCGCTCCGCCGCGCTCGCTTCCTTTCCCTGCGCCGCGTTCTCCTCCATTACCGAAGCGCAACAAGCGGGCAGCAGCACGGAATATCCGCCTTTTCCGCCCGCGGATACGTGCGCGGAAGGAGAAAAATACACCCGCCGGAAATACCGTTTATTTATTGTATGCGCCTGCGTTTCTTCATATATCAGAAGCGTGCCCGAAAAAATTTTTATTTTTTTCGTCCCGCTCACCGTGCTTATCGTAAAATCGCGCGTTTCCGTACGCCCGTCCCACAGTAAAAAAGCCAGTTCCGGCGAAATAAAGCAAATCGGCGCTCCGTCTCCCGCCACGGCGCGGTTGCCGCTGTCGATCAGTCCGTACGCCTCTACGCCGCGCATTTTTCCGTCGGCGCAAAGTTCGCAGCGGCGGATAAAGCGTGCCGTTTTCTGCGCTTTAAACAGTCTTTTTGCCCCCGCAACGCAAGCAAAAACAAAGAAAACGCACACGGGAATCTGCCAGGCTTTCAACGCCGCGCCCGTATAATCGATGGCGAAAAACACCCCCGCCAGACACGCCGAAAGCAGAAAAAACACGCATAAAAAGCGTAAAAACGCACAAAAACAGGCTTTTTTCTCCGTTTTTGAAAGCGTAAAAAACACTTTCGGGCTTTTCAGCCGCGCGAAAAAACACATCAGCGCGCCTGCCGAAACTTTGATGAAAAACGCTGCGGCGTACGGAACGGAAATCAGCGCGAACACGCAGGCGAACGCGGCTCCGAACGACGCGGCGCACACCGCGGGAAGCGCCCGCACGCGGGTTTTCGTACTGCGGAACGCCAGAAAAAGCAGCATGGAATCCAGCAGAAAATTTTCGATAAAAGCATATTCTATGTACACCTGCATCGTCTGCCCGCCCTCCGCGTCATTGCGCCCGCAAACGCATTTCACATACGATTATAGCAGAAAAAACGGCATAAAAAAATGCCTTTTCGGCAGATTTTTAGCGAAAAAAGGCGATAAAAACGTGCAAAAACACGGAAAAAATAAGCAAAATGAGGGCAAAATCACTTCAAAACAGCGCAAAAACGGCGTAAATACATACAAAAAACAGCCTTTTTCATACAAAAAAGGCTGCTTTTTTTACACTTTTTTATCGGTTTTTAACGATCTTCGCGGAAGTAGGCAAGTCCCAGCGCCGCGGGCGGTTGATTTTCCTTGCTGTCCATTACGCTGGTAACGATAAGCACAAGCACCGTTACGACGTAAGGCACCACGTCGAAGAGTTTAATCATCTTCAGCGGAATGGTAAACACGCTGGACGCCACGGACAACGCGCCGAAAATAATCGAACCGAGAATGGCGTAGTTCGGCTTCCACAACGTGAAGATAACAAGCGCGACGGCAAGCCAGCCGAACGATTCGATGGGCGCTTCCACAAACGTTGTGCCGTTCGACTTATCCATGACGTAATACAAGCCGCCGAAGCCGGCAATGACGCACCCCGCGATGATGGAAAGGTATTTGTACTTTTCCACGTTGATGCCTACGGCGTCCGCCGTGGCGGGATTTTCGCCGATGGCGCGAAGCTGCAACCCTTTTCTTGTTTTGAACAGGTAGTACCACACAAACAGCGCGAGGAAAATGGAAAGATATACCATGACGCCGTGCGAGAAAAAGATTTCGCCGAACGAACCGAGCTTATCAGAAAACGTAAATAAATTTTTAAAGCTCTTGTGCGCGCGGATGAGGTAATCCGAATTGATTCTTGTGCCGAAGAACTTCATAAAACCTACGCCGAACGTGGTGAGCGCAAGCCCCGTTACGTTCTGGTTGGCGCGGAGCGTAACCGTAAGGAACGCATAAATCAACGCGCCGAACGACGACACGAGCGCCGAAAACAACAGCGCCGTAAGCACCAGAAAAAATCCCACAGGCGTGCCGTCGCCGATCGCCGACATATAAACGGATACGCCCCAACAGCCGCCGAACGCGCCCATGCACATGATGCCCGGAATACCGAGATTCAGATGCCCCGATTTTTCCATGACCGTTTCGCCCGTGCTGCCGAAAAGGAAAATGGTGCCCATGCGAATGGCTTTTACAAGTAAACTGATAATCATTTCTTTTCGTCCTCCGTCTGCCGATCCGTTTCGTTTGCGGCTTCGCCGGCGATCTCCCTGCGCCGTTTCAGCCGTTTTTTTGCGTTTGAAAATTTTTCCCGCTTTCGCGGTAAATTCTTTCCAGCCGCCCGCCGCTTTGATGGAATAGGTGATGAAAAATTCGCAGCCGATGACGAAGAAGAACACGATACCGATAATCATATTGGAAAAATCGGTGCTGCCGAGAGAGAAATCCGTATTGATCTGCCCCGTGCCCGTCTGCATGACCACCACGAACAGCGCCGTGCCGATCATAATCAGCGGATTGAATTTGCCGAGCCACGCGATAAGAATGGCGGTGAAACCGAGCGTAACCGTTTTTTCCGATACCGTGTGGGAAATAGCGCCGGCGTACAAAAAGCCGATAACGCCGCAGATGGCGCCCGATAACACCAGCGTACGGATGATTACTTTTTTTACGTTGATTCCCACGTATTTCGCCGTGTTGGCGCTTTCGCCCACCACCTCGATTTCGTAGCCGTGCTTGCTGTACTTCATGTACACGAACACGAACGCCGTCATCAGCGCGACAATCAGAATGGGCAGCAGATATTTGTTGCCGAGCTGCGGCAGCCAGGCGCGCTTGCTCATCAGATTGACGATACCGATATTGATTTTCTGATACTTCGTCTGCTTATAGCAGAAGTGGTTTACCAGCCCCGCGGCGATGTAGTTCATCATCAGCGTGAACAGCGTTTCGTTGGTGTTGAACAGCGCTTTGAATATTGCGGGAATCGCCGCCCAGATAACGCTGACGGCGATTGCCGCAAGCAGCATGATGATAATCACCACGCCCCCCGGCACTTCATCCGGCACGTTGATCATGCAATAAATTGCCGCAAGGCAGCCCATCAGCACCTGACCGTTGGCGCCCATGTTCCAGTATTTCATACGGAACGCGGGAACGATGGCAAGCCCGAACGCAAGCAGCAAAGCGGTATCCTGAAGAAGCGTCCACGGATCGATGAAAATGCCCTTTACGAACGATCCGAAAATAGCGAACGGGTTGCGCCCGATTAAAATCGTGCTCATGACGCTGCAGATAATCACCGCGGCAAGCACGGAAAGAACGCGGATTCCCGCCGCTTTCCAGAACGGCATCGACGCGCGCTTCGTGATATGAAACAGCGGTTCTTTTACTTTCTTCGTTGTCGATTCAGTCATTGACAGCCTCCTTCACGCCGTCGCCGTTTCCGGCGGATTCCGTTTTTACCATCAGCAGACCGATTTCGCTCTTGTTTGCGGTTCTGCCGTCTACGACGCCCGTAACCTTGCCGGAACCGATGACGAGAATCCGATCGCACAGTTCGATGAGCACGTCGAGATCTTCGCCGACGAAAATGACCGCCGCGCCGTTTTCTTTCTGCTTGTTTAAAAGATTGTAGATGGTATACGACGAATTGATGTCGAGTCCGCGTACGGGGTACGCCGCCATTAAAACTTTCGGCGCGGAAGCGATTTCGCGCCCGACCAGCACCTTCTGCACGTTGCCGCCGGACATGCGGCGCACGGGGAAGCTGGTGCTGGGGGTCACCACCTCCAGCTCCTGCCAGATGCGGTTGGCCAGGGCCTCGGGGTCCTTGCGGTCCAGGAAGATGCCGCCGCCCTTCCGCCAGGAGCGCAGCATCATATTGCCGGTCATGCCCATGGAGCCCACCAGGCCCATGCCCAGCCGATCCTCCGGCACGAAGGAGAGCGAAACACCCATGTTCTGGATGGTCAGCGGGTCTTTCCCAATCAGTTCCACATGCGTGCCATCGTCTTCGATGTAGCTGATGCTGCCAGAATCGACAGGCTGAAGCCCAGCAATCGCTTCCAGCAGTTCTTTCTGACCCGAACCCGCAATGCCCGCGATGCCCAGAATTTCGCCCGAATTGGCGGTAAAGCTGACATGGTCGAGCTTCGTCGTGCCTTCCTCGTTGCGCACAATCAAGTCTTTAACTTCGATGCGTGGGCGGGGATTGACCGGCTCGGTACGCTCAATGTTGAGCTTTACCG
>ERZ1106952.970-NODE-970-length-10281-cov-4.138373_pt1 | contig 10281 bp, 9 predicted proteins | sample MGYA00403677_ERZ1106952 | MGnify/ENA primary metagenome ERZ1106952 (study PRJEB35170, sample SAMEA104062415) | human gut metagenome | biome: human gut; feature: human-associated habitat; material: faeces | place: Denmark | collected 2012-05-14 ...
TGGTCTGGTTAAGGCGGTTAAGCACAAAAGCACCGCAAAAATTAAATTAAGGCGCGCCCCGCGCCGAAAGGAGCAACCGCAATGGAAAACGCAGTTATATATCCCCGTTACAGTTCACACGGTCAGAACGATATGACCATAGAGGGGCAAATCCGTATTTGCACAGAGTTCGCCCATAGCCGGGGACTGAACGTAATCAAAATTTACCCTGAAAAAGCAAAAAGCGCGTCCAAAGACACGCACAAGCGCAAGGCTTTCCAACAGATGTTACACGACGCGGAAAGCGGCGCGTTTCAGTATATAATCGTTTACAAATTTGACCGTTTTGCCCGTAACCGCTTTGAAAGTATGATGATTAAACACCAACTCAAAGAGAAATGCGGCGTTAAAGTGTTGTCGGCATTAGAGCCAGTAACCGACGATGAGGGCGGCGAACTGTATGAAATGTTCGTTGAGTGGAACGACGAAAAATACAGTCAGCGGCTTTCCGTGCGTATCCGCGACGGCTTGACTACCAGCGTAGAAAACGGCACATTCACGGGTTCAAAATTGATTTTCGGGTATAAACTCATAGACACCGACAAGACAGGCAAAAAGGGTACTATACATAAAGTCGCTATTGACGAAAAGCAAGCCGAAATCGTGCGTTTCGTATATACCGAATATGCCAAAGGCACAGACAAGAAAGACATAGCCGCCGCGCTCAATGCACGGGGCGAGCGTTTCAACGGCAAGCCGTTCAAAGGCAGAACTTTTGACAGGTGGCTGACGAACGCGAAATACACGGGCGAATATTACTTCGGCGGCAGGCTTTGCGCAAATACCTATCCCCCGATAATAGACAAACTGCTTTTTGCCGAGGTACAAAAACGGCTTGCAAAAAATAAGATTTTAGCGGGCGCAAATTCAGCAATAGAGCCGTACCTGCTTACAGGAAAAGCCTTTTGCGGGCATTGCGGCGCGGCTATCGTCGCGGACGGTGGAACAAGTTGCAACGGGAAAAAGCACTATTATTATGCTTGCAAACAGAAGAAAAAAGGCTTGTGCCATAAATCGCGGGAAAACAAAGACAATTTGGAAATGCAAGTTGCCCAAGCGGTCAAAGACTTTTTGAGCGACAAGAAGAACGCCGACCGCGCCGCCGCTGATACGATTGCATGTTATGAGCAGCGCACGGGCGATAGCGGCTTGCGGAGCATAGAAACGCGCATAACGCAAGCGCAACAAGAAGTTGAAAACTTGACGAACGCTTTTATCGAGGCGAAAAGCGCATTGCTCCGCGCGGGCATCGAAAAGAAGATGCAGGACTATGAAACACTGCTTGCCGACCTGCAAGCGCAAAAATCGCAAATTGAATTAGAGCGCGGGCGGCAGGTAACGAAACAGCAGATACTTGCGTTCGTTGCCGAACTTATCAAAGGCGAACCAACCGACAAAGAGTACCAGCGCAAAATTATTGATAATCTTGTGTTTATGGTCTATGTTTATGACAATGAGATTGTAACCTATTTGAATTTTGGCGTTGACAAAGCCATCGAGCGTGTGCGGCTTGACGAAACAAACGCGGCAATAGAGGGCTTGAAAAATGTTCAAACTCTTTCCCCGCTACTCCACCAACCTAACACGCGTCCAAAACCTTAGAAACAAGCGGTTTTGGGCGCTGTTTTTCATTTTCGGGCGAAAATCGCTGAATCATAAGGCTCAATTCGGGCGGCAAATAGGCGCTTTTACCCCCTTATTCATTGCCCGCAAGGGCTTTATGCGGCAACAAACACGGAAATTCGGACACTTTCGGGATACTCACTGCGCACTCAAAAATGCAAATGCTTATCGTCAAGGTATCAAGTCCGCGCCTGTTTTTTGCGAAAAGTGCTCCAAACGCTGAAAATTCAGGCATAATTCGAGCTAAAAATTACGGGGGCAACGCGAACGGACAGCCTATATGTGACCGCCGAAATCCCCTTCGGAATCGCTACGAACGTATAAGCTACCCCTTCAAGATGTTATCACTCCACCAAAGCAGCCTCTTCAAAAAAGCTGTTCATTCCTCGAAAACTTGGGGAAGTTGGGGATTTTGGGGAAGGCACAGCTAAATATCCTGCCGAGGCTGGAAAGACGAGGCACAATCACAGCCCCGCGCCCGCCTATCGTGGAAAAATGGGGAAGTTGGGGGGCGAACGGCAGTGAGTTCATCCACTTCACCACAAAACGTGGGGAAGCGGGGAACAAACAACGAGCCGCCCCAACTTCCCATAGCAATATGTCCACCAAACTCCCCAAATTCCCCACGTTTCAGTGTATACAGCAGATATTTTTAATGCCAAAAGCTCATGGCAACTTGTTTTTCAGCACCTCATCCCCAAATTCCCCAAAATCCCCATGATTTTTCGGGTATGGCATAAAATACATACTGCCCCGCAAGGGGTAACAACAGAGCCGACGTAAAATCGGCAAAACATATATCGGGGGCGGGCGGGTATGCTCGGCTTCCACAATTACAGGCGCACGGTTTTCGTGCGTCTTTTTTCATATCAAAAATAAGGAGAATTTCAATTATGAAAAAGACGACAAACATTTACTTTCTTATCGACTGCTCCGTAAAATCTGCTTACGGCATAAATACACAGGCATATAGAGCGGTCATAAAGGCGGACAGGGCTTTGACCTGCTCCAAATTCCCCGTCTACGTGCAGACGCATATCATCGGGTATAACGAACGGGCATTCTTTCTCAATATGTTCCGAGCGTTCCTCATAGCGGGCAAAGCAAGGTTCGGCGAGGGGCTGAAACTTTTGAAAACAAGTATTGAAATGCAACGGCAGATACAGGCGGCGCAAACGCGATCAATCTTTTTGTGGTATTCGTCGAGCGAAGTATTCGGTGAATGGAAAAAGCCTTTGAGCGATTTATTCAGACAACCCGAATTTGCAAACGGCTTGCGGTATTCGGTTCAGATACAGCCGCAGATAAAAGAGCCGTTTATGCAGTTTTCGGACTTTCCCGACAGGATTCTGCCATATTTTTCGGAAAACAGGCTCTGTTCTCTTATTCAAACACTCACAATCAACCATTAAGTCATTAAAAGGCTTGCGAAAAATCCCTTAATTTGCTATAATGAAAATGCTCCACAACTGAATCTTCTATTTCATAGGTTACATCGGCATAGGTGTACCCTCTATTTCCCTATTCTGCGGAAGTTGTGTAGCGACAATTAAGGGGTGCAATATGCGGGCGTTCCTTAATTGGAACGCTCTTTTTTCATTTTCAGAGAAAAATCATAAAGGAGAGGAAAAAACGATGTTAAAAAAGAAATTCGGTATTGTTACCCTCGTATGCTTGCTATGCCTATCCGTGGCAATGCTCTTTGCGGCTTGTAGCGGCACGCAGGGCGAAAAAGGCGACAAGGGCGAAAGCGGAGCAGACGGAAAAGACGGCATAAGTATCGTTTCCGTCGAAAAGACCGATTCAAAAGGCTTGACGGATACATATACGATAACTTATTCCGACGGTAAAACAACAACGTTTACGGTTACGAACGGCAAAGACGGCGTTGACGGCTCTGACGGCGAGGACGGAACGGACGGAGAAACGCCGCATATCGGAGAAAACGGTAATTGGTGGATAGGCTCTACCGACACGAAAATACCCGCCAAAGGTCAAGACGGACAGGACGGCACTGATGGCATAACTCCGCATATTGGAGAAAACGGAAACTGGTTCATCGGCGATAAAGATACAGGCATACTCGCCGAAGGTCAGAGCGGTTCAGACGGCAAAGACGGAATCAGTATAACCGACGCTAAATTAAACGGCAACGGTGAACTTGTGCTTATTCTGTCCGATGGTTCAAAAATCCCCGTCGGCTCGGTAGTCGGAGCAGACGGCACAACGCCGCATATCGGCGCTAACGGAAATTGGTGGATTGGCGAAAAGGATACGGGCATATCCGCCAAAGGTCAGGACGGGCAAGACGGAAACGATGGTGAAGACGGAGCAGACGGCATAACCCCGCATATCGGAGAAAACGGAAACTGGTTCATCGGCGAAGAAGATACAGGTATTCCTGCCAAGGGGCAAGACGGTCAAAATGGTTCTGACGGAGTGGACGGCATAACCCCGCATATCGGAGAAAACGGCAACTGGTTCATCGGTGAAGAAGATACAGGAATTTCTGCCAAAGGTCAAGACGGTTCTGACGGCAAAAACGGTGTGTCGATAACGGGCGCAAGAATTGAAAACGGCATACTTTACTTGATTTTTACGGACGATAGCGGAAGCAGTGAAAGAGAAATCGGGCAAGTTACAGGCGAAAACGGCGCGGACGGACAAGACGGCAAATCTGCCTATGAACTCTATAAAGACTATCATCCCGAATATATGGGAGATGAGGCACAATGGCTTTATGACCTTGCAAACGGCAATCTTGCTGAGGTGGAAACGCATACCGTTACTTTTTCAGATATATACGGCGGTTCGCCAATTCCCTCTGCGCAGGAAGTCAAGCACGGAGAAAAACTTGCACGCCCCAAAGACCCGACGCGGGAAGGATATATTTTCGACGGCTGGTATTATAAAGGCGAAAAATGGTCGTTTATTGGCTATATCGTGACTGAAAATATGGTTTTATCGGCACGGTGGATTCAGGAAGAAGAGGAAGAAAGTTGTGCGATTGTTTCTGCTGACGGCTTTGAATTCGGCTGGGAAGAAGTAAACGCACAGCAAGTACAAACAATCAGTAAAAAACTGCCGAATAATGTGACGGCTTATGATTTGGCTTCACAGATTACCGTCAGCAAAGGCTGCACTTGGAGATTATATAAGGATTACGGATTAACGGATTCATATTATAGCAAAACGATGACCGATTTGAAAGAAGGAAATAATGAAGCGTGGCTAATTGTTTCTACTTCTTATGAACAGACAAGATATAAAGTAAATTTGCACCGCAGATTTATGTTCAAGTATGAATTCCGAAACGAAAACACGGTTTTGAAAAGCGGCACAATCGAAGAAGATTCTTTTATCGAAACCGCACCTGAAACTATTCCTACAAAAACAGGTTATACATTTTCTCATTGGGCAGTGAACGGCGAACAAGTTACATTCCCTTATACCGTTACATTTAGACCTGTTTTTAATGCGGTATTCACACCGAATAGCAATACCCTACATTTTGACGGCAACGACGCAACGGACGGAACAATGGAAGATATGACGATTGCCACAGGCACTACGGTTAATCTTCCGAAAAATAACTTTGAACGTAAAGGATATGCTTTTAAAGGCTGGCAAACAAGCGAGGGCTACTTTGTTAAGGATCAGGGTTCTTACACAATGGGCACGGAAACGGAATATACCCTGTATGCCATTTGGGAAATCATAACCTATTCGATAACTTATAATACCGACGGCGGCAGATGGGAACAAGGCTCTAAGCCTTCCACCTTTACGATTGAAGATTTTCCTGTAAAACTTACTTTTGAACCTGTTATAAAAAACGATCATGCGTTTTTCGGCTGGTATACCGAAAAAGATTTCAGCGGCGAAGCCATTACGGAATATACAATCTCTGAGATCGGCGATATAACTTTCTACGCAAAATTGCTTGCGGGAACAGAAGATTTGCAATATATCGAGAAAATCGAAGAATATGTTGCTCGCGGATATGTCATTTATCAATATTCTGGTTCTGAAACAGACATCGTGATTCCTGATTATCATGACTCTAGACCAGTACTGTCAATTCAAGGAGATGGTTCATCTTACCCCTATACTTCTGCTTTTGAGAACGGAATAAACTCAATAACGTTCGGGATAAATACGCAACTGACCTCTATCGGCGATTATGCGTTCGCTAATTGTAGTGGTTTGACGAATATCGAGATACCGAGCGGTGTGACTTCTATCGGCGATTATGCATTCTATGGTTGTAGTGGTTTGACGAATATCGAGATACCGAGCGGTGTGACTACAATCAGTGATTATGCATTCTTTGATTGTAGTAGTTTGACAAATATAAAGATACCGAATGGTGTGACTACTATCGGCGAGTATGCGTTCTATGGTTGTAGTAGTTTGACGAATATCGAGATACCGAGCGGTGTGACTTCTATCGGCGATTATGCGTTCAGTTACAGCGGATTAACGAGTATGGCTTTTTGCGAAAATAGTCAACTGAAATCTATCGGCGATTCTGCCTTTGAAAATTGCTATGGTTTGAACGCAGTTTATATTTCCGATTGGGATTCTTGGTTTAGAATTCAGTTTGTTTCTGATTACTCCAATCCACTTTCGCATGCTCATAACTTATACTTAAACGGAGAACTTGTAAACAATCTTGTGATTCCCGACGACACACCTTCTATCGGTAATTATGTATTTTCAGGGGGGGATTGTTTGACGAGTATAGAGATACCGAGCAGCGTGACTTCTATCGGAAATAGTGCGTTTTATGGTTGCAGTAGTTTGACGAGTGTAATATTTGGCAAAAACAGTCAATTGACTTCTATCGGCAATTCTGCGTTTGATGGTTGCAATAGTTTAACGAATATTGAAATCCCGAGTAGTGTAACTAATATCAGTTCTTATGCATTCTACGGATGCAGAAAATTGATGAATATTAAAATACCTAGCAGAGTAACGTCAATTAGCAACTATACATTCTATGGTTGTAATAATTTAACAAGTGTTGAAATACCAAGTAGCGTGACCGCTATCGGCGGAGCAGCATTTTATAAGTGCAGTAGTTTGGCAAGTATCGAGTTGCCAAGTGACGTGACTTTTATCGGCTCCCATGCTTTTTCTTATTGCAGTGGATTAACGAGTATAGAAATACCGAGCGGCATAACTTCTATTGGTGAGAGTTTGTTCGGTTCTTGTAGCAGTTTAACGAGTGTTACATTTGAAGAAAATAGCCAACTTACAACTATCGGTCGAGAGGCATTCTATGGTTGCAACGGATTAACGAGTATAGAGATACCGAGTAGCGTTACTTCTATCGATGATTATGCGTTCGATGGTTGTGCCGGACTACAAGGGGTGTATATTGCAGATATAGAAGCTTGGTGTAAGATCGATTTCGATAGTTCTATGTCTAATCCGCTTCGCTACGCACATAACTTATACTTAAATGGAGAACTTGTAACCAATTATGTGTTTCCTGACAACACAACTTCTATCAGTAATTATGTGTTTGCCGGTGGTAACTGTTTGACGAGTATCAAGATACCGAACAGCGTAACCTCTATCGGAAGCGGCGCATTCTATGGTTGCAACGGATTAACGAGTATAGAGATACCGAGTAGCGTGACTTCTATCGGTTCTTATGCGTTCTATGATTGCAGCGGATTAACGAGTATAGAGATACCGAGTAGCGTGACTTCTATCGATTATTATGCGTTCTATGGTTGCAGCGGATTAACGAGTATAAAAATACCGAACAGCGTAACCTCTATCGGAAGCGGCGCGTTCTCTGGTTGCAGTAGTTTGACGAGTATCGAGATACCGAGCGGCGTTACCTCTATCGGCAATTCTGCGTTCTATGGTTGCAGTAGTTTGACGAGTATCGAGATACCGAGCGGCGTTACCTCTATCGGATATTCTGCGTTCTATGGTTGCAGTGGCTTAACGAGTATCGTAATACCGAGCAGCGTGACTTCTATCGAAAGTTCTACGTTCTATGGTTGCAGTGGCTTAACGAGTATCGTAATACCGAGCAACGTTGCATCTATCGGCGAGTCTGCGTTCTCGGGTTGCCGTAGTTTGACGAGTATCGAAATACCGAGCAGCGTGACTTCTATTGGCCATTCTACGTTCGATGGTTGTAGCAGTTTGGATATTGTCTATTATGGCGGAGTAAGTCAATCTGAGTGGGATGATATAAGCATAGGATCTTATAATACCTACTTGACTTCCGCAACTCGCTACTATTATTCCGAAAACAAGCCGCCTTTGAATGAGGACGGCACGGCTTATGACGGCAATTATTGGCATTATGTAGACGGCGTTCCCACCATTTGGGTAAAGGAACAATAAACCACGGTTTTTGAGAGTCGGGCAAAGGCTTTACACCCTTTGCCCCGCTCTTGAAAATAAATTATTAAAGAGGTTTTATTATGAAAAATGAAGAATACGAAAATATTTTAAAAGAATTACAAAACATACCCGATTTGAAAAGTAAAAGGGATTATTTGGACACTCATATTGAACAGACAGATAATGAACGCAATGGGTTAAATGATGAACTTATACGATTACGGAATAAGATTAATAAAGACATAAATCAAAGTTAAATATATATTATAACCATGAAAGGAAGCCGAGAAGAACTCTTGACTTCCTTTTTTCATGCGCCGAGAAAAACTCGGATAAAATAAATTATTCATAAAAATTATCGGGGCAGACGCTATCAACGCGCCTGCCCTGTTTTCATATATACGATATTTTCAAAAGGAGATGATGAACCATAAAGAAATTCAAACATTTGAACGAAACGGCGAAATATATCGCCAAAAAAGGTTATCCGAACGAACTCACGGAAAAACTGCTCGGCGCGGTATTCATCGTCGAATCGGGTTTTCAAGAAGAAGATGACGCTTTCGTGTTGTTGGCGGAAACGGAGAGCGACAAAAAGCATATCAGCCAAAAGTATAATACAGCCTATCCCGAATATACCGAACGAATCGAAACACCTCTCGGCGCATGGGAAAAATCGGTATATATATTCAGCGACACGGGCGAAGGCATGATATATTTTGCCCCTGTCGGCAAAGGAGAAAACGGATAACAATGGAATTTATAATCACGGTAACGGAAACCTTAAAGCGGGCGATCATTGCGGAAGCGGAGAGTTCGGAAGAAGCCCTTGCAATGGTTCGTGAAGCGTACAATGAAGGCAGTATCGTTTTGGACAGCGGCGATTATTATAACACCGTGGAATTCAAAGACGAAACGAAGAAATACCCCAAACGCGAGCGCGGAAAACTGCCCACGCTCGATAAATATACAAAATGACCCAAAGGAGCAAAGGAAAGTGATAAAGGCAACGACAATGGCAGAATTAGAGCGGGAACTGTTCGCAAAGGCTCTGCCCGACGAAGTAATCAAGGAGCTGTTGTTTACTATGTTCCGAATCGAACGGGAATTCGGAATGGGTGGCAACGACGATCCGCCCGTGGCGTTCGTAATCGTCGCGTAGAGCGAGGAAGAACGGGAACAGGCGGCAAAAGAATTCGGCTTGCAGGGCAAAAAGCCCGACGACAGCGGTATGCCCTATGCGGACGCAAGCGCGGTGTGGTTTTCGGAAACGTTCGCGGACGAAGGCGGCGGCGAAATCGACGTATTCACGCGGTATGCGAGAGTGTGCGAGAAACGTACCCAGACGGCACGAAACACCCCACCCCAATGCGACGGAACGGATTGATACAAACGTGCGCGAGAGTGTACAAAGCGGCACAAAAACGTACATTCGTACACAATCCATAGCAAATCATTACAAAAGAGGACAAAATGAAAGCAAATTTTTATAAGCATACGCGCTATACAACGCGGGGCATAGCGACGGAAATGCCGTTGGAATTACAGGAATTTTTATGGCAGAGCATAGACGATTGGAACGCCGAAGATTTTCCGCTGGACTATCTGCAAGTATTCAAATTCAAGAAAGTGGCAGACGGGCTATATGCTATCGAGCATACGCAGGAAGAACCCGAACGAACCATAGTGTATTATGTAGGCAACGAACTCGGCGTGGAAAGCGTTGTCGGCAAAACCGTGTTCGTGATAGACGACGGCGACCACAGCACCATGTTATTTGCAAGCGAATATTGAAAAGGAGGCTTACAACAATGAAAAAAGTGACGACGGCCGTTGCGGCAACGCCAACCACCCCACTGCCCGAAGTGAAATCTATCGACCAAAACAGTTTTGCGCACATGATCGCAAAAAAATACAACCTCAAATTGACCGACGTCATGGCGGTCATCGTAGAAGAACAGAAATTGACAATGGAGTACGCAAAAATGGGATACCGCATAGTCAAAAAGAACTACCTAACTATCGAAAGCAAACCTATTGAGGGCAAAAAAGATTGGAAATGCCCGCTCAACGGCAAGACTTACAACCTTGCTCCGAGTTTTCGCGTCAGTGTCCGCGTGGGTATCGGATTCAAGCGTTATCTTTCGGACAAAAAAATGCCCGATAACCTTTGCCGTTTCGTCAGCGGTTCAAATAATCATCCACGTGCGTAGCACGTGGTTTTTATTTTTCGGGCATAGCCCTTGT
>ERZ1106952.979-NODE-979-length-10151-cov-3.545860_pt1 | contig 10151 bp, 8 predicted proteins | sample MGYA00403677_ERZ1106952 | MGnify/ENA primary metagenome ERZ1106952 (study PRJEB35170, sample SAMEA104062415) | human gut metagenome | biome: human gut; feature: human-associated habitat; material: faeces | place: Denmark | collected 2012-05-14 ...
TCCGCACGGCGGCGGTTACGGCGATTTTGCGCCGTTTCAATTTTGTCGTTCTGCCGTTTTTTCGCTTGCGCTTTTTTTCTTTCTGCCCGAAAAAATCAGCAGCAGCGTTAACATCAGCGGGAAAATCGCGGCGAACAGAAATCCGATTTTTAAATCGTCGCCGAACAATCCCGATATGTATCCCGCCACGGAAGGTCCGCTTGTGCAGCCGATGTCGCCGCCGAGGGCGAGGAAGGAAAACATGGCGTTGCCGCCGTTTTTAATGCCTGCCGCCGCCAGCGAATACGTGCCCGGCCACATCAGCCCCACCGAAAATCCGCAGAGCGCCATGCCGAACAGCGACAGTACCGCCGAGGGCGAAAACGCGATGATAAGGTAAGAAATCACGCACAGTATGCCGCTTGCCGTCATGGCTTTTTTCAAATCGATTTTCTCTCCGGATTTTCCGTACAAAAGCCGCGAAACGCCCATGGTTACGCCAAAGAGCGCCGGTCCGAACAAATCGCCCAGCGTTTTGGATACGCCCAAGCCTTTTTCGGCAAACGCGGAAGCCCATTGCGCCACGGCGGATTCCGCCGCGCCCGCGCCTAAGATGATGAAGAAGAAAAGCCAAAACGGCTTGCTTTTCAAAAGATCGGAAATGCGCATCGAAGGCGCGCCGTCTTCGGAAAGCGATGCGAGCGGCACGAACAGAAACAAAACGGCGTTCGCGGCGGGAAGTATCGCCCATACCAGCGTTAAAACGCGCCAGTGCTGCGTGCCTGCCACGGCGAAAAACAGCGCGGAAAGCGAAATCACGCCCACGCTGCCCCAGCAGTAGAACGAATGCAGAAGACTCATCGTTTTTGCCTTGTGCTTAGAAGGGCACGCTTCCACGATGGGGCTTACCACCACTTCCAATAGTCCGCCGCCGATTGCGTAAAAGAGTACGGAAAGCAGCAAGCCGACAAACGGATCGGGCAGAACGCGCGGCAGAATCGTGAGCAGCACAAGCCCCAGCGCGGCGAAAGCGTTTGCGAAAAACGCGCAGGCGCGGTAGCCGATTTTGTCGATGAAAAACGCCGAGGCGAGGTCTACGCAAAGCTGCAGTAAAAAGTTGATGGTAATCAGCGCGGTGATTTTCGAAAGCGGTATGCCGTATTCGTTCTGAAACGTGATGAACAAAAGCGGTACGAACGTATTTACGATGCCCTGCACCACGTAGCCGCCGAACGAGGCGATAAGGGTGCTTTTAAAAGATTTGAATCTGCGCATTTTCGTGCGAAAAACTCCTGATTTTCGTGTGATTTCAGGTTATTATAGCATAAAAGAAGTGAAAAATCAAGCCGAAAACAACGTTTTCGGGGCGGTTTTGCACGCAATTTCACCGATTTTTTGCGCTGTTTTTATGCTTTTTAATCGTTATTTGCTTTTCTAATTGCAAAAAAAATGCTATAATAATACGTATGAAACGAACTTATTTCAAAAAAACGAAAAAACTGTTTACGGGGCTGAACGAAGAAAAATCTTCCGGTTTAAGTTTTTCCGTGGCGATTGTGGCGCAGTACGTTTTTACGTTACTGTTTCTGATTGCGGCGCGACTTTGCGGCGGACTGAAGGAGGGATACGAAAGCAAGGACTGGTTTTTGTATTTTTCTTATTTTATTCCGCAGGCGGCGTTTGCGGTTACGGCGTTCACGTATTTTTCGCGCACGGAAACAAGCGTGAAAGCTGTGGCGAAAAAGCCGCGGGCGATTTATTTCTGCATAGCGATTACGTTGCAGCTGGGGCTGTTATCTCTCTCTTCGGTGAACGGGCTGTTTTTAAAATGGCTGGAAAGGTTCGGCTATACGCCCGCTTCGCCCGCCGTGCCTTCGATGAGCGGAGCGAAAATCATTCCCGCGCTGCTTTTCATCGCCGTGCTGCCCGCGTGCCTCGAAGAGCTGTTTTTCCGCGGGATTGTATTTCACGGCATGAAGAAGTTCGGGTACGTTGCCGCCGTGCTTGCAAGCGCGGGCTTATTTGCGCTGTATCATCGGAGCCCCGCGCAGACGATTTATCAGTTTATCTGCGGGGCGTGTTTCGCGCTGATCGCGCTGCGTTCCGGCAGTATTCTGCCCACCGTGGTATCGCATTTCGTGAACAACGCGCTGATTCTGATTTTAGAGGCGTGCGGCGTTTCTGGTTTTTCAATCGAAACGATGATTATTTTAGGCGTTTTATTTGCGATATGGGCAATATATTTGATTTTCTTCGATAAGAACATCGACGGGGCGGTGCCCGAAAAACGTGAAGAAATGCAGACGTCGGAAGCGGCGAAACCGAAAGCGGACGCGAAAGGGTTTGTGCTGTGCGCGCTGACGGGAATCGTTCTTTGCGCGATGAATTGGATAGCGGCGCTGCTGGCGTAAGGAACGGAGAGAAATACGATGCAGAAAATACGCATTGTGGCGGTAGGAAAGCTGAAAGAAAGTTTCTGGCGCGAAGCGGTGGCGGAATACGTAAAGCGGCTTTCGCGGTTTGCCGCCGTGGAGATTAAAGAACTTGCCGAGCGCGCGACGATAGAAGAGGAAGCGAAAGAAATTCTTGCCGCGTGCCGCGGGTATGTGATCGCGCTGGCGGTGGAGGGCGAAAAGCTTTCCAGCGAAGGGTTTGCCGCGCTTGTAAAGAAACTGACGGACGAGGGGAAAGAGATGACGTTTTTAATCGGCTCTTCGTGCGGGCTGGCGGCGGAGGTGAAACGGGCGGCGGATTTTAAGCTTTCGTTTTCGGATATGACTTTGCCGCATCAGCTGATGCGTGTGGTGCTGTGCGAACAGGTGTACCGGGCGTTTATGATAAATGCCGGTTCCGTTTACCATAAATAGCGGGGAAAGCGCTTGATAAACGGGCGCAATACTTTGGCGTGCCGTTCTCTTTTGAGCCGTTGTTCGTTTGCAAACTGCCCCTTTGTTTGAAAAAATTTTGCGGGGCGATTTTTCAAACAAAAAAAGAAAGCTTTTCTTCACCGCCTTGTTTCGCAAGGAACCCCCCAAGGGAAAGCCTATATCAAAGGCAAAGACTGGAAATGTAAACGATAAGAGACAATCCGTTATGAGACAGGCGAAGCCTGCCCAAGGGGAAGGCGGTATCAAAGGCAAAATTTCAGATTGACCTCTCTCGGCGCTGCGCGCCACTCTACTTGCCGCGCTTGCTTGACAGCAACGCAACAAGGATTCCCGAAGGGGAAAGCAAGGATAATGCCGGCATAACGAAACAGGCGAAGCCCCCCCGAGGGGAAGGCTTTGAATAAGGTAAAAGTTCCAAGGGAAAGCGGGATTAAGACACACATTTTTGAATATGCGCATATGTTGCGGGTATGAACGTATTGAAAGATGTGCAAAGTTTTTTCCGTTCTTCGCCCGGCGAAAAACGGGTGATAGGCAGAAGTCTTTTCGGCAGGGAAATTTATGCGATAAAACTCGGACACGGCGCGCCCGCGGGGATCGTTCAGTACGCGATGCACGGCAGAGAATTTATCACAAGCTATCTTGCGTTCGAACACTTCCGCCGCGGCGGCGTTTGCGGCAGCGTATGGTTTGTTCCGCTGGCAAACCCCGACGGCGCGATGCTTTCGGCGAAAGGGCTTGTTTCCGCGCCGAAAGAAAAACGGGCGGAGCTGCTTGCTTTCAACGGAGGGAACAAAGATTTTTCGCTTTGGAAAGCCAACGGCAGAGGCGTGGATCTGAACGTGAACTTTGCGGCCGGCTGGGGGACGGGAAAAAGCAACGTGTTTGTGCCGGGTAGCGAAAATTACGTGGGCAAGGCGCCGTTTTCCGAACCGGAAACGCAGGCGCTGAAAGCGTTTACCGAGGAGGTAAAGCCCGATTACACCGTTTCGTTTCACACGAAGGGCGAAGAAATTTACTGGAGGTTTCGTCAGAAAGGCATGCGCGCGTACCGCGATTACGCGCTGGCGAAGTCGCTTTCCTTTTCTACGGGGTATCCCCTCGGCGAGGCGGAAGGCAGCGCGGGCGGATACAAGGACTGGTGCGTCGAAAAGGCGGGCATTCCCGCGTTCACGGTGGAAGCGGGGCGGGAAGACGCGGCGCACCCGCTGGGCGCGGCAGAACTGAAAGATATCGTGCGAAAATGTAAAAACGCGATTGCGGATTTATCGTACTCGGTGAAGCGCGCGACAAGGTAGCGCGGAAAGAAAAAAGGCAGGACTATGAGCAAAAAGAGAAACAGGGAAGAAAAATTCATGCTGGCGGCGCTCCGTCAGGCGAAGAAAGGGCTGAAAGAGGGCGAAGTGCCCATCGGGGCGGTGGTCGTTTACGAAAACAAGGTGGTGGCGAAGGGATATAACCGTCGGCTGAAAAAGCAGCTTGCCAGCGCGCACGCGGAGATGATGGCGATTGACGGCGCGTGCCGGAAGTTTCATTCGTGGCGGTTGCCCGAAGGGTGCGAACTGTACGTTACCTTAGAGCCGTGCCCGATGTGTATGGGGGCGGCGCTGAACGCGCGCGTGGACAAACTGTATTTCGGCGCGAAGGAACAAAAGGGGCGTTCGCTGACGGGAGAACTGGCGGCGGCGAATCTCTTAAACCATACGACGGAAGTGCGCGGCGGGGTATTGGAAGAGGAGTGTTCGGAGATTCTGACGGAATTTTTCACCGCGTTGCGGGCGCGGCTGAAGGCGGAGAAAGAAGAACGGGCGGAGCAACGGAAAAAACTTGCCGAAAACGAACAAATTTCACAAAATTGAGAAGAAAATCGTAAGCCGCCGTCAAATCGGTTGACGAAAGCGGCGAAATAATGTATGATATATGAAAAGAGGGAAGAACCGGGCTGTTTTTATGATTTGTTAAAAAACTTTGCGGGGGAATGCGAACGCGATCCGGCGGGAAAGCCGGCGGCGGGAGAATTTTTCTGCGGAGAGAAAAGAGGTAATATACAAAATGATAACTCACGGTAACGAAATCAAGTTGTTTTCGGGAAACTCGAACTTACCTTTGGCTCAAGCGATTGCGAAAAAGCTTAATACCGAGCTTGGCGGCATCGAAGTAACCACGTTTTCCGACGGCGAAATCAGCGTACACATCGAAGAAACGGTGCGCGGCAGAGATTTGTTCATTATTCAGTCTACCTGCTCGCCCGTGAACGATAACTTAATGGAACTGCTGATTATGATCGACGCGGCGAAACGCGCCAGCGCGGGACGTATCACGGCGGTGATTCCCTATTTCGGCTATGCGCGTCAGGACAGAAAAGCGCGTTCCAGAGATCCCATTACGGCGAAACTGGTGGCGAATCTGATTACGGCGGCGGGCGCCGACCGCGTTCTTACGATGGATTTGCACGCGGAACAGATTCAGGGCTTCTTCGATATCCCCGTGGACAACCTTCTGGGCGGTCCCACGATTTACAATCATTTTGCGAAAGAGGGCAACATCGACGTGGTGGTGTCGCCCGATATGGGCAGCGTGAAGCGCGCGAGAAAAGTTGCCGAAAAATTCGGCGTGCCCATCGCCATCATCGATAAGCGCCGCCCCAAGGCGAACGTGATGGAAGTTATGAACATCATCGGCGACGTGAAAGGCAAGCGCTGCTTTATGGTGGACGATATGATCGATACCGCCGGCACCATCTGCCAGGGCGCGCAGGCTTTGAAAGACCTCGGCGCTACCGAAATTTATGCGGCGTGCACGCACGCGGTGCTTTCCGGGCCCGCGGTGGAACGGCTGGAAAAATCGCCGATTACGAAGCTTGTGATGCTGGATACCATTCATCTCCCCGAAGAGAAGATGAGAGAAAAATTCGAAGTGCTTACCGTGGCGGATATTTTCGCGGCGGCAATCGAAAACGTGTACCTCGATAAGCCGATGTCGAAGCTGTACGACTGATAGGATAGAAACGTTCGGTTTTTATCCGGCTGTAAAACGAAAGAGAATACGCCGTCGCCGTCTTTTATCCGCGCGCCGTCCGGGCGCGCATGCCGGGGGCGGCGGTTGTTTTCTTTGAAGCGTTGGAGAATATAATAAGATGTATCTGATAGTGGGGCTGGGAAATCCCGAAAAGAAATACGAAAAAACGTTTCATAACATGGGCTTTATCGCGGCGGGCGACGCGGCGGAAAAGCTGGACGTGAAATTTAAAAAGAAGGAGTGCGAAGCCTCGGTAGCCGAGGCGTTTATCGGCGGCGAAAAGGTGATTATCGCCCGCCCCGTTACGTATATGAACAATTCCGGGCGCGCGGTGAAACAGTTGGCTGCAAAATACAAAGTACCGCCCGAACACGTTGCCGTGATTTACGACGATTACGATTTGCCGAAAGGGAAAATCCGCATCCGCCCCGAAGGAAGCGCGGGCACGCACAACGGGATGCGCTCGGTAATCGGCGAAACGGGCTGGACGAACTTTCCGCGGATCAGGATAGGCATCCGCGACGCGGCTGTGAATATCCCCATCATCGATTACGTGCTTTCGGAAATCCGCAAGGACGATTACGAGCTGTTTTCGGAAGCGTGCGGCAGGGCGGCGGACGCGGCGATTGCGTTTGCGGGCGGTATGAAGATCGAGGACGTGATGAATAAGTTTAACGGATAAGCGCAGAGCGGCACACCTTTCTGCGGGGGCGAGTGCGGGACGAAATTTTTTTCAGGCAAGGGGAAACCTTGACGTAAGGTGGAATTTAATTTGACCTCTATCGGCTCGCAAAGGCTCGCCACTTTCCCCAAAGGGGAAAGCAAGATTTGTCGTTTCGCGCACTCTACTTGCCGAGATTGCCTGACGGTAACGCAACAAGGCTAAACCCAAAGGGGAAAGCAAGGGATATAAAAAAGGCAATAAATAAAATTTGAATCGGTTTGTAACAATCCGTTATGAAACAGGCGAAGCCTGCCGGAAGGGAAGTCGGAAATAAGACCGGAAATTTTTGCCGAAAAAACACATTAAAAGCAAACCTGTAAAATATAGGAAGAGTAAGAGATTGAAACAGGGATTTTTCAATGCCGCCAAAATCGGCGGCGATTACGAGAGATTTACGGAAGAAGTCCGTCGCGGTACGCCCGCGGCGGCTTTCGGCGTTTCTTCGGCGGTGAAATATCTGCTGGCTTCCGTCATCGGCTTGCCCGTTTTATACGTTACGGCGGACGCCGTTTCCGCGCGCGCGGCGGCGGAAAATATTTCCGTTTTGTCCGGGGAGAAAGCCGCGGTGATTACGGCGAAAGACGAGGTGCTTTCTTACCGCAAAGCGCTTTCGAAAGACGCGATGTTCCGGCGGATCGAGGGCGAATACGCGCTGATAAACGGCTGCCGCGTTGTGGCGGCGGAGATTGACGCGCTGTTGCAGCCGTTCCCGAAAAAACTGCCCGTTCTGGTGCTGGAAGAGGGAAAAGAGGCGGATTTTTCGGCGTTGACTTCGCAACTTGCGAATATGGGGTACGCGCGCGTTTCCGAGGTGGAAAGCAAGGGAGCGTACGCGCTGCGCGGCGATATTTTAGACATTTTTCCCGTGGGCGAAGAGAACCCTGTGCGCGTGGACTTCTTCGGCGACGAAGTGGAAAAAATCAAGGCGTACGATATGGAAACGGGCAATCGGCTGGAGCCGAAAACCCGTCTTGCGATTCTGCCCGCCGCCGATTGCTTTATCGCAAAAGACGAAATCGCGGGCGTGAAAGAGGTGCTGCGGGAGAGTCTGGCGGAGTTTACGACGCGCGAGAGTTACGTGCGGGCGAATACGATTGTTTCCGAACTGCTTTCGGGGCTGGAACAGGCGGAAGAGGACGGGAAAACGCGCGGATGCGAAGCTCTTTCCGCCGACGAATTTTTGTTGCCGCTGCTTGGAAACAGCGGGACGATATTCGATTTGCTGCCCGGAAACGCGGTGATCGTGTTTGACGAAAGCAAGACGCTGCGGGATAAGTGCGAGGCGATTTACAAGGAGTTCGAAGAGAGGTATTCCAGACTGAAAGCGGGCGGGGAAGTTTTAAGCTTTTCGCACGGGCAGCTGACGGAAAAGCAGGCGTTTTACGACGGGCTGAAAAAATTCCGGCTCGCGGCGGTGCAGACGTTTACGGGAAATCCGTTTTTCTTTACGCCGCTGAAAATTTTCAATTTCCGCGTAACGCCCGTCAGCCGGTATCTGAACGCGGCGCCGCAGCTGATCACCGACCTTAAAAACTGGCTGAAAGGCGGGTATCGCGCGGTACTGTTCTGCGGGAACGAAAACCGTCTGGCGAAAATGAGCGAAACGCTTTCGGACGCGTACGTGCCCACGGAGCCGACCGCCGATTTCGACGCGCTGCACGCGGTGGGGCTGACGAGCGAGGCGCTGGATAAAGGCTTTATTCTGCACGAGGCGAAGTTTGTGGCGATAGGCACGGGCGATTTGTACACGAAGCCCGTGGAGCAGAAGCGGGTGAAGCGCCGCCGCGGCGATTTGTTTACGGCGCCCGAAGTGGGCGACTACGCGGTGCACGAAACACACGGCGTGGGGCGTGTGATCGGTACGAAAAAGATAGAAACGACCGACGGCACGAAAGAATACGTCGCGCTCGAATACAAGGACGGCGACACGCTGTACGTGCCCGTGGAGAATATGGACTCGCTTTCGAAATACGTTGGCGGGGATCATCCGCCGCTGAACAAGATAGGCGGAGCGGAATTCGAACGGGTGAAGGCGCGCGTGAAAGCCTCCATAAAGAAAATGGCGTTCGATTTGAAAGCGCTGTATGCGGCGCGCGCGGAAAACCACGGGTATGCGTTTCCCGAAAATCAGGCGTTCATGAGCGAATTCGAAGAGGCGTTTCCCTACGAGCTGACGCCCGACCAGGCGGACAGCGTGGCGGAAATCAAGGCGGATATGTGCAGCGGAAAGGTGATGGACCGTCTGCTGTGCGGCGACGTGGGTTTCGGAAAAACCGAAGTGGCGTTCCGCGCGGCGTATCTTTGTATACTGGGCGGCAAACAGGCGGCGCTGATGTGCCCCGGCACGGTGCTTTGCAATCAGCATTACGATACCGCGCTGAAACGCTTCGAACCGTTCGGGGTGAAGATTGCCGTACTCAACCGTTTCGCTACGCCGAAAGAAACGAAAGCCACGCTGGACGGGCTGGCGGACGGTTCCATAGACTTCGTGATAGGCACGCACAGGCTGTTGTCGGCGGACGTGAAATTCAAAGACCTGGGGCTGCTGATTCTGGACGAAGAACAGCGATTCGGCGTGGAACACAAGGAAAAAATAAAACATCTGCGCAACAATATCGACTGCCTGACGATGACGGCGACGCCCATTCCGAGAACATTGCATATGTCTTTGACCGGAATTCGGGACATTTCGACGATACGCACGGCGCCGCGCGAGCGACTTCCGGTGCAGACGTATGTGGCGGAAGAGACGGAAACGCTGATCCGCGACGCGTGCATCAGGGAATTATCGCGGGACGGGCAGGTGTTTATTTTGTACAACCGCGTGGAAAGCATTTATACGTTTGCGGCGAAAGTGGCGGCGATCGTGCCCGAAGCGAGAATTTCGGTGGCGCACGGGAGAATGGATAAGACCGTGCTGGAAAACAACGTGTACGATTTTTATTCCGGCAAAAGCAACGTGCTTGTTACCACCACGATTATCGAAAACGGCATCGACCTGCCGAACGCGAACACGCTGATCGTCATCGATTCCGAACGGCTGGGCATTTCGCAGCTGTATCAGCTGCGGGGAAGAGTGGGGCGCGGCTCGCGCCTTGCGCACGCGTACTTTACATATAAGGCGGAGCGGGTGATGACGGAGAACGCCGCCGAGCGACTGAAAGCCATTATGCAGTTTACCGAGCTGGGCAGCGGCTACAAGCTGGCGATGCGGGATCTGGAAATCCGCGGCGCGGGCAACGTGCTGGGCGCGGAACAGCACGGGCATATGGATAAAGTGGGCTACGAGCTGTACGCGAAATTTTTAAAAGAGGAACTGACGGGCGAAACGGAAGAGGAAGTGGAGCTGGACGTGCGCACGGACGCGTATATTCCCGAAAAATACGTGGAATCTTCGGCGGGCAGGCTGGATACGTACAAGCAGATTGCGGAGATACGTTCGGTTGCCGATTATAAGCGCGTTTATTCTTCGTTGAAAGAAGTATACGGCGACCCGCCCGCGGCGGTGGTGAACCTTCTGGTGATTGCGGCGATGAAGGCGT
>ERZ1106952.980-NODE-980-length-10140-cov-3.176996_pt1 | contig 10140 bp, 10 predicted proteins | sample MGYA00403677_ERZ1106952 | MGnify/ENA primary metagenome ERZ1106952 (study PRJEB35170, sample SAMEA104062415) | human gut metagenome | biome: human gut; feature: human-associated habitat; material: faeces | place: Denmark | collected 2012-05-14 ...
CCGCAACATTCTTTAAGCCGACTTTTGTTTCTGTTGTATACGCAATCGTCTGTGTTCCAATATCACATCCAACAATACCTTTTCCTTTGTTGTGTTTCATATTGCCAAAACGATCCTGTTTCGGTTTAGATAAACCTTCAATTGTGATATGTACATAGACTCTTAACTTACCGCGAATCTTTTTACATACAAGACTCACGTAACAAGGTCTGTATGTTGAAACACAGATATCAGTTTCCTTATATGTATTTGCCGCTATAGAATCCATGAATTCTGCATGCTTCAAATAATACAAAATGGCATCCACTTCCTCTTGTTCATAGCGGTCTTTGATATTTACACCAAACTCAATATTCTTGAATTTGAAATTCATTTGTTTCATTATGATTCCACGATTGATCTGTTTAGCACGAATACACGGAAGATCTCCACGCTTTTTAAAATGAACTGTTTCTCCATCCGAATAAAGACATTTTTCGATTCCACGAAATACATCCTCCGCTTTCGTTAGTGCAAATACGGCATCGATTCCATATTTCTTTCCAATAGGAATCATTGAAGTTCTGCAGTAATCCCATGTCACATCATACTGTTTCTGCATTTCCTTCATCTGATCACATACATCTTTTAATGCCTTCTTATTATCGGCATCCTTATATCTCTTATAAAGACTTTTTAGCTTGCGATACCTTTTCGTACGAACAAGCTGATCATATCTTTTTTTCATGATTCCAGTCAGTTCATTACCAGCTTTACGAACCAAATCGGCATAATGAAAAATCTGACACTTTTCTACATAAGTCAGATTCGTATCCAATACTAATACATGTCTATCTGAACATCTACGATAGGCTTTCAATTCGGGTTGTATCATCTTTATGCTCCTCGATATATTTCTTGACTGCAGCTTCACTGATATGCCCTACAGAAGATATAAAATATCCATTTGACCATAATTTTCCACATCTCGCATAGAATCTCTTCAATTCCGGATACGCCTTGAACAATTGGATTGCACTCATAGATTTCAATGTTCGAACAACATCACAAGGTGCAGTCGTTACAGGACAGTCTACAAAAATATGTATATGGTCAGGCATGACCTCTAAAGCTTTTATAATATATCCATACGCATCACAAACTTCAGAAAGGATCTTCTTTAAGGTTTCATCCATACCATCACATCTGAACTTTGGACACCATATAATATGATACTGAACTAAATACTTACAATGAGAAGCACGATGATAATTATCAGTCTTCATGATCATTCACATCTTTTAACTGATACTTTTCCTGGATACCTCTACGCATCAAATCTAGAAAAGTAATCGTTTTACCTTCTTCAACCGAATAGATTCTGGCAAGGTTTTCCAATTCTTTTTTCCATTCACCAGGAATGGCAATATTGATCTGAACATTGTTCGTTCTAGGTCTAGGCATGATATCAACTCCGAACTATTTATACATATATTATATATTTTTTATACGCATTATACAACACAAAAAGTGGCTTTCATCTCCACAACAAGCTATGGAGTTTTCACCACTTAAATATAACCAATATGCGATTACTTGGGGTGCCCAGAACTTTAGAGACGCCTTAGCTAAGAAACAATCAAAATATATGAATCTAGATTTAGATTCAAACAAGAACATCGTTGTCACTTGTGGAAGTACCGAAGCTATGATGGCAGCCATGATGAGTGTTTGTGATCCAAACGATAAAGTGATTGTCTTCTCTCCATTCTATGAAAACTATGGAGCAGATACCATCCTTTGTGGTGCTGATCCAATTTATGTTCCTTTACATCCACCTGTATTCAACTTTGATAAAGAAGAATTAGAAAATGCGTTTAAACAAAATCCGAAAGCTTTGATTTTGTGCAATCCAAGCAATCCTTGTGGAAAAGTCTTCTCAAAAGAAGAATTGGAATATATCGCTAGTCTTGCCGTAAAATATGATACGTATGTGATTACGGATGAAGTTTATGAACACATTGTATATGTACCATACAAACACACATATTTTGCCTCTTTACCTGGTATGTTTGAAAGAACCATTTCTTGTAGCTCCCTATCTAAAACGTATTCTATTACAGGATGGCGCTTAGGTTATTGTACTGCCCCAGAAAATATCATCGAACAAATCAAGAAAGTACATGACTTTTTAACCGTTGGTGCGGCAGCTCCACTTCAAGAAGCAGCTGTAGTAGGGCTTGAATTTAGTGATGCTTATTATGATGAACTACAAAAGCTATATACACATAAGAAAGATCTATTCCTCAATGGCTTAAAAGAATTGAACATTCCGCATACAGAACCTCAAGGAGCTTACTATGTCATGGTGGATATCAGTGAGTTTGGCTATGATTCAGATTTAGATTTCTGTGTAGACCTGATTAAAAACGTAGGTGTGGCGGCCGTTCCTGGATCTAGTTTCTTTAAAGAGAAGGAAAATCGCTATATTCGTTTCCACTTTGCGAAAAAAGATGAAACCTTATTTGCCGCATTAAATCGATTAAAAGATATGCATACAAAAATGCCTTATAAGAAAACCGTTGGGTAGTAATCCAACGGTTTTGTCTTTTATCACAATTACTCACGAATTTTAAAAATGTTCAACACACGTATTTAACGAAATTCACAAATGTTTATCTGTATATTTTAACGAAAATGAGAAATGTTTCATTGAAACATTTCGGTGATTCCGTTGTGACTTTCAAAAAGCCAATTTCATTAAGCCGTGTATCACATCAAGAGAACGCTAATTTCTTCCATTAAAAGTTTACTATTTTTCCTTTATTTATCATCACAAGAAAAAAAGACTCACCGAAGTGAGCCATTATTAAAATTGAGATTTAGGATTCTTACCAAGAATAAAATCACGAATATCTGAACATAATTCATGAACATTATCTTCACCAAGATAAATCATATGTCCACTTTGGTATCCTTTCCAGAATACACGATCTTTTGGTAGTCCTGCATGATCCATTGTGTGCCATGCATACCCAAATTCAGTACATAGATCAAACCATCCATTCGCAAAGAATGCTCGCATTCCTGGACGACGTGTCATTGCATAACGCAATTCTTCTGCGGTTGTACCTTTCTTTTCTTCTTTATCCCAATGCATATAATAATCAGTTCCTGGAATAAAGTTACGGTCTAATTTTACATTTAATTTTGGAAGTAGATCTCCTGTAAATGCAGCATAGAAGAATGTATCATAACGATCGGCTGTCGCATCATCCCACAATGCCTTTTTGATTTCATCTTGTTCAGGCTCTAATAATGGACGAGTCACACGACCATCATAACGAGATACAGCTTTTCCTTTTGTCTTTAATACTTCTTGACGATAGTCATCATCATCAATTTTTAAGCCATGACGAATCAAGTATTCTCTAGAAACACCTGTATAATAACTTACTTTTTCTAAGATATGTTCTTTTTCTTCTTCCGAAATGGCTTCTCCTTTATAAAGTGCAAGTACATAATCATGATCTGCGAAAGCTTTGGCTTCTTTCACAAAGTCTTCTACACTTTGATTGGTTGGATGATTGTGATACCAATTTACCCCTGCATATGTTGGGAAACCCAATACACTTGTTTCAACAGGTAAGCCTTCACCAAAGTATTTACCTACAGTAACCGTATTTCCAATGAACACAATACCATCAAAGGCAATACCATAGCCTCTTTCTCTTCCCATTGTGGCAGCAATTCCTGCAGCGACTGCACTACGAGTACATCCATAACTTTCACCACATAAATATTTTGGTGACAAGCCACGATTATAACGACGAACCCAAGCTTCAAGAACTGTCAATAGGGCTTCTGCATCTTGTTCAATGCCAAAGAAATCTTTCTTCTTACTTTCATCAATCAATACACCATATCCGGTTCCAACAGGATCAATCAATACGATATCCGCAATATCAATCAAACAATCTGGATTATCAATGACTTTATAAGGTCCAAAAGCACTTTCACGATCCACCTCATCATACTGCATACGACGCGTTCCTAGAAAACCTGCATGAACATACATACAACTTGATCCAGGACCTCCATTATACGCAAAGACAACAGGACGATTAGCTGTATCTTCTACATCGCTTCTAAAATAGGCATACGTGAAAATTGATGCGACTGGATTTCCATCTGGTCCATAGATGACATTGTCTTCGCAAATTGTATGATATGGAATTTCTTTTCCTGACAATGTGATTTTTCCATCCGACTCAAAACGAGCGGGTTTAAAAGTATCTGGTTTAAAGCTTTCAGTTTTATACATAATTCGTTTCCTCCACAACAATTCCATTATAGAACGTAGTGAAAAATAGTCAATGTAAATTATTACATTTTTGTAAATAAAAATGAAAAGAGAGAAACTATTCATTTCCCTCTTCATCATATGTATCTAAAAAGTGATGTCTTGCATGATCATCCTTATAGGCAATCACGGTTTTAAGACTTACATTTTCTACACTCTTAAAAATATTTTGTTCTACAAACGGATTGACTTTCTTCAATTCCTTGATTAAGTTTTTCATTTCTAAACGCTTTGACTTGGATTGTGTTAAACATGTTTCATTGGCACAAGCCTGAGTGAATTTGCATGCGCATTGAATAAAATACAGATCATTATGTTTAGCCCAAGCCTTAATGTCATCTTCATGAATCAAATATAAAGGTCGAATGACTTCCATACCCTTAAAGTTATTTGAATGCAGTTTTGGCATCATTGTTTGAATTTGTCCCCCATATAACATCGACATTAAAATGGTTTCAATCACATCATCATAATGGTGTCCCAAAGCTATTTTATTACACCCTAAATTCTTGGCATAGTTATACAAATGACCTCTTCGCATTCTTGCACATATATAACATGGATTCTTTTCAATATTAAAGACATTGTCAAAAATATCACTCTCAAAGATTTCAATTGGAATATTTAGCTTTTTAGCATTTTTTTCAATAACATCACGATTTTCTTTCGAATACCCAGGATCCATCACAATATATTTCACATCAAAATGAACGGGTGAATGTTTATGTAATTCTTGAAAGCATTTCGCCATCAACATCGAATCTTTTCCACCCGAAATACAAACCGCAATACAATCGCCTTCTTTGACAAGCTCATAATCACGGATGGCTTTGGTAAATTTTGACCAAATCTTTCTTCGATAAGTTTTAATAATACTTCTTTCGACTTGAGCACAAAAATCATCCGATACATTTGCGTTCATTTTATCCATAACGATAGAAACATACCCACCATCTACACTATACGCTTCATATTTTTCCTGCAATTTTTGTGCAACAATATCACTGACATAGCCTTGAGCGCAAACGACAATGATCTTCTTAGTTGAATCAAATTCTTTTGATAAAACACTTTCCCCACTTAACACAATACTGTTTTCGATTGGATTTTTGAAAGCTTCTTCTCCATCACGAATATCAATTAAGATATATTCTTCTCTATTGAGTTGTTTTAATTGTTCTACTGAAATTTTCATAGAACCATTCTAACATAATATTGAATTTTTGGATGAAAAAGCGCAAAATAAAAACCAAATTAATAAAGGAAGTTTGATTATGACACAAGATATGACACAAGGCAAAATCATGCCTATGTTAGTTCACTTTACCATTCCCTTAGTATTGGGAAATCTATTCCAATTAACATATAATGCCGTTGACAGTATTATTGTAGGGCACTTTGTTGGAAAAGAAGCTTTGGCCGCAGTCGGAATTTGTAATCCAATCACGACATTATTCATCCTATTTCTAAATGGACTTTGTATGGGCGCAAGCATATTGATTGGCATGTATTATGGGGCTAAAGATGAAGAAAAACTCGCTCGTCAAATGAGCACAACCATGCTTGCAGGGCTTGTATTTTCACTTGCATTAACACTAATCTGCATACTCTTTTCACCACAAATTCTTAGATTTATGCAGGTAAATTCATCCATTTTAAATATGACAACCACATATCTTCAAATTATCTTTACAGGTTTAATTTTTACCTTTCTATACAATTTTTTTGCGAGTACACTACGCGCTTTAGGCGATAGTAAATCACCCTTATATTTTTTAATTATCAGTGCCATTCTAAATATCTTTGGAGACTTATTCTTTGTGGTTGTATTACACGCAGGAAGTAAAGGCTGTGCTATTTCTACTGTGATTAGTGAAGCTTTATGTTGCGTATTCTGCATTCTATATATCCAAAAGAAAGTGCCACTTCTACAACTCGGTAAAAAGTGGCTAGTGCTTGATATTTCATTATTAAAAAGAACCATTGCATATAGCTGGGCAAGTGCAATGCAGCAGGCGACTGTACAACTTGGAAAACTTGGTATTCAAATGATTGTCAATACGATGGGTGTATCGGTTGTAGCTGCCTTTACGGCCGTCAATCGAATTGATGATTTTGCGTATACCCCAGAACAAAACATTGCCCATTCAATGACGGCTTTAATGGCACAAAATAAAGGTGCTGGAAAAACAGATCGTATGTAGGAAGGGTTTCGTTGTGGAATTGTCTTAGAAATCATGTATGGCATATTCATCTTTCTAGTATGTTTTGTCTTCGCAAAACCATTAATGTGTCTATTTGTACAAGATGAAGAAGTTATTATGCATGGAGTCACGTATCTTCGTTTAATTTCCATCATGTATATTCTTCCTGCTTTCACAAATGGAATCCAAGGCTTTTTTAGAGGGATTGGAGATTTAAAGATTACCCTCATTTCAAGTCTAGTGAATATGGGCGTAAGAGTTATAGTGGCTGCTCCTTTGGTCTTACATTTCCATCTTGGCATTGAGGCCTTACCATACTCATATCTTGCTGGATGGATTGGTATGTTGGTGGCAGAACTTCCATTGCTTATTCGTACATATAAGACGTATTAATCACATAATCCATTTAGATCAATCTTATATACAGAATTATTCAACTTCTTTTTCTTTAAAAACATGATCATATATATTGGAAGATATATTCTTTTATCTTTTACTTCGACATTGTCTTGTGAAAACACCAAGGCTTTTTTTATATTGTAGTTTTCTAAAGACAACACATTATTTAATGCCGAATGTCTCTTATAGTCTTTTCCTGATTTAATTTCTAATGGCAAGATTTCTCCATCAAGTTCAATCACAAAATCAAGTTCTCCCATTTTCTTACTATTATAGTAATATACACTAAATCCTTTAGAATTTAATTCTTGTGCCACCACATTTTCAAACAAAGCTCCATTGTTAATAGAAGATTTATGATTTAATATCGCCATCTTTACATAGTCTGAATACATATTTGTCAATAAACCCACATCCGACATAAATAGCTTAAACAGATTTCGGTTTTCGCTAATCATCAAAGGAAGCTTAGGCTCAGACACATTGTATACAGGTATAACTACACCTGCATCTTTAAGCCACAAGAAATCATTTTCTACTCTATTAAAGCTCATTCCTTTGCCCATTTTATTCAATTGAAACCTTTTATTCTTTTCATCCAATTGTCCAGGTAAAGCATCATATATCTCTTTTAACTTTAACTTATATTTTTCTTCATACTTTGAGAAATCAAATCGATATAAACGTGTGATATCTTGTTGTATCTGTGATACTCGATTTAAATCATTGGTTTCTAAATATATACTTACAGCTTGTGGCATGCCGCCTACAATCAGATACAGATTGAATATATCTAACATCTTCTTATGTATAAACTCATCCACAACTTGTCTTTCAACATAACATTTTTCTAATATATCAACAATACTTTCTTGTACACCAAGCGCATCGATAAATTCACGAAAATCTAAAGGATACATATCAAATATCTGCATGTAGCCTACAGGCGCTGACTTCAACCCATTTAACTCAACCCCTAACAAAGATCCACTAAGTACATATTTGTATGTTCCATCATCCACTAAAAACTTGATTTTAGTGATAAAATCTTTTACTTCTTGAATCTCATCAAAGAAGATAATCATACCTTTTGACAATGGTTTATCGGCAACAAGAGATAAACGCATCAAGAAATCCTTGGTATCTGTACTATTTTTAAACAACTCAACCAATTCCGGCTGTTCAATAAAGTTGAATTCCATATAGTTTACATTCTGATTCTTTAAACAATTTCGAATCACATAAGTTTTTCCAACCTGTCTAGCACCCGTTACTAATAGTGCATTATTTCCATCTTGTATCCATTTGTCAATTTTACTTTGTATATGGCATTTAATCATGGTATCACCTACTTTTCAAACTTTATTTTAGTGCTTTTCAATAACTTTTCCAACCCATATTTTTATATTTTATCCATTTTTCCAACCTTTTTATGCCATTTTTGATAACTTTTCCAACTTTCTAATTCAATTATTTAGAAAACTTTAAGATTTATCACCATGATTAATATTTATTCGTTATATTAATCATGGTGATAATTTATGACAAATAAAAACATACAAAACATAACACACTTTGGATTTATCCTTATGATTCTTATTTGTGTTTATTTCTTTTCCCAAGGATACTTCACAAATCCACAGCTTCTACAAGCTACACTATCTAAGGCAGGAATTTTGGCACCCCTACTTTTTATTCTTCTACAAATCATTCAAGTAATTATCCCCATTATTCCCGGTGGTGCATCAAGTGCCTTGGGTATTACAGCTTTTGGAGCCATAAATGGATTTATATATAACTACATAGGTATTTGTATAGGATCCATATGTATCTTTTTACTTGTTCGTAAATATGGTCAAAGAATCATCTTAAAGCTATGCAAAAAGAAAGATTACGACAAATACATGAAGTATACGTATGATCAAAAGAATACCTTCTTTATATTAGCTATCTTCTTACCTTGTGCACCTGATGATCTCTTGTGTATGCTTGCAGGACTGACACATATGTCACTCAAAAAATTTGTCTGGATCATTCTTTTGGGTAAACCATTATCTTTGATTGCCTATTCTTATGGTCTTACGCAATTGTTTCAAATTATCGAAAGGGGGTTATAATTATGTTATACATTGGAATATTATGTGCATGCATTGGATTTTATTTACATTATTAAAAGGAGAACTTTATGGAACATACAATATTAGTGGTAGAAGACGAGCAAGGAATTCGTGAAGCTATCGGAATTTATATGAAAAATCAAGGATACAATGTGATTCTTGCCGCAAATGGAAAAGAGGGCTTAGAAAAGATTGAAACAAACGATATTCATTTAGCCATCGTAGATATTATGATGCTTGTTATGGATGGCATTTCTATGGTCATGGAAGCAAGAAAACATCATGACTTTCCGATTCTATTTTTAAGTGCAAAAAGTGAAGATATCGATAAAATCACAGGTTTAAATATTGGTGCCGATGACTATATCACCAAGCCATTTCAAAGTATGGAGCTAGTCGCAAGAGTGCGTTCGCATTTAAGAAGATATGAACAAATCTTAAATCTAAAAAATGAGACAAAGAACGAAGATGAGTATATGATTGGTGATCTTGTGTTAAATAATACGACAAAAAGAGTGACGTTAAATTCAAGGGATATTAAATTAACGCCAAAAGAGTTTGATATTTTAAAACTATTGATTTCACACCCTGGACAAGTCTTTTCTAGCCAACAAATCTATGAATTGGTATGGAAGGAAGAAGCTATCAACACGGAAACGATTATGGTTCATATTCGTAAATTACGTGAAAAAATCGAGGCCAACCCTAAAAAGCCTATTTATATTAAGGTTGTATGGGGGCAGGGCTATAAAATGGAGAATATACAATGAAAAAGAAAAATATTTTTTTAACAATACTATGTGCTTTATGCATCATTAGTTCTTGTATAGTGACAAGTTTTTATCCAAATGTTTCTACCGCTACTCCAACAAAGCTTCCTGAAACTTTAGAGCAGAATCTTACAGCTTTTATTCTTGCTAAAAAATTGGAGCAGGATCCAAAGTATGAATATATCACGTTTGAGAAGGGTACACCTGAAGATATTCAGCAGGATATCAAGAAGAGTTTAAATGTTGCGATTTCTACCGCAAAGAATCTATTTGAAAATGATGGGAACTTTCATTATGAGTGTGATATT
>ERZ1106952.981-NODE-981-length-10137-cov-2.080540_pt1 | contig 10137 bp, 5 predicted proteins | sample MGYA00403677_ERZ1106952 | MGnify/ENA primary metagenome ERZ1106952 (study PRJEB35170, sample SAMEA104062415) | human gut metagenome | biome: human gut; feature: human-associated habitat; material: faeces | place: Denmark | collected 2012-05-14 ...
CACCGGTTGGACAAATGACCTGAAAAAGCGCATAAAAGAGCATAACTCCGGGAAAGGTGCCAAATATACAAAGACACGCGGACCTGTGGAGCTGGTCTATTTCGAGCACTTTGCCACGAAAGAGGAGGCAATGAGCAGGGAGTATCATATAAAACAGCTCAAGCGCGCACAAAAGCAGGCTCTGATAGATGAAATGAATAAAAATAACAAAAGTATTTTTGCACAAAACGGATAGTCGAAAATAACTAAAATGACCAAACACCAGTGTGAGAATACTTATTTTTTTACAATTTTTTGTGAAAAATTGCCAAAAAACACCTGGCACTTTTATTAATATATACAGAAAAGACAAAATCCTCTTGCGAAACTACACGAAACTGTACTATAATAATTCTTGTGAAAACGTTACCGCAAACATTACCGAAAACAACCAAAGATGTTTGCAGAGACAATTTTAATATTAAATCTTTTAGGAGGGTTTAAAATGAAAAAGAAATTAGTGAGCGTGTTACTGGCAGGCGTTATGACAGTGGGAATGTTGGCAGGATGTGGCAGCTCCAAAGGAGAAAGTACAGAAAAATCCAAAGATTATGATCTGACTTTGTACAGCGTCATGACAACAGATCCTGACTTTGATGAATGGCTGAAAAATGTAGAGGATGCCACAGGACTGAACATCAATGTAATCGCAGCTCCGACAGATTCCGATACTCGTCAGCAGAAAGTTACGACAGTCTTATCTACAGGAGATGCTTCTATTGATATTATCGAAATCAATGATGAGATGACTGCGTCATTCAAAAACTCAGGCTGGCTGGAAGGTCTGAACGACACAGTTATGACAGAAGATGTCCGTAGTCAGTTTGCACAGGGTTATCTGAAGAATATGATCACAGATAAAGACGGTAACATTGTCGGTGTTCCGGGATATACCGGATACCTGGCTTTCTGGGTAAATCAGAAAATCATGGATGAAGTCGGAATTACAGAGATCAATACAAAAGAAGACTTCATGAAATATATGGAAGCAGCTTCTGGTGACGGAAGATATGGATACGGCGGATCCTGGGAAAAAACCTATGCATACAATGAGATTGCACAGTTTGTAAATATGTTCGGTGGAGATTATTTTGACTGGACAAAGGCTGAAAACAAAGAAGCCATTCAGTTCATGAAAGATCTCGTCGAGGAGAAGACGGAGTATGCCGAAGGAGTGGAGGGGCGCGACGACAAGACGAAGCGCGCGCTGGCCAACAGATCCGAGGGCTCCTTTTCCAGCGGAAACGACGCGATGGCGTTCATGACCCGTCCGTCGGTGCAGGGTTGCAAGGAGGCGGATATGGATCTGAGCTTTGCCCCGATGCCCAAGTTTGACGCGGCGGTCACCGGCCTTGCAGACGGCACGACGTATGTCGGTTACGGTTCGGGCGGCTATGCCCTTTATAAGGACAGCGCCAACAAAGAACTTGCCTGGGAGTTTATCCGTTTCGCCGTCAGCGAAGAGGGGCAGGAGATCATCGCCGAAGACGGGCTCTGCATCCCCACGATCAAGTCGCTGCAGACGTCGGACGCGGCGTGGACGGAATACCTGCCGGGCGTCGATCAGAGCGCCTTTCTGTTTGAGGGCAACACCCTTTCGCTCGCGACCTATGCGCGCGGGGTCGAACAGGAAACGGAATACCAGATCTATTCGAAGATCAAACAGAGCATGATGTCGGCGCTGCTCAATCAGACACCCGCCAACGTCGCGAGCAGTCTCTATAACGCTATCAAAAATTATATCAAGTAAAGGGTACCCTTATGAAACTATCCGGTTCGCAAAAGCGTCAGCTGAGGACCGATCTGTGGGGCTGGGCTTTGGCCTCGCCCCTTTTGCTCGGCCTTCTCATCTTCACGATGTATCCGCTGGTCACCTCCTTCGTGTACAGCTTTTTTGACGTGAACATGATCCGCCCCATGGAAAATTTCGGCTTACAAAATTATCAGGCCATCTTTACGGGCGATTACAGCGCGGACTTTTTCCATTCGCTGAAAGTGACTGCGGTCTACAGCGCCATCCAGGTCCCGCTCGGGTTGGTGCTTGGCTATGCGCTGGCCATGTTCCTCAATGCCGCCTGCAAGGGCAGGGGAACATTTCTCATCCTGTACTACCTTCCTACCCTTATCCCCGCCGTCGTATCCGGCGCGCTGTGGGGGGATATGATGAACCAGCAGTACGGCTTTTTCAACGTCCTCTTTCACGACGTGATGGGATTTGACAAGATCGAGTTTCAGTCGGCGAAAAATCTCATGGCTTCCTACATATGGATGACGACGTTCAACCTCGGCGGCGGTTCGATCATCTGGCTGTCGGGACTGCGGGGCATCGACACCGTCTACTACGAGGCGGCCACTCTCGACGGCGCCGGCGGATTTCAGAAATTTGTCCGCATCACGCTGCCCATGAGCACGCCGTACATCTTTTACAATCTCGTCATGGGCATCATCGGCGCATTGCAGCTTTTCAACCAGCCGTATATCCTGACGGGCGGCACGGGCGGCGACGGAAATGCCCTCAAAACGCTGAACATGTTCATCTACGAGACGGCCTTTTCCGGCCTTCGCATGGGCATTGCGGCGGCGATGGCATGGGTGCTTTGTCTGCTCGTGGCGGTGCTCACGGGACTGACATTCCTTACGAACAGGTGGGTGTACTATGCTGACGAAGAATAATCCGAAAAAAATCGTGCTGCATACCGTATGGTACATCTTTGCGGTGCTGCTTCTCATCTACTTTCTTCTTCCCTTCTATGCGCTGATCTCCCGCGCCTGCATGACGCTGGAGGAGGTATCCAGCATTCCCGCGCCCCTCTATCCTTCGGGCATCTGCTGGGAAAACTTCGTCACGGGATTCCGCATCGAAGGTACGGTCAACTTTGCGCTCGCCCTGTGGAACTCGGCGTACATCATGTTCCTGCGCGTCATCGGGACCGTCTGTTCGTCCTTCATCTGCGCCTTTGCGCTCTCGCGCATCCGGTTCCGCGGCCGCAACATTCTGTTCAGCGCCGGCATGCTCACCATCATGCTCCCGGGCATCGTCACCATGATCCCGCTGTTCACCATGTATTCGCGCATCGGTTTTCTCAATACCCACCTTCCCCTGTGGGTCCCCACCCTTTTCGGCGGCGGCATGATGCCCATCTTCCTCGAAATGCAGTTTATCAAGTCCATCCCCAAAGGGGTGGACGAGGCCGCCATGCTCGACGGTGCCAATTACCTGCAGATCGCCTTCCTCATCATTCTGCCGATGGTGATGCCCGTGCTCATCTACCAGGCTGTCAACGCTGCCATCGGGTCCTGGAACGATTTCATGGGCCCTCTCACGTACATCAGTACGGCGTATCCGGAAAAATACACCTTCCCGCTTGCCTTTTTTGTACAATTCAAGAACGCGAGCACGCCCCAGCAGAAACAGCCGCAGGTCCAGGCGGCCATGAGCCTTGTCATGATGATCCCCACCTTTGCGCTCTTCTGTTTCTTCCACCAGCAGATGATCAACGGGATTTCGCTCGGCGGGGCGCTGAAGGGTTGACATGTCCGATCAAAATCTTTATAATAAACGGGTAGGGATATTTCTGCCCGGCAAGAGGTAAAATATGCTGATCAGAGCAGACAGTTCCATTCTCGATTACTCTTCCGTCATACGTTCCGCCATCGCTGCGGCCAAAGAGGGGGAGACGATCGAATTCGAAAAAGGTGTGTACCGCATTTCGGATGCCGGGGCGGAGCGGATGTATTATGCGCTCTCTAACAACGACGCATCCGAGAAGGCCATCGCCTTTCACATACGCGGCAAGAAGGGCATTCGTCTGGTCGGCAACGGCGCGACGCTGCTTTTTACCTGTCCGATGAGCGGTTTCGGCATTGCCGGAAGCAAGGATATCGAAATATCCGGCTTTACCGTCGATTATGATTTCAACTACCATCTCGAACTGGAAATTTTGGAAGCGGACGCAGAGCGCGGCCGCGTGAAGGTGGCCCCGCGCGAGGGATTCCCTTTCCGTTTGGAAAACGGGGAAATTGCGGCGGAGTTCGGGACGGTGGGCAAAACGCTTTGCACCGAGTATGATCCGAAAACGGGATCCATCCGTTACGGGCAGGCCTTCGCTTTTGTCGATTTTTCGTGTGGACGTTCGGGCGAATTTTGCACCATCACCGCCCGCCCCGTGCAGGAAGAGAGCGGCCTGTACCTGTATACGGAAATGGCGAAGCGCTGGCAGAAAGGCTCTGTTCTCGTCCTTTGCTATGTGCGCCGGCGCTATCACCATGCGGTCTTTATCGACGCATCCGAAAACGTGCGCATACGGGATTTGACCGTAGCCTACTGTCCGGCGATGGCCGTCACGGCGCAGCTCTCTTCGGACATCTTTTTGGAGAATGTGCGGGTGGAGCGGAACGGCCGGCACGGCTTTGTTTCCGCCGTGTGCGACGCGACGCATTTCGTGCATTGCCGCGGCGAAGTGCGCATGCGCGGGTGCAGTTTCTTCAATATGAACGACGACGCCGTCAACATCCACGGCAACTATCTCACGGTCACGGAAAAAGACGCAAACGGTTTTTCCGCGCAGATCATGCATTACCAGCAGCGGGGGGTCAACATCCTCCTGCCCGGAGACAGGGTTCTCCTTTATCGGCAAAAGACGGTCGAGCCGGTCGCGGAAGTCACGATCGAACAGAGCGAGATGCCCGATCCCGCGCGCATCTGCGTTCGCTGCAGCGGAGATCTGTCGGGCGTGAACGAGGGGGATACCGTTTACAACATCAGCCGCTGTCCCGAAGTGACCATCGAAGATACGTCCAGCGGCAACAACCGTCCGCGGGGATTTCTGCTCAATTCTTCTCGCAAAACGGTCGTCCGCGGCTGCACCTTCCGCAACAGCGAGCAGGGCATCGAACTGGTGGGGGATACCAATTTCTGGTATGAGTCGGGCGGCTGCGACGGCGTCCTCATCGAAAACAACCTTTTTGAAAATTGCAATCACGCGGCAGGGGAATATCCCGTGCGCATCGCACCCATCTTTGCGCCGACCGAAAAGGCGCCCTACTACCACAGGGATGTCACGGTGCGCGGAAACCTGTTCCGCGGGTTCCGAAACGGGATGGTCTTCGCGCAGTATGTCGACGGGCTCACCGTCGAGGACAACCGCTTTGAGCGCAGCGGCGCCTATCCCGCGGCGCCCGATCTGTACAACAAGATCATGGTGCGCGATTGCAAGATCGATGCGGTATGCCGCAATGTCGATTTCGAAGAGATCCGCCGCGAGCTTTGTCCGATATGGATGGGCAGGGAGGTCCTCGACCAGACGGCCGTGTGCGTGGGGGAGGAAGACGAGATCCCGCTGTTGTACATACCGCAGGGGAAGGTGCGCGTCACCGATTATGCGGGCGAGCGCGTCTTCGAAGAGGGAAAAGATTACGCGGTTTGCGGCCGGACGGTGAAGCGGCTTGCGGGCGGCGGAATGCCCTTCTATACGCGGGAGGAATTTTACAGAACGCAGCCCGACCGCATCAACGTGCCCGTCGACGAGCGCAAGCTTCCCGGCTTTGACGGGCCGCGCTATTTCAAATTCGGCGATCTCGATCTGCGCACGGTGCGCCTGAGCTATTCTTGCGAAAAAAAGACGGATGTGTTTTCGCAAGGGGGGATCAGCGCCTGTTGTCCGAAGTTCCATAAGCTTTTGCGCGAGCGGAAGCCCTGCCGCATTCTCTTTTACGGCGACAGCATCACCGAGGGCGCCAACGCATCTGCCGAGACGCAGATCCTGCCTTTCCGTGAGATGTGGCCCTACCTTGTCACCGTATTTTTGCGCGAATTTTACGGGGACGTACACCTCGATTATGTGAATACCGCCGTCGGAGGCAAGGAGAGCGTGTGGGGGCTGGAAAACTTTGACGAGCGGGTTCTGGCGTACGCGCCCGATCTTCTCGTGCTCGCCTTCGGCATGAACGACGGCAACAAGCCCGCAGAGGAGTTCGGGCGGCTCACCGAGCAGATGGTAAAGCGGTTTGCCGCGGCTCTGCCGCAGTCGGAACTGATGCTGGTGGCGACGTCCGTGCCCAATCCGGAGAGCGCGTGGTACGGTACGCAGGCGTCCTTTCTGCCCGCGCTTCAACGCATCGGCGAAAAATATGCGCTTCCCGTGGCCGACATGACCACGGTGACCGAAAAACTGTACGGGGCGGGCGGATGTATCCGTTACCGCGACTTTTCGGCCAACAATGTCAATCATCCCAACGATTTCGGCGTGCGCCTTTACGCGCAGGTGGTGCTCAACCGCCTGCTCGGGGAGGAGTACCGGCGCTACTATGAAAAGGAGGAACAGAAATGAAATTCCGCTGGGCCAAAGGATACGAGAAGGAGAAAAACCGCACATTTGCGTTCGTCTACCGGGCAGAGCGCGACCTGCGTTTTGCGGCGCTGCGCATGTGCGGCGCACAGGAGTACCGCGTATGGCGGGGAGAGAAGCTGGTCGGTTACGGTCCCGCCCGCACGGCGCACGGCTATGCCCGCGTCGACCGCTATGAACTGGGCGTATTCCGCTGCGGCGAGCAGCTCACCGTGGAGGTCAGCGCGCACAACGTACGCTGTCTTTCCGAGGCCGGCATGGGGCCGTATTTTGCCGCGGAGGTGATTTCGGAGGAAAAACTTGTCGCCGATACCGACGATTTCCGCTGCTTTTTCCTGACCGACAGGGTGCAGAAGGTGCTGCGGTTTTCCTTTCAGCGCCCCTTTACCGAGCGGTATGATATGTCTTTCTGCCGCACGCGCTTATACGGCGGAGACCTTTCCGCTTATCCGGAGGTGCCGCTGAGCGAGGTCGGGGAACGGCAGCTTCTCGAACGCGCTGCGGCGTATCCGCTCTTTTGGGAATACGATTACGGTGCGCCGATCGAACGCGGGATCATTTCCCGCAAAGAGGAGTTTACCGTGTGGCGCGACAGGGCTCACAATATCACCCCCATTTTTGACGGATTCCCGTTGGAAACGTTGGAAGCGGACGCCAGCGCGGATGTGAGTGTCCTCGCCTTTACGCCCGCAGAGGGGACGGGCAGCCGCTATGCCGCGGGCGAATACGGTATCTATATTTCCCGTCGCACGCTGTCCGGTTTCTTCTCTCTTCGCGTGCATGCGGAGGAAGACTGCGAGTTTTACATCCTCTTTGACGAGATCGACAGCCGCGAGATCACCGGTGGCAAGGGCGGCATCGAGGTGAATTTTTACCGCAACGACTGCTGTAACGTCATCGAATATAAACTGCGGAAGGGGGATTATGCGCTTCTCACCTTCCAGCCCAACAGCGCTCGGTATGTGCGTCTGTGCGCGGTGGGCGGACAGTTCGACGTAGAGCATTTCGGCATGGTCACCTGTGAAAATCCGCAGGCATACAACCTGCGCTGCTCCATGCCGGGCGAATATGGGGATATCTTCCGCGCGGCGCAGAATACCTTTGCGCAGAACATATTTGATGTTCCCATGGATTGCCCTTCGCGCGAGCGCGCCGGCTGGCTTTGCGACGCGATGTTCAGCGGCAGGGCGGAAGGCGTCCTGACGGGCTCCAATGCGGTCGAACGCTCTTTTCTGGAAAATTATGTGCTTTCTCCGCAGTTGAAAGAACTGCCCGAAGGCATGCTGCCCATGTGCTATCCGGGCGATTTTCCCAACAGCGACCATATCCCCACCTATGCCCTCTGGTTCATCGTGCATCTGTACGACTATGTGCGCCGCACGGGAGACAAATCGCTTCTTGCGGCCGGCAAACCGAAGGTGTACGGCGTCCTGCGACATTTTTCCGGCTGTGAAAACGAATTCGGACTTCTGGAAGATCTGAAAGGCTGGGTGTTCATCGAGTGGTCCGACTGCAACCGCAAGGACTATGTCTGCGGCGTCAATTTTCCCGCCAATATCCTCTACAAGCGCGCGCTCGAATGCGCGGGCGAACTGTTTGAGGACAAAGATCTCCTGTGCAAAGCGAAGAAGGTAAAAGAGGGGGTGCTCCGCTTCGGTTTCGACGGGGAATATTTTGCGGACAACGCTGTGCGCGGGGAGGATGGCAAGCTCGTACGCTGTGCGGATCATCTCACCGAAACGTGCCAGTACTACGCCTTCTTTTTCGGCGTCGCGGACCGAAAAACGCACGCCCCGCTCTATCGCAGACTCAAAGAGGAATTCGGCGCGTTCCGCGGCTCCCTTCATCCGGAAGTTGCGCCCAGCAACGCGTTTATGGGATTCATCATGCGTCTGGATCTTCTGCGGCAGGAGGGGGATTACGCGCGCCTTCTGCGCGAAGTGGAAAAATATTACGCGGCGATGGCGCAGAAGACGGGTACGCTCTGGGAGCATAAAAATATCGGCAACAGCCTCGACCACGGCTTTACTTCCTACATTGCCGTTTTCTTGTTGCAGGCGCTCGGGTATATCGGCGATCCGTTTGTGCGGAGGAAGTGAAGATGCTTTATCCGCAAAGCAATCGTTTCCGCAGGGTATGCAGTCTGAACGGGCTGTGGAAATTCCGTACGGTGGCGGATGATTATCTTCCGCGGGAAGCTGTCGCGGATGCCCGTCTCATGGCTGTGCCCGCGAGCTACAATGAGATCGTGACGGAAAAGCCGCTGCGCGATTATCTCGGGAAGGTGCTCTATGAGCGGGAATTTTCCCTGCCTGCTCCGGCGGCGGGCGAAAAGGTGTATCTCCGCATCGGCGCGGCCAGCCATGCCTGCAAGGTGTATCTCAACGGGGAGGAGGCGGGCGGCTGCATCAACGGCTACTTTCCCGCAGACATCCCGCTGTCCTTGCGCGATGGGAAGAACCGCCTTTCGGTGATCATCGACAATCGCCTGAATTTCCATACGCTGCCGCCGGGCATGCCCGAATACGGCAGGCTCACCATCAACCATGATTTTTACAACTTTACCGGGCTCCATCGCGACGTGCTCCTGTATTCCGTTCCGGAAGAGCATATTGAGGACATCGCCGTGCGTACGGTCGTCGGCGGAGATTACGGAAAGATCGCCATAGAGGTCACGCCGTCAGGGCTTGCGAGCCTGCGCTGCACCGTGCTGGATGCGGAAGGCAAAACCGTGGCGGAGGGCGGATGCGAGCTGTGCATACCCCGTCCGCGGCTGTGGAGCCCGCAGGATCCCTATCTCTATACCGTCCGCGTACAGACGCAAAAGGACGAATACGAACAGAGTTTCGGTATCCGCAAAGTTTCCTGGGACGAGAAGGGCCTTCTTCTCAACGGCGAGCGCGTATATCTGAAAGGGGTGGGCATGCACGAGGATTTCTGGATCCTCGGCAAGGGCAACAATGCCGCCGTGAACGTGCGCGACTTCGAGCTGCTCCGCTGGCTGGGTGCCAATTCCGTGCGCACCAGTCATTATCCGTACAGCGAAGAGTTCATGCACCTTGCCGACGTATACGGCATTCTGGTCATCGACGAAGTCCCCGCCGTGGGGCTGAATGCTTGGAAGGGCGGGACTTTCCGTCCCGATCGGGTGAACGAGGAGACCAGGGAGCTGCACAAGGAGCTCATCCGCCTGCTTGCCGCCAGGGACAAGAATCATCCCTGCGTGGTCATGTTCAGCGTCGCCAACGAGCCCGCCACCGAAGAGCCGGCTTCGCGCGCCTATTTTGAAGATGTCATCGCCGTGGCACGGGAGATGACAGATCTTCCCATTATGATCGCGGAGGTCACCAAGTTCAGTCAGGTGAGCCAGGTCGCGGATCTGGTCGATTTCACCGCGCTCAACCGCTATTACGGCTGGTACGAAGAACACGGCTGGCTGGATTACGGCGCGGCCGCGCTGGAAAAAGAGCTGCGGCAATGGCATGAAAAATACGGCAAACCCGTCTTGCTGACGGAATTCGGCGCAGACACCATCGAAGGGCTGCACACACTGCCGTCCGAAGCCTTTTCCGAAGAATATCAGACGGAGTTTTTACAGGAGACCTGCAAAGTACTGGATTCGCTTCCGTTCATCGCGGGGGAACATGTCTGGAATTTTGCCGACTTCAAGACAAAACAGGGCGTGATCCGCGTGCGCGGCAACCGTAAGGGGATTTTCACGCGCGAGCGGCAGCCGAAAATGGCGGCGCAC
>ERZ1106952.983-NODE-983-length-10106-cov-2.324346_pt1 | contig 10106 bp, 7 predicted proteins | sample MGYA00403677_ERZ1106952 | MGnify/ENA primary metagenome ERZ1106952 (study PRJEB35170, sample SAMEA104062415) | human gut metagenome | biome: human gut; feature: human-associated habitat; material: faeces | place: Denmark | collected 2012-05-14 ...
ACGCTGTAGCTTATTGTATGATGGGCGTTAGAGTTGGTTGGTTTTGCATCACTGCCCGAAAATGCTTCTACAAATCCAACGCCTGAGAAAAATCCACCACTGTAAATCATGCCGATGACACAGGCTGTAATCAGAACGATCATTGGGAATACAAGGTCAATCACTTTCCCCTTTGTCTCAACGACTTCATTTTCCGCGTTTGCATATGGACGGTCCGGTGTCGTGTAGATATCGCCCTTCAAAGCGTTCTTCTCATGCGTCCGCATCGGACCATAATCAATCTTTCTAACGATCAAAACAATCATAAATATAATCGTGAAAAGCGCATAATAGTTATACGGAATTGCACGGATAAAGATGGAGAATCCGTCCTCTCCCTCTACGAATCCGGCTACTGCTGCTGCCCATGATGAAATCGGAGCAATGATACAGACCGGAGCTGCTGTCGCATCAATGATATACGAAAGCTTCGCACGCGATACCTGATGCTTGTCTGTCACAGGACGCATCACGCTTCCAACTGTCAGACAGTTAAAATAATCATCAATAAAGATCAAAACACCGAGCGCAACTGACGCTAACTGTGCGCCAATCCGCGTCTTGATATGGGCGCTTGCCCATCGTCCGAACGCTGCCGAACCACCGGCTTTGTTCATCATACAGACCATAACACCGAGTATTACAAGAAATACCAGAATACCCATGTTATATGAATTGGTCAGCACGCGGACGATTCCGTCTTTGAATACATGGTTTACGGTTGCTTCAAATCTGAAGTTGGACCAGAACAGTCCACCGATCACAATTCCTAAAAAGAGTGAACTGTAAACCTCCTTTGTAATGAGTGCCAGCACGATTGCCACGACCGGCGGGATTAATGCCCAGAATGTTGCGTACATCTGTGGCACGTAATTTGCGATTTCTTCCATCTTCTCTCCTCGTTTTCTTTCTTATTGTCTGCCGCCCATATTCAGTCGGCGACATGGTATCTGGTGCATCTTACAGCATGGATGCACGAAGCTCTTCCCCTGTTTTATTCACAAGGTAAGCCGGTGCAATATCAAATACGGTCTTGCAACCGCTTGCTCCCTCATTTGCAAGTCTGTGAGCCGCTCTTGCATAAGCAATCAGTACGCTGGATGTAAACTCAGGGTTTGAATCAAGCTTCAGGCTGTACTCGATGATATGCTTGTTCTCCTTGTTCCAGCCGGTCACACCGCTGCGGAGTACAAATCCACCATGTGGAATTCCGCTGTGGTTTGCCTTCAGCTCTTCTTCCGAAATGAAGTGAACCGTTGTATCGTAATCTGCGAAATAGTTCGGCATTGTCTTGATTTCTTCCTCAACTTTTGCCGCATCTGCGCCCTCTTCAAGCACTACGAAGCACTCTCTTGTATGCTTCTGTCTTGTTGTAAGCGCCGGATTCTCGCCGTTACGAACTGCCTCAAGTGCGGATTCTACGGGAATCGTATACTGCTTGGCATCCTTGACACCTGCGATACGACGGATGGCATCGGAATGTCCCTGACTGACACCCTTGCCCCAGAATGTATAATCATTTCCCTCCGGAAGCAATGCATTTCCGTACAGACGGTTGAGTGAGAACATGCCCGGATCCCAGCCAACGGAGATAATTCCGATATGTCCGCTTGCTTTTGCACTTGCGTCCACATTCGCAAAATGCTCCGGGATTCTTGCATGTGTATCAAAGCTGTCGATCACGTTGAAATATTTTGCACATTTCGGAGTCTGCTCCGGAAGATCGGTTGCGCTTCCGCCGCACAGAATCATAACATCGATTTTATCCTTCCAGTCTGCCATGTCCTTTACGCTGCACACCCTGGCTGTCTGGTTCTTAATAACCAATTCATCAGGATTTCTTCTTGTAAATACGGCAACTAATTCCATATCATCGTTCTGGTTGATGGCTGCTTCTACGCCGCGGCCGAGATTTCCGTATCCGTAAATTCCGATTCTCGTCATTTTGTTTTCCTCCTTATTCTATCTTGTTGCTGCAAAATGCATGTAATTCCACTGTGTATGTATTGCAATTAGAATTCATTCCTATGCGATGTATTGAAACTAAGAAGCACTAAATGTTCTGATATATGTATCTTACCCGGACGAAACCGTCGCCAATTCGCCATCCATGGCTCAGTGGCGACTTGATTGAACATCGTGTTCAATCATTTCTAATTTTTTGACAGAACATTAAGTGCTTCTAAGTTCCAAACATATACATAGTTCATGAATTGTAATTGCAATACATACATATTATATTTCATACGCATTTTGCAATAGCAAGATAAATTACATAATCCAATTTACTTTATCATACTTCGTTGCTTTTCACAACAAAATTCCGCTAAATCGTATCTTTTTGTACCTTTTCGTATGATTTTCGGGGTTATTCTTTGTTTTGTTGTTCGGTTGATGTGGTGGTGCTTGTTGTTGATTTCCTGCCGTACACATAGCCGTAAAAATCGGTGTTGATGACCTCATCGGACATGTAAAGTTTCGTTTCGACTTCCTTGATCTTATCGTCGATGTAGGATTGTGAAACTGTTTTTTCGTCCACATAGTAGGTCACTTCTCCGGTCTTCGTGTTATAGCCAATCTTGTCTGTCTTGAAGCTATGGTCGGCAAAGATGACGAGTTCTTCCGAATCGGACAGGATATCATGTCCTGCGAGTATGCGTGAATCGTATGTCACGCCAAGTAAATTCAAGACAGTCGGAAGGACATCTACGCTTGCGCAGAGCTTCTTGACATGAACCGGTTCTTCCATAGATGCAGACCAGATGCCAAGGCAGGAATGATGTTTTTCAAATGCATCATCGGATACATTCTTGCCTGCAAGCGCATCGTAGCCGCTGTCTGTCAGTCCATATGGATAATGGTCCGGTGTCACAATGAACACGGTCTTCTCCAGCTTTCCGGCTTCATCCAGCTTGTCGATCAGATCCTCTAATGCTTTATCGAGCTCCATCTGTGCAGCAATATACGCCACCGCGTCTTCCGGCAAGTCCATTCCTTCTGTGCATTTTTCTGCTTCCTCACGGTTCTTCAGGCACATGGCATTGTAATCGTAATTATATGGAAGATGCCCACTGAATGTCATAAAATACATCAGAAACGGTTCTTCGTTAATAAACTCCTTGTATACTGCCTCGATCGTATCATAATCGGAATATGTCACATAGCTTGGGATATCCAGACCATAATCGATTGCCTTGAAATCATATCCCATATTCGCATGTGTCTCACTCCGGTTATAATAATAGAAGTCAAAGTCGTGGTATGCTTTGCTTGTGTAGCCTTTCTCATTCAATGCATTGCCAAGTGCATACGGCTGATATGTATCTGCTGACTTATAAAAGCTCCACTCTGAGGAACACGGATACTGTCCCAGACAGTCTACAAATTCTCCGTCAATCGTACTGTGATACCAGATCGGATTATAGTAATTTTCAAATACAAAGCCGTCATTCATGATCTTATAAAGCGTCGGTGTGCAGTTCTCGTAGATACCGTATTTGCACAGGCTCTCCGCGGTAATGCAGACAACATTATACCCTTCGAACATACCCGTATATTCGTTCTGCATGGTCGGTGTCTGCTGCGCGCAATAAGCGGACAGATTCTTCAACTGCTCATCCTCGGCTGCCTGATACAGCTTCTTAAAATCAACTGCCGGATCAACCTGTTCCACATACGCAGGTGCTGCATCCGTATCGGTTGCCGTAGCTTCCATTGCATCACTTTCGGTTGCCGTCACATCATCTGGCTGCATATCTGTATCATCCAAAGTGAATGTCACATTTTTCTTTCCCCCGGTGAGCATCGTCTGCGCATCCCGCACGGTCGTCACACATACGCCGAGCTTGTTCATCGAAAGCTCCAGAACATACTGGTTGTGGAACAACTGATACGGCGAATACATCGCGCGTCCCTGCACATTCAGCAGAAGGATGGAAATGGCGCACAGGCAAACCGCACTTGCTACACTTACAAGCCGCATTTTCATCTTCGGCTTGTCAAATTTTATCAGAAATACGCGCAGCAAAACAAGTGCGATCACCGGCAACATAAACAGCAACATCCATCCAACATTCTGACAGATCTTCTCGAACATCACGACCTTGAAATCCATCGCATTTCCGACGCCGCCGACAGACACCAGACTTAAAAATGTCCCAAATATCCGGAAATAAATGAGCTGCACAATATCATACACGCAGAACACGGTAAGACCGACATATGCGATGATCTCATTTCCGATGCGCGGCAGCCATACAGTGAGTGCCGCTAAGAAAAGCCCCAACGTGGCACCGAACAAAACCGGATAGATGCTCGTGCTTTCGAGTTTCTGGTAAATCGCCAGATGAAACAACACTTCCAGATAGATGCCCGCTCCCGCAAAAAACGGGATGCGCCAATACGAAAATGCATGCTTCTCCTTCTTTAATTTTATTGTTTGTATCTGATTTTTCATTGTAATCCTCCAAACCTCACATACGCTCTATCAATCGCGCATTTTATTATATATGATTTTACCTTGTTTTTCACTATTTTTTATTTTATAATTTAATGTTAGTGTTTACGAAAAATAAGGAGGTGCCCTATGGCTGAAGCATATTCAAATTTTGCTGCTGTCTACGATGCGCTTATGGACAACATTCCCTATGACGCATGGGCGGACTATCTGCACAGCCTGCTTGTGGAATATGATATTGCAAGCGGCATTCTGGCAGAGCTTGGCTGTGGAACCGGAAATATAACCGAGCGTATGGCAGATTTCGGATACGACATGATCGGTATTGACAACTCCCCTGCCATGCTGGATATTGCAAATGAAAAGCGGGAACAAAATCATTCTTCATCGCTCTACCTGTGTCAGGATATGCGTGAGTTTGAGCTATACGGAACCGTTGCAGCCATTGTAAGTCTCTGCGACAGCGTCAATTATATCACCGAACCAGAAGAGCTTACGCATGTATTCTCGCTCGTCAATAACTACCTTGATCCGGACGGACTTTTCATCTTCGACTTCCATACGGAACATTATTACCGGGATGTTGTAGCCGAAGCGACGATTGCTGAGGACCGGGATGATATCAGCTTTATCTGGGATAATTATTATGATGAAGAGGAAGCGATCAACGAGCTTGCTTTAAGCCTGTTCGTAAAGGAGCCTTCGGATACCGATGATAACCTGTTCCGCAAATATGAGGAATTACATGTGCAAAAAGGGTACACACTAAAGCAGATGAAACAGATGGTAACCGATTCCGGTCTCACCCTTCTGGCCGCCTATGATGCATTTACACATGAACCGGCGGATGAGGAATGTGAACGTATTTATATCATCGCGAAAGAAACACGAAACAAAAATTCAAAGAAACAATATATACAGTAATTTTGTATACCACTGCATCAATCATAAATAGCAAAACATGCAAGTATATATACAAAATCCAAGCACTCATTTTAAGGAGGATACATTTATGGCAGATACAATGATTCGTGGCATGGCAGCGAACAAGCAGGTTCGTTTCTTCGCCTGCAACTCTACCGATACTGTGGAAAAAGCAAGAATTACACATCATACCAGCCCGGTTGTTACGAACGCACTCGGCAGACTGTTGACCGGAGGCGTGCTGATGGGTGCCATGTGTAAAAATGATACCGACAAATTAACACTCCGTATCCAGTGTCAGGGGCCGATCTCCGGTATGCTTGTCACTGCCGATGCAAACGGACATGTCAAGGGATATGTCAGCGAACCGGAGGTTATGCTTCCTGCAAACGATGTCGCAAAGGCTGTGGATCTCGGTGTCTTAAGCGTCATCAAAGATATCGGTCTGAAGGAGCCATATGTCGGCGACACCCATCTGGTAAGCGGCGAGATTGCAGAGGATCTGACCTACTATTTTGCAACAAGTGACCAGATTCCAAGCTCTGTGGCTCTGGGCGTACTGTTCAACGACGATACATCCGTCGCAAATGCCGGTGGATTTATCATCCAGCTGATGCCATTTGCTGAGGACGCATTGATTGACGAGCTGGAGAAACGTCTGAAAGGATTTTCTTTCACTGCTCTTCTCAAGCAGGGCATGTCTGTGGAAGCTATCGTACGAAAATTGTTTGAAGGCTATGATGTCGAGCTGACCGATTCCATGCCTTGTGCGTATGTCTGCGATTGCAGCAAGGAGCGTGTCGAGCAGGCAGTTATCAGCCTTGGCAGAAAAGAGCTTGGCGCTATGATTGCCGACAACAAGCCAATCGAAGTTGTGTGCGACTTCTGTCACACGAAATATACATTCTCACCGGATGAGCTGTTGAATATTCTGAAGAATAAATAATCCGTTTATCCGATATAGTTTTGCATCACCTAAACAAAACAGATGGTACAAGCTGTGATATAAAATAATACATCAAACACGATCACAAGGAGGTTGGTAATATGGAACGAATCGATTTACATGTACATTCCAATGCGTCCGACGGTTCTCTGACACCGACAGAGGTTGCCGACGAAGCAATGCGGATGGGACTTTCCGCGATTGCCCTGACCGATCACGACACGGTCGATGGCGTGGCAGAAATCTTAGACTATACAAAGGACAAACCTTTGGAGGTAGTGCCGGGCATCGAGCTGTCCTGCTACTACAACAACCGTGAGATTCATATTCTCGGCTTCTATATGGACTATGAAAACCCGGAGCTTCAAAAAGAGCTTGCCGTATTAAAGGAAGCACGTGAGGGAAGAAATGAGAAAATGGTAGCGATGATGCAGGCAGATGGTCTCCCTGTCACGATGGAGAAGCTGCTTCACGGCAACCCGGACAGCGTCATCACACGGGCGCATTTCGCAAGAGTTCTTGTCGAGGAAGGTGTCTGCAAAGACAAGGATACCGCTTTCCGCAAATACATCGGCATCGGCTGTAAATATTACCTTCCAAAACCACAGGTTACCTGTGAGACTGCTATGCGTATCTTAACGACTTATGGCAAAGCGGCATTTCTGGCACATCCTCTGCTCTATCATCTTGGGTATGCACAGATTGATGAGTTATTGGCGTATCTGAAAACACTCGGATTAAAAGGACTTGAGGCATTCCACTCTTCGAACAACCGCTTTGAAAGTGAGAAGCTCCGCTCGCTGGCTGCCAAATACGGACTGGCAATCTCCGGCGGCTCGGATTTCCATGGGGTTGTGAAACCGAATATACAGATGGGAATCGGGCGGGGAAATATGAATATTCCAATGAGTCTGCTTGATACAATTAAGACTTTATAAGTTTTCTCCGCGAAAAAAAGGAACCCAAACCGGGTTCCTTTTTCTATATGTTTACAGTTTCATGATTCCGAGTGTCTGCAGCAAAAGCAGGATCAGGAAGATTGGAGCGATGACCTTTACCATAGCAGTGTAAAGCCGCTTTCTTCCCATTTTACAACCGCTCTTTTCTACTTCTTCGATCACAGTCTTCGGTTTGATGACCCATCCGACGAGAATACAGGTTGCAAGTGCTACGATCGGCATCAGCAGATTGTTACTGATGTAATCCATGATATCTAAGATCTGCGCCGTTGAACCATTCGGAAGCTTGAACTCAAAGTACAGCTTGTTGTATCCGAGGCAGACAATGATACCAACGATCAGTGCGAAGATTCCCTCGATTGTGCCGGCCTTTGTTCTGCTTGTATGGAATGCATCCATAATACATGATACAACTGCCTCCATGACGGATACCGCACTTGTAATTGCAGCGAACAATACCATTGCAAAAAAGATTGTACCGATTATATTTCCGACAGCACCCATTGCAGCAAATACCTTTGGCAAAGATACAAACATCAGACTAGGTCCGGATGACATACCCTCTGTTCCCATAAATGCATACACAGCCGGAATGATCATCGCACCTGCAAGGAACGCAACAACCGTATCAAAAATCTCAATCTGATTAATTGATTTTCCAAGGTTTGCATCATCCTTCACATACGAACCATATGTAATCATGATACCCATTGCCACAGACAAGCTGAAGAACAACTGTCCGAGTGCATCGATCAGAACCGTAAATAACTTTCCGATTGTCAGTCCCTCAAAATTAGGAACAATATATATCTTAAATCCCTGCAGACCGGTTACTACTTCACCTGCATCATTTGTATTTTTCAATGTTAATGAGAATATTGCAATTCCCAAAATCATGACAAGCAGGATTGGCATGATAATCTTCGATGTAGACTCAATTCCTTTATTGACACCACGGAATACGATAAATGCAGATACCGCAAGGAAGATCACAAATGTAACAATCGGTTCCCACTGTGACGTGATGAATCCGGTAAAGAATCCATCCTGTGCAGCGTCGGCTCCATGTCCTGTCAAAAATACGAAGAAATATTTTACTACCCAGCCACCGATTGTGCAGTAATACGGCATGATGATAACTGGTATAATACTCGCAATAGCACCTAAGAATCCCCATTTATCATGAAGCTTCGTATATGCCGTGAGCGGGCTCTGTTTCGTCTTTCGACCGATCGCAATCTCCGTAGTCAGCAGCGTGTAGCCAAATGTCAATGCCAGAATGATATAGACGACTAAGAATAATCCGCCTCCATCCTTGGCTGCCAGATACGGAAACCGCCAGATATTTCCAAGACCAACCGCACTACCTGCCGCCGCAAGTACGAATCCGATTGATCCACCAAATGAGTGTCGCTTCTTTTCTTCCATCCTTTTTCCCTCTCTTTTTTCGTTCTCGATTCACAACACATACCCTCTTATAAAGAATTCTGTATCATGCATCTTGTCCGTTATTTGCTGTCTGATTTCATTTTGTTGTCCTATAAACAGCAGATAAGAGCCATTTTATCATAGATTCATTTTTAAATCCACATCTATTTGATAAAAACAGCAAAAATGGGCAGATATATGTGTGATACATACATCTGCCCGTACTTATGGTTGTTATAATCTTGCAATTTATTTTACCTGATTGGCTTCATGGATGGTTCTATTTTCATAATCAACCGCATTCTGTAAGGTTGTCCGGCTGATTGCCGCAAGTGCTTCCCGCGTCAGAAAACCCTGATGGGACGTAATGATAACATTGGGGAATGAAAGCAATCTGGCTGTGATAGAATGCTGTAACAGCTCGTCCTCCCGGTTCTCAAATACATTGTCTCCCTCTTCCTCGTAGACATCCAGACCGACGCCGAAGAATTTGCCCTGCCGGATACCCTGTATCAGTTCCTCTGAATCGACCAGCGCACCACGAGATGTATTGACTAAGATCACATCGTCCTTCATCTGTGCAATCGTATCCTTGTTGATCATGTGATAAGTCTCGTCTGTGAGCGGGCAATGCAGGGAAATCAGATCACTCTGTTTCAGCACGTCTGCAAGTGACATATATTTCACGAATTCCAGCTCTTTATTCGGGTACATATCATACGCGATCACGCGCATACCAAATCCACGGCAGATCCGGCACATTGCAGCACCGATCTTTCCAGTCCCGATGATGCCTGCGGTCTTCCCATGAAAATTCACTCCGGTTAATCCAACTAAGCTGAAATTATTTTCCCGCACTTTGATGTAGCTTTTGTGTACATGGCGGTTGACCGCAAGCGCCAGTGTAATCGCAAGCTCCGCAACGGCTTCCGGAGAATAGCCCGGCACACGCAGCACCGTAATGCCAAGTTCATTTGCCTTTTCCAAATCTATATTATTAAACCCGGCACAGCGAAGCAGCACCAGTCTGATATTTATTGCAGCAAGCTTCTCCAGTACCGGCGCGCTCAGATCCGAGTTTACAAATGCACAGATTGCATCGCAGCCCTGTGCAAGTGATACAGTCTTCGGAGAGATATCAACTTCGTGGTAGATGATCTCGATGTCCGGGAAATGGTTGAGTTCTTTCTCGAAGGATTCCACGTCGTAGGTTGCTGCATCGTAAAATAGTATCTTCATAATATGTGTCTCCTTTCGTTGTTTTACAAATCAAACAGTTACGAATCCTACTATACTGACCGAGTTGCACAGAATACTTATTCTTCGCAGACGCGCTCTCGCTCACTTCCACACG